>OBAM01001831.1_pt1 | contig 12550 bp, 9 predicted proteins | sample 1517751 | NCBI WGS metagenome assembly OBAM01 (sample SAMN04571703, study PRJEB22368) | human gut metagenome | biome: human gut; material: stool | host: Homo sapiens | place: Luxembourg | collected 2012-10-18
GTGGAACATCAGAACGGGGGGATAGAACCATGGAGTAATGTTTGTATTTTCAACCAAAAGAAACGTGCTGAAGATAGAATGGAGATTTCGTATGGATTTTTTTTTGAATTGGTTTACACAGGATGAAACATTTCCTTTTTTTATACAATATGGAACACATGACGAAGATCTGTGTCTACATACACATGCCGATTTTTCAGAGCTTGTGATCGTGCTGAGCGGCACCGCCACACATGTGGTGGACGGAGAAGAGTATCCAATCCGTAAGGGGGATGTTTTTGTGATCAGTAATAATACTGCACACGGCTATAAACACCCCAAAAATTTTCATATATGTAATATCATGTTCCACCTGTCCTATTTTTTGGACTATCAAAGTGATATTAAAACAACGGCAGGCTTTCATGCACTTTTTGTCATTGAACCCACCTTAACCAAAACCCAAGGTTTTAAACGACAATTAACGTTGAACTTAGCACAATATGAAGAAATCCACAGGTTGATCGTTTCACTCAAAAATGAATACGAAACTAAGCTCCCCGGCTATCAGACAATGATCATCAGTCTGCTCTCACAGCTTTTTACTTCGTTGTCACGTTTTTATGACGTGTCCCAAAAATCTGACAGTAAAGAGGTTGTTTCCATCGCAAATACTATTGCTTATATGGAAAATCATTACAATGAAGATTTATCCATCGAAGAACTGGCACAGTATTCCGGATTGTCCTCCAGACATTTCCGCCGGATCTTTCAGCGCATATACAGCATTAGTCCTACAAAATATATGACGATATTGCGCATTCAGGCCGCTATGAAAGCTCTGCAAAATCCTCATCTTTCGATCACAGAGATCGCTTTACTCTGCGGTTTTTCAGACAGTAATTATTTCTCAAGAAAATTTAAGGCTGAAACAGGAAAAAGCCCGCTGGAATACCGTAAGTATATCCAGGGACTTTCTAATTCCAGTATAACGATTTAACGACCGGCACGTCACGCAGGTCCGGATGAACAAATACCCGGCCTGTCACGCAGATCCTGATAAACACATGTCCGGCACGTCACGCAGGTCCTGTTTCAATTTATCGGAAACTTACCCATACAACCGGGTAGATTCCGTTCGGATCCCAGTCGGGCGGAAGATTGTCTTTATATTCTGAAATCGTATCTTCCGGCAATACAAATATTGGATTCTTAACAATATCTTCTTTTTTGGTCTCAACCGTTTGCATACCGGCACGTTTTTTTGCCGTAATTTCTTTTCCCATCATTACCTTTTCACGATCACTAAAATTAGCACTCGTAAATTTTCCATTCAGGAACTCTGTCAATTTCTTGCCTTTTAGATTCTCGCCCTCTTTTCCGGATGGCAATTCCTCCTTACTCAGCGGTGTACTGCGAATCAACATCGCTTTTTCCCCTAACAGAGCTTTATCCAATACCATCCAGCGCATTCCGGCATAGTATACTTTAGTTCCAATCTCTGCCTTACGCATAAAGCGTTTTTGGTAACGGGTTGTGCGGTGTTCTGCATCTGCATATGCACCCGCTAAACGGTATACTTTCATTGCCTTCTTATGGTGATTATCATCGTCATATTTCTTGGCGATCTTGTAATAACAGGATTTCTTCATTGTTCCTACACCCGGCAAATATTCTACCTGATCATAAGAATTGATGGCAGCTTTGTAATCGCCAAGCATTTTATGCCCAAAACCTTTTACGATATACGACAATGGAGTTACCATGATCACCGTACAGATAACAACAATTACTGCCAATGCAATAGCGCGACGCTTATACACTTTGCGCGTTTCAATCTTGCGAATCCCCGCATGGCAAGCTTTGTCTCCTGCTTCTGCTTTATCTGCATATGCTGCAAATTTCTTTAATCTCCGATACTCACTATTTGCAGCAATGTAGTCACTCTTTGTTTTTGCTTTGTCATACATATCTTTCGCCGTCTGTAAGGTTTTCTCGCAACCTTCACGTTCTATCTGATCTGCCTTATCTGCGCACTGCTTACGACGCTTCCTGGCATCCTCATAATCTCCCAACTCCTCAAACATGGCGGCTGCGGAGCGAAGCGACGTTACCGCTCTCTCAAATCTCTCGACACAGTCGATTGCATCCATCAGTTCTACGGCAGTATTATATTTTTCCTCTTCCGGAGAGGGACCTGTCTTAAAAATGTCCTCTTTACTAAGTGCCATATTTTCCTCCATTCATTTCGTTACTTCCAAAACGGTTCTCTGCAAAGTTGGCTGCTTTTCGAAGCCACTTTCTATATCGTTTGTTTTCTCCAAACTACTCTCTGCAAAGTTGGCTGCTTTTCAAAGCCACTCGAACTTCCTTATTATACAATACCTTGCGCATCTTTACACCCTTTTTTTAATTTTTTCCCGGGAAAGTTTATTTTTGAGTTAATTAATGATCATTTCCCACACTGTTTGCATAATGCTGTCATTTCTGACTGTTGACAGATTCCACTGTTCACCTGCTACTGTTATGTCTGACTTTTGGCAGATTCCGGAAATATCTCGTCCAAGAAACGCGACGGATCAGTTTCATGATGAAGTCTGGTCTTTACATAGCTCATAATTAGCTTTGTTTTTGCGCGCGTCATTGCAACATAAAAAAGTCGTCGTTCTTCTTCCACATCTGCATCCAAAACCGCTTTGTTGTGAGGGGCAACACCTTCATTGACATCCGGAAGAAACACGATTTCATATTCCAATCCTTTGGCACCATGCATTGTCAATAGCTGTACCGCATCTTCTTTGGTTTCGTATTTTTTGTTTTCTTGCTCCTGCAGCGCCTCGCCATATTGTTTTATATAGTCAAACCATGCCTCCGTGGTCTCACACGCTCTCGCATCTTCCTGCAATTCATCTAATATATCAAACATATCCTCAGCGCGGATTCCCCGGTACTCTGCATATTCTCGAATATATTCATCGTAACCGATTCCCTTACGAATAAAATTAATGGCAGCATATGGTTTTAGCGACACCAGCATGGCAAGGTCTGATTGTAATTGCTCAATACGGTCAACCATCCAATCTTTATCTTCATAAAATAATTTTAATTCTTCAAAATCTGCATAAGTTTCCGTAAAAGCATTCCGATGTACATAGCGTTTTGGTCGATTAATGATACGCATCACCTTACTTCGCTCCCTTGCCCCTTGCGCCACCTCGATATAGGTCAATATATCTTTTGCGATCCAGTGCTCATATAAATTTGGCAAATGCTCCTTTAATTCAAAAGGAATGTTATACTCCATCAGCTTTACCGTCAGTCCGCGCGCCTGAGGATTGGTTCGAAACAGTACTGCCATTTCCCTGTACAAAACTCCCTCTTTACGATACTCCAAAATCTGCTGCCGTATCGCTTCATTTTGCTCAGCACTTTTTTCATAACAAAGGTTCTTGACCTCAGCTCCCGCCTCATGCGCTGCGAGGATGTCCTTTGGCAAACGATTTTGATTATGGGCGATCAGATTCCCTGCCGCTTTTACAATATTGGCACTGCAGCGGTAGTTTACCCCCAGCTTACATATTTGTGCGTTTTTATAATCCGCCAGAAATTGCTTCATAATATCCGGTCGTGCTCCTCGGAATCCATATATAGATTGATCGTCATCTCCTACTACAAAAAGATGGTTTTTCGGCTGCGCCAACAGTTTAACTGTCTCATATTGGACACGATTAATATCTTGAAATTCATCGATCAAAATATATGGATATTTTTGCTGCCACAGTGCGCGAATATCCGGCCGCTGTTCCAAAAGTTCGTAGCAATATACCAGCATATCATCAAAGTCAATAAGCCGCTTCTTCTCTAAGCAATGTTGATATTTCGTAAATATCTGTCGAAATGTATCCCCCGGACAGATCGGCGAATAATAGTGCTCCAGCTCTATCCGCTCTCCTTTCACACGACTGATCTCCGCAGTCAGATCCACCAGAAACTCATTTTCATCCTGTATTTCTAATCTGCTTTCAGCAACCAGATCCCGCAAAATACGATACTTCATCTCGTCACGTATAATGTTATCTGCGCTATAATGATAAGCATATTTTAATATCGTAAAGAAAACCGCATGAAATGTTCCAAATTGAACACCGCCCTTGCCTCCCTCTGCCAAATAGCGCTGCTTCATCTCAGCAGCAGCCGCTTTCGTAAAGGTAATGACTAAAATATTGCCGGGAGCTACATCATGCTCATTAACCAACCGTTTGATACGCTCTGTAATTGTATATGTCTTTCCGGAACCAGGTCCCGCCAAAACTAACATCGGTCCGGCAAAATGCGATACAGCAATTCTCTGCTCTTCGTTTAGTTCCCTCATAATCCTCCTAATCGGGTAGGAGGTAGATAATTATCTTATCTACCGACCTCCCACACCACCGTACGTACCGTTCGGTATACGGCGGTTCTTTAGTTTTCACATATTTTCAGGTAAAACTCTGTGAATGTTGGATATCCCCATTCACGGAGTTTTTCATTACTCAAGGCAAACTGTACCAGTCTATTATTGCTACAGTTCCAAATGCCCTGGCGCATATTTGCGTGCCATTGAATAAAGTCTTCATTCATTCCGAGTTCTTTCAACTTTCGGTATTTCGTTTTAGGTTTCTTCCATTGTTTCCAATAGATTGCCCTTATTCTATGGCGTAACCACTTGTCATTACTCTGCAACAGACCTTTCATATCTGCCATTCCAAAGTAATTTACCCATCCTCTAATAAACTGTGTCAGCTTTAATGCTCGATATTCATTTCCCCATCCGTTATGTCTGTCAGTAAGCTCTCTGATTTTATTCTTCATCTTTGTTACTGATTTAGGATGTACCCGAAATCTGCATATTCCCTTGTATCTATAGAAGCTATAGCCAAGGTATTTGACTTTGCTGATATGTGCCACGCACGTCTTGGTGCGATTTACTTTAAGGAATAGTTTTCCCTCAATATATGGCACTATGTTGTTTAAGGTTCTTTCTGCACTTTTCCTGCTTTTACAGAAAATCATACAGTCATCTGCGTATCGGACAAATCTATGCCCTCTCCGTGTAAGTTCCTTATCCAATTCATTCAACATGATGTTACTTAAGAGTGGGCTTAATGGTCCACCTTGTGGCATTCCGACCTCTGTCTTTTCGAACATTCCTCTGCTGATAACTCCAGCATTAAGATATTTGTGAATGAGTGATATTACCCGCCCATCCTTGATGGTTCGTGATAGTACTTCAATTAGTTTGCTCTGACATACTGTGTCAAAGAACTTCTCTAAGTCCATATCTACCACATATACATATCCATCATTGACATTTGTCTGGCATTGTTTCAGTGCGTCATGCGCACCTCTGTTCGGTCGAAATCCAAAACTATCCTCCGAGAACTGTTTCTCGTAAATCGGCGTTAATACCTGTGTGATTGCCTGTTGAAACACTCTGTCAACTACTGTTGGCACTCCCAGTTTTCTGACCTCGCCTTTTGTTTCTTTGGGTATTTCTACCCTACGGACTGGATTAGGTTTATATTTCCCATCCTTTATCTGTTGGATTAGTTGCTCTTGGTTGTCTTTCAGAAAGCCTAGAAGTTCATCTACGCTCATTCCGTCAACGCCGCCTGCTCCTTTGTTAGATTTCACTTTCTTATAAGCCTTGTTAAGGTTATCCTTGTGTAAAATCTGTTCCATTAGATTGTCCGTCTGAAAATCTGTGATGATGTCGTTGTTTTCAGTAATCCTCTGATGGGCGGACACTTCTGCATACTCTCTCTGTTCCGCAGATACCATTTGCAGATAGTCCTCAATATGAAGTTGTCTGTCCTTAAATCCATCTTTGGTTACATTCATTTACTCACATCTCCTAAAGTTCAGTCCTTCCCACTATGTTTGCAACCATAATGGTACTATGACCTCTGCTGACTTCTCGCCATTCGTTGTTACTGACGGTTTTCATACTCTGTTTCCAACCGCTGACGAGACCTCCCTTGGTACCACACGTCACTTTCTCTCCATATATCTGCCACATTTACTACAGTTAATTCCGAGTAGTTATTGGACTTTGGCTTGTGATGCAGCCTTATCCTTAACTATAGCCTGATGTGATTTCTGTTCGTCAGACCAGAGATTTGCCTCCACCTTCCTTCAGATTCCACCTCACGATGGACACCCTTGGTCTTGGCTGTATCCTTCCCACTACTAGGGCGGATTAGGGACTTTCACCCATTGGCGACGTGCGCCGCAAGGCGCACATCAAGAAACGAGCCAGTCGTAAGACTGTCTCGTTTCCATTTCATTGTCCTCTTAAATCGTCATGTCGATATGCTGTCCTAAATGGGGAGTCACAGAAGTCTCCATCATTTTAGTCAGTTCCGCAGCCTGTTCCTGATAGGTATCCATCGTCATATCAAGAACTGCCGTGCTGACATTAGTCATCAACTGATTGCCTGCCATCGCGATCGACATATCGGCAATACTATTTACCATATCCATAAAATCCACTCCTTTGCTGTTTAAGCAAAACTCTTTTTCCTATTATACACGATTTCCAACTCTTTTTAAATAGCTACTTAGTACAAACTTGTAATAACTTCCCATTCCTCAAATTTTTTCACAACCTCATATCGCTTAATAAGTGATATGTATTAAGCTATCCGTTGCAGATCTGCAATGTTTTATTGACACAGGAATAATAATAAACGGCATCCGATAATACTTCATCCTGCTCAACATACTGCGCGTTGACCTCCGTAACCATCTCACACAATTCTTTCCGAGACATTGTTGCATTTTCCGGCATAATGATCATTTCGTGGATGCTGCTAGGCAGTAAATAATAATTGCCTCCTATATTTTCTCCTATATGCTGTAAGCATTGCGGATACAAAACAACCGCCGCACCATTAATCTTCGACGAATTTGTTAGAACATAGGGATCACCTTCGCGACTTTTTGCCCAAAACGCTCGATTCCCCCAAATATTTTCATCCCCCGTCTGCATAATATCATCCAAGGAGCTTTCATGATCTGTCTGCTGAAAGAACTCATATAACATAGTTTCCATACGACATATAGAAATCGGGAAACGCTTCATCGTATTGTTTTGTGCGATCGTAAACAACATCTGATGATCCAATCCCCATTTCTGCATTAGATCAAGGCTGATCCGGAAAGAGGCAATTCCATGTTCATCCTGCACCATCAGACAATGAAAGGTGATTGCCAGATCCATAAATGGAATGTAAGGAACTTCCGCCAACTGCTCTTCATTTTTCTCTAAAGATACCACGCGGTAAATAATTTGTTCCCGACACGCCTCCAATGTAAGATTCTCACTGTCGAACCGATTGTTTTTGGCTGTTTCGTGATAGGTCGAAACAATGTCAGCTACTAACTGTTCCATCGTCTCTCCCTGTTCATATCTTGGATAGAGCTGCTGCATATAAAACTGTGGTGATACATTAGTATCCTCTGCCAATATTACCAAACTATCCAATTCAAGTTGATTGTTTTTGATCACTTTATGCCGTTCGACCTGATATCCCTCCGAAAATTTTTCTTTTACCATCTGTTCCATAACATTTTTAAACTCTTCAAAATCATACATCCTATAATCTCCTCCATACCCTATTTGCTTGATGTACTCTCGACAAAACAAGCTATAACAGCCCGTTTCATCTGTGCTGAATTTGAGGTTTCCCGATACTCCCACCCTATCAAAGCTTATAACCTCGAGAAACCTAATGAACGACTCCATTTGAAAATCCGGTTCTCTTCTATGCTGTCTACAGCTATCATCCCTCTCTTTGCCCTGTTGCACAGCGATGGAAGAAATCGTGTTTTAGTAAAAGGTAGATTTGTCCGATATGGGAACTTATTCTGAAATAAATCATGAATAGAAATACTATATGAAAGCTGCTTTACTCTCTCAATGTGATTATGAACAAAAGACCCTTCAAAAACTTAGAATGTCAATCAGATGATCTGCCTGACAATTGGATTTTCCAGTCCAGCAAACTGAAATCTTGTGTATGTTTCTCACTCACTGGACTAGTAATATCGTACCAAAATGATATCATCCGGGCAATGGACGTATGTACTAATAAAAATGCTCATAAATAGCAATTCTCACAAAGAAAATCAGATAATACAACAATTGACAACCCTGATTTTGTGCAATTTGTCTTTTTTGCTCTTTCAAACCATACAATATGCACAATTTTTTTGCCTAAAATCCCAGAAAATCCCTATAAATTCGTACTTTCAAGTACTTTGTGCGGTGATCGCACACTACACAACAGCAGTTTCAGTTATTAATTAAAGTAAAAAAGACCGCCGGAAGAGACCTCTCTTCCGACAGTCCGATATCCGATTTATTCGTTAATACGATCTCACCATTTGCAGTCCATGGTCTTACGTGGCAGCAAACTCACTTATACGTATTACTTGCTCAGGAATTCATGAATACCCTTTGCAGCAGCTTTACCGGCTCCCATTGCCAAAATAACCGTAGCAGCACCGGTAACAGCATCACCACCGGCATATACCTTTGCCTTTGATGTCTGACCATTCTGCTCCTCCGCAACGATACATTTACGACGGTTTGTCTCTAATCCCTTCGTTGTCGAAGAGATCAATGGATTTGGGCTGGTTCCCAAAGACATGATAACGGTATCTACATCCAGCGTAAACTCAGATCCGGCAATCTCCACCGGTCTGCGTCTTCCGGATTCATCCGGCTCACCAAGCTCCATACGGATGCATTCCATACCGGAAACGTTACCATCTTCATCGGTAAAGATCTGTGTTGGATTTGTGAGGAGATCAAAAATAATTCCCTCTTCCTTTGCATGTACTTCCTCGACACGTGCAGGAAGTTCTTCTTCGCTGCGTCGATATACAATGTGAACTTCAGCCCCCAGACGAAGTGCAGTTCTAGCTGCATCCATTGCTACGTTACCACCACCAACAACAGCAACTTTCTTGCCGGCAATGATCGGTGTGTCATAGTTCTCGTCAAAGGCTTTCATAAGGTTACTTCTGGTCAAATACTCATTGGCAGAGAAAACGCCATTGGCATTCTCGCCCGGAATACCCATAAATCTAGGAAGACCTGCACCGGATCCTACGAATACCGCATCGAATCCTTCCTCTTCTAATAACTCATCTATTGTTGTTGCCTTACCGATCACAACGTTTGTCTCAATCTTAACGCCCAGTGACTGTACGTTTTCTACTTCCTTATCTACTACTTTTGTCTTTGGCAGACGGAACTCCGGAATACCATAAGATAATACGCCACCAGCCTTATGCAGCGCCTCAAAAATAGTAACATCGTAACCAAGCTTTGCAAGATCTCCTGCACAGGTAAGTCCTGCAGGTCCGGAACCGATCACAGCAACTTTCTTGCCGTTCTTCGTCTCTGCAGGTGCCGGCTTAATGCCTTCTTCTCTTGCTGTATCTGCAACATAGCGCTCTAGCTTACCGATAGAAACAGCATCACCTTTGATTCCGCGGATACATTTGGACTCACACTGGCTCTCCTGTGGACATACACGACCACATACAGCAGGAAGTGCAGAGTACTTACTGATCACATGATAAGCATCTTCTACACTGCCCTCTACGAGCTTGCCAATAAATCCCGGAATATCAATATTTACCGGACAGCCTTTCACACACTGCGGATTTTTACACTGCAGGCAGCGAGATGCCTCTGCCGTTGCCTCTTCTCTATTGTATCCAAGACATACTTCTTCAAAGTTCTTGGCACGTACCTTCGGGTCCTGCTCACGTACAGGAACTCTCTTCATTACATCTACTTCCATTGTTATCCTCCATTCGAAGTGTTTATTCTATTTTGTTCTATCATTAATGGCACTGGCCACATCCACCGTGATGGGTATCACCTTCCTGCAATTTCAACATTGCTCTGCCTTCTTCTGTCTTGTACATACGCTGACGCAGCATTGCCTGGTCAAAGTCAACCAAATGTCCATCAAACTCAGGTCCATCTACACAGGCAAATTTGATCTCATCGCCAACTTTCAAACGACACGCACCACACATACCTGTTCCATCGACCATAATCGGGTTCATGCTGACGATCGTAGGGATACCGAGCTCTTTTGTAAGCTTACATACAAATTTCATCATGATCATCGGTCCAATCGCTACAACCTTCGTATATTCCTTACCCTGTCCGATCAGATCATTGATCTTGTCACAGCCGTTACCTTTGAACTCATAAGAACCATCATCGGTAGCAATATAAAGATTCGCAGCTACTTTGCGCATCTCATTTTCCAAAATAATAATATCTTTTGTGCGGGCGCCGATAATAACATCGACATCAACACCATGTTCTTTCATCCATTTTACCTGTGGATATACCGGTGCAGTACCTACACCACCACATACAAAAAGGATCTTCTCCTTTTTCAACTCATCTAATGGCATCTTAATCAACTCAGATGCACATCCAAGCGGTCCTACAAAATCCATAAAGGATTCTCCAACCTCATACTTTGCCATCTCCGTAGTAGATGCTCCAACTGTCTGAAATACAATCGTAACACTTCCCTGCTCGCGGTCATAATCACATACCGTAAGCGGAATACGCTCTCCTTTTTCATCGGTCTTGACAATGACAAACTGACCCGGCTGACAGTGTTTTGCCACTCTTGGTGCCTCAATATCCATAAGCCAGATATTATTGGCAAGGTATTCTTTCTTTAAAATTTTAAACATAATGTGCCTCCATTATTTTTTATTGCAGTAACCGAATTTCCCTGTAGTCGCATTATTTTGTCTTCATTCGGATTTACTTTGTATTTACAAAAACGCTTCCAGCCCTGTCTGCGTTGACAAAAAACTGTTGGAATAACGTTTATCACCACTTACATTTTGACCAAACCATTCCGGCGGAACAAACAGATCTGCATCTTCCTCATCCTGAAATTCCACTTCAACAAAACGAAGTCCCTCTAAGGGACCATGAAATACATCTAATTCCGCAATATGCCCATCTGCTAACGGAATAATATACCGTGTCTTAGAGATCAAGCCGCCATCTATCTTCTGGCGCAGATGCTTATAACTTTCCTCCGACAGGTTTATCTCATACTCCTGGCACATACGAACATCCGCCCGTCTTTCGCCAATCATTCCATCAAAGGATTTGCAGGTCAAAATATACTTGTCATTGCTTCGTCTGATACGCACTACCGGATCCGTGCAGAGATACCCCTGCTCCATTTCCTTTGTCATAGCTCCATCCAAACAAGGCATTTCTTTGATCTGATATTTTTTCTCAATTTCCATGAGCACTTTCCTTATCCACTGCTAACTGCTCTGTCTTTGCGTTTTTATTTTTGCGCAGGCGGATTCCCAACATAACCGCTGCGACGGCAAGAGCAGCACTGACGATATATTTAACGACATACCAAAGCAGCGCACCTCCAAAGGACAGATCAGCAATCCCCTTTGCTAACAAAACACCAATCATATCTTCTCCTCCTTCTTATTATTACCTGCGATTCACCAATTCCTTCGTGATATCATTCCAGTCCAAACCACATTCTGCCATCAGGACCATCATATGATACAGGAAATCTGCAATCTCATAGCGCAGCTCTTCTGCATCCGGATTTTTGGCAGCGATCACAATCTCCGTTGCCTCTTCTCCACATTTCTTAAGAATCTTATCGATTCCCTTATCAAACAGATAATTCGTATACGAACCTTCCTTTGGATGATTTTTTCGTTCCATAATAACGTTGTAATCTTCCATCAATACGGTAAGAGGATTCGTCTGAATATATTCTTTCTTGGCCAATTCTTTGAAAAAACAGCTTCGATTGCCGGTATGACAGGCAGCACCGATCTGACGCACTTTAGCAAGAATCGTATCATTATCACAATCTAACGACAATGATTTAACATACTGAAAATGACCGGAAGTTTCACCCTTTAACCAAAGTTTCTGTCTGCTTCGGCTGAAATATGTCATGCGGCCTGTTTCGATCGTCTTCGCATAAGACTCCTCATTCATATATCCAAGCATAAGAACTTCACCGGTGCGGTAATCCTGCACAATTGCCGGGATCAACCCATTGGCATCCAGCTTAAAATCAGCAAAATCAATCAGGCTTTCAAAAACTTCCACAGCTATACCATTCTGCTTCAATGCACGTTTTGCTTTATAAATATCTTTGTCCTCAAAATAATTAGTTGATACACCGTATACATTGCTATAGGAAAGCAACTCACTTAGATCATTACGGATCAATCCATCTCGGATCAAAACCGTCATTTTGCACTGATCGATCGCATCACTAAAACTCTTTGTCGTATCAATATGCTTTAACACGACCGTACCAAATCCCTGCTCATAAAAAGCATTGAGCTGTTCCGCATTTTGAAAATCAGCCTTCATGTCGACTTCCACAGCCAGTTTATCACGATCAAAACGGCGCAGGATCTCATTTAATTCTTTCTCCTCCGGCAGCAAAGCCTTACGGATCACAACAGAACTTGCTCC
>OBAM01001852.1_pt1 | contig 12356 bp, 12 predicted proteins | sample 1517751 | NCBI WGS metagenome assembly OBAM01 (sample SAMN04571703, study PRJEB22368) | human gut metagenome | biome: human gut; material: stool | host: Homo sapiens | place: Luxembourg | collected 2012-10-18
ATCGCACGGATCTTTGGTGCGCCCGATAAGGTTCCTGCCGGTAACACTGCATCCACTGCATCTAAGCTGTCTTTGTCATCTCTGATCTCACCCCGCACGGTCGATCCTATATGCATAACATGTGAATATTGCAGCACCGCCATATAATCTTCCACTTCTACGCTGCCATACTTACTTACTTTGCCAAGATCATTTCTGCCAAGATCTACCAGCATATTGTGCTCCGCGCGCTCTTTTTCATCACCAAGCAGCTCTGTTCTAAGTCGCTCATCTTCTGCGGCATCCTTGCCGCGGGGTCTTGTTCCGGCAAGCGGAAATGTATGCAGCACGCCATCTTCCAGTTTCACTAACGTCTCTGGCGAAGCACCCGCCACTTCAATGTCATCGCTGCTAAAATAAAACATATATGGGGATGGATTGATCGTGCGCAGCATACGATACGCATTGAACAAACTTCCCTCATAATCGGCTTCCAAACGATTGGAAAGCACTACCTGAAAAATATCTCCCTCGTAAATATAATGCTTCGCTTTCTCAACCATCGCACAATATTCCTGCTCCGAAAAGAGTGGGCGAAACTCTGATGTGATCTTACCCGGCGTGATCTGTGCCGGTGTGCCATGCTCTATAAGATCCACGATTTCTTCAATTTCTGCGAGACATCTGTCATATTCCTGTTCCAGATTCTCTGTCCTTGCATTGGCGATGATGTATATCTTTTGACGAAGATTATCAAAAGCGATCACCTTGTCAAACAACATAAGGTCGACATCCTTAAACCCTTCCTGATCGTCGGCATCCAAATTAAGCTTTGGTTCGCTGTACTTAACATAATCATAAGAAAAGTATCCGACCAATCCTCCGGTAAAGCTTGGAAGATCTTTTACTTTTGGACTGGTGTATTCTTTCAAGATCTCCTTGATCTTTGCTCCCGGATGAGCTACCGGCTCTTTTGCTCCTTCTTCGCTCCCACTTTCACGTATACACATTTCACCGTTCATACAGGTGATCTCTAATTTCGGATCATATCCCAAAAATGTGTATCTTCCCCATACTTCCTGATTTTCTACGCTTTCTAACATGTAGCAATGTTTGCTCACGCCTTTTAGGATGCGTAACACTTCCATCGGTGTCACGGTATCCGAAAGGATCTCCCGGCTGATCGGCACAACTTTGTAGCCGTCTGCCATCTGTTTTGCCTGTTCCAGTGTTGTCATGAAAACCTCCTTCGTTTCAAGCAAAGAGTTTCTTAATAGCGGAGCATTTTTTGCATATATAAAACAAAAAAAGTCCTTGTTTAGCATATAAATGCTAAACAAGGACGGTTAATCTTTTACCCGCGGTGCCACCTTGTTTCGTGAAACCTCACGCTCTTTGCGAAATACCAACATATTCCCGGCAACTGACGCATGCCTTACGTCATGGAATACTCAGCCAGATCACCAGCTTTTGACCATGCCCTCTGCGGTCCATTTAATGAACAGCTCTCTGCGGTTTCTCATCATCCCCGCTCTCTGTAAGCGCCTCTTTCATTTTTATCTCCGCTTCAACGGTTTATTATTATGAAATTAACAATAGTATACTCCTTTTGTAGGATTTGTCAACTATCTTCTTTTCTAATTGAGAAAATTTCTTTTTCAGAAGATCAAACTCCTTCTTCATCAAAAAATAGAATTACAGATTGTCGTACAGATCCTCTGTGAATGTCAGGCTGCCCCGATAACCTGCATACGTACGGTTAAACACCAAACGTTCATTCATCGGAAAGGCTGCCAGAATAAACTGAATATCCTTTTCCAATGCCACCTCGCGTTCATTGCCGCTGCCGATCAACAGCGTGATCTCTTCTTCCTCTTCCCGCAGTGCCTGATTGATCTCATACTGATCGGATGCAAAGATCACCTTTGGCGGTTTTGCATATTCTTATCCTCTTGACGGAACAGTGGTTCTGACACGATGACAAGCACCGGCGTAAAACTAAAATCATTTGCCAGATATCTGGTGATACCCACAGCGTTGTTAGCATCTGCCACAACCGCAAAACGCTTCCAGCTAACCACTCCGACAGACTGCGCTAAATAATCATAAACATATTCTTCTTCCGCAGCGATCACTTTATCCACGATCTCTTGATCCAAGTGCATTGCCTCTGCTACCTGTCTGACAAATTTTGTCGTGTCGGTTGCCCCGACAAATAAGCCCGGAACGCGGATGCTTGGAATACCAAATTTTTGTTCCATCTTTTTGGCCGGGCCCTTAAACAGCCATGGATTGATGATGATGTTTAGTGCTGCACCGGAACATTTGCGGATCGTTTCAATACCCTGATGCTTTGTAAAGAACGTATTTACCTTAAGACCTAGCGCAGATAAAATACGATCGATCTCCTCAAGCGCACCGCTCCAAAACGGATCATGATACGGGATGATCCCGAAAATATTAACCAATTTATCATCTTTCGGCACATCTTCTTCTATCACCTGATTGATCATCGTCGTCCAAACCGTTTCATAGCCGAGATTGCTGTCTCCGACAAAGCCCGGCGTCTCGATCGGATATACGGAATACCCCTTATCTTGAAATTCTTCTGTAACGCTGACAATGTCATCACCGATAATTCCTGCGGTACATCCCGTCAATACGAAATATGCATCCGCATCAATAATATCAATAGCCCCCTGAACAGTTGTGCGCAGTTTTTCAGTACCGCCAAAAACAACTTCTTTTTCCAACATATTGGTAGAAGGCAGTGATACAGATGACACAAAACGAGAAGATTTGTGTCCGGACTGCCCTTGATCTGCTGCTGTAGTCTGCATACAGCAGCCCGGTCCTGAATGATAGATCGGACACACACGGTCGATCGCTCCTAATACAGAATTAATGCCTGCTAAAACACAGCCGCCCTTTGGATTTTCTGTAACCTGTGACATATCTTTTCCTGCCTTTCTTTATTTCTTGATATACTTAAATGCATCCTGCTCATACCACGAATCCTTATATGGTAATTTACTATGTTGTGCTAACTTTACATTAAATCCCGGATTTTGCAGCTGATCTGCAATTTTGTTGCCAAGATAGATCAGACCGTCATATCCCATCGTCGGACGCTTACCGTCCAATACATGTGTAGTCGGAATGCCAAGCTTAGCCGCCCAGTCCGGAACACCAATAAAAGCATCCGGTTTTAATTTATTCACAAGATTGACCTGCTCGAATGGCTGCATATTGGCAATATCAACGACGAAGTCTTTATGAATGCCATTGAGATATTCGATATCTGTCTGTGCATCTTCATCATAGGTTGGTGTCTCTAATCCCACCAATTCCATGCCAAAATCATCGATCAAAGCTGCTGCCGCAAAAGATCGCCCGGTACCGCCACAGATAAATACACGCTTACCTTGCAGTCTGTCACGAAGTTTCTGAACAAGCGGCATGATACGCTCTCGCTCTTTCGCAATGATCTCTTCGACTTCCTCTTCCTTGCCCAGCACTTTTGCAATACCGCGGTACCATTTTTCGGTATTACGGATACCGATCGGCATCACCGTATGCGAATATGGGATCTCATAATCTTCCCATAAGGTTTTCATAAATTCATCTGCAAATACTTTACAGATCGAAGTAGATGCCTCGGCTGCCGGAATGCGCTTGATCTTCTCCAGAGAACTATAAAATGGTATGTAATTTACCTCCACGCCAATATTGTGCAGCATACGCTCCATCTCTTTCTGATCAGCATAGCTAACCGTTGTCGGCGCAAACAGATTTACTAATCCTTTTTCTTTCGGCACACTCTCTTTCTTGAGAATATACTTATTGATCGCTAAAAATGCTGCGTCAAAACCGGAAGCACAGATCTTGGACTTAAAGCCCTCACAATGGATCGGCACCAGAACGGTGTCCGGATACTCTTCCTGCAGATCATATGCGATCGCATCGATATCATCTCCAATAATACCGGAGGCACAGGAAGCATAGATAAAGGCAAGCTTCGGATGATAACGTTCCACTGCCTTTTTCACTGCCTCGCGAAGTTTCTGTTCGCCGCCAAACACAACGCTTTTCTGATCCACATTTGATACGATAATGCGTGGATTGCGGATATTTTTAATGCCGCGGTGCGCCTGACCGACACGGAACATATCCACTGCCATGATCGAACAGCCAACACATCCCTGCGGGGAGTGCGAAATAAATACAGAGTCTTCCAAAGACATCAATGCCGCCATACTATTGATCTGCTGGCACTGCAATCCCTGCGCAAACGTTCGGTCTGCTTTTTTCAAACAGCCTTTTCGAAACTGCTCCTCGACTTTTTTTCCCGTCGTTCCTAAATCATTAATTCTGCCCGGTTTACTTTCTCTCACACCGGAATACTGCTTTTTCGCCATAACAATCTTTCATTCCTTTCTCGCAATGTGTCAATGATTTACGATTTGTTGTTATTGATGATCTGATCTGCCAGATCACATATTGATCTGTCCATAGATTTTGCTGACCGATCACATATTGATCCGTCCATAGATTTTGCTGCTAGATCACATATTGATCCGTCCATAGATTTTGCTGCCATTCCACCAAATCTTCCAGAGTCATACCCTCTAACACACCATTGATCGCCTCGTCTAATTTCTGCCAAATGATTAAGCTGACACAGGTTGCCTTATTTTCACAAGGCCAACCATTGGCACCAACACAGTCTGTCGGGGATAGATTTCCCTCCATAGTCCGCAGAATGCGTCCCACAGTATAATTTCTCGGCGGCTCACTCAACATATACCCACCGTGAGAACCGCGAATGCTTTTCACAAGGGCAGCTTTATTGAGCGTCGCCACGATCTGCTCCAGATATTTTTCGGAAATCCCCTGTCTTTTTGCGATTTCCTTGATCTTTACCGGCTGCCCCTTGCTGTAAAGCGCCAGATCGAGCATTAGCTTGATCGCATATCGTCCTTTTGTGGATATTTTCATCTTCGTCACCAAGCCTTTCTTTGTCTTGCTAAATAACACCCTATTTTGTGAAGAGCTTCATCAATAGTGCACTCCACGTCAAACGCAGTTACAGCATGCTTTGCAAGCAGCTTCTGCATATGAAAACCAATCTTGCTGCATACGACAAAGGTACAGTCCGTGACACACTCTACACGGTCATTACTGCCTTCACAGGAATGACCACCGGCATCACAACCGCAATGCTCTGTGTCATTGGCCTGTGATCGCAGATCTGCGTCCTGTCCGTCTTTTAGGACACCTTCATCATGCTGCACTACCGTTCTCTCTTCCAGTTTGCAATATGCATCCTTTGTAATTTCGTATACTTCAAAACGCTCTGCTTCTCCAAAAGGTGTGTCGACATGCACCCCATCTGAAGTAGCAACTGCGATCAAATATTTTCCCATGCTGTTCCTCCAGCCTTATGATCTGCCAATTTGCGTTGCTGCTTGGTTTCCTGTCTATACCTCAAAGTCTTCATTAAACAAATTCGTAGACAGATAACGAAGTCCCGTATCCGGCAGGATAACAACAATATTTTTGCCGGCATTTTCCGGTCGTTTAGCTATCTCCGTTGCCGCAAAGATTGCTGCACCGGATGATGTTCCAACCAGAATCCCATCTGTTTTGGCAACTTCACGTGTCACACGGTACGCATCCGGCGTCTCCACATCATAGCGTTCATCATAAATGTCCATATCCATGATCTCCGGTACCATTTCTCTCGGCACTCCGGCAAATGGGTGCACACCCATAATCTCTTCCGGTGCCGGGTTTTCAGGGCTTGGCAATGAATTTTTACCTGGCTGCAATGCCACTACATACAAGTCCGGATTTTTAGACTTCAGATACTTACCGGTTCCTGAAACGGTTCCGCCGGTACCTACACTTGCCACCAGTATCTTCCCAGATTTCCGGACCGGTCGTTGATTCATGGACTGCCGGATTGGCCGGGTTAGAAAGCTGATCAACGAAAAAGATGCCTTCCTCTTTCGCCAATACTTGATCTCTCAGTGCCGCTACAGCAGCAATAAAATCCCCACCCGTCTTCTCCATTGTTTCCACGATAACCGGTTCTTCCGACAATTTGATAACTTCCGCGCCAAACGCCTTGATCACCTGAAAACGTTCCGCACTAACCTGATCCTGTATGTATACACGGAATTTATATCCTTTGGTTGCTGCGATCGCTGCCAGACCGATTCCGGTATTTCCACTCGTCGTCTCTACCAAAGTATCCCCCGGCTTGATCAAGCCTTTTTTCTCCGCTTCCTCGATCATGTTTAATGCGGTGCGGTCCTTAATGCTCTGATTCGGGTTGAAATACTCCAATTTTACAAGAAGCTTTGCCGAAAGATCATGTTTCTTTTCATAATTTGCCAGCTCCAACAACGGTGTTTTTCCAACTAATTCTGTAATTGATCTATAAATCTTTCCCATGCAATGTCCATCCTTTCTCTATTGCTCTGATCAAATATGATAATCATCCGCAAAATCCATCAAACCAAATTCCAGTAGAATTTCCTCTAAGCGTTCCTGCGTCATCGGCGTTGGAATGTCAAATTTTGTATTATTAATGACAGCTTCTGCTAAATTGCGGTACTCCTGCGCCTGATTGGAATCCGGCTTATATTCGATCACCGTCTTTTTGTTGATCTCAGCTCGCTGTACGATATTGTCACGTGGCACGAAATACAACAACTGCGTTCCCAATTCCTTTGCAAAAGCACGCAAAAGATCCAGCTCGCGATCTACATTTCTGCTGTTGCAGATAATACCGCCCAGTCTGACGCCACCGGTACGCGCATAACGTTTGATACCCTTGGCAATGTTGTTAGCTGCATACAGCGCCATCATCTCGCCACTTGCCACAATATATATTTCCTTTGCTTTGCCCTCGCGGATCGGCATTGCAAATCCACCGCAGACAACGTCTCCCAAAACATCATAAAATACATAATCCAGATCATCCGTATAGGCTCCGAGATTTTCCAACATGTTGATCGATGTGATAATACCTCGTCCTGCACAGCCTACACCCGGTTCCGGTCCACCGGATTCAACGCATCGCGTGCCGCCGTAGCCCTCACGAACGATCTTATCTAATTCGACATCTTCTCCCTCATCACGGATCGTATCCAAAACCGTCTTTTGCGCCAGACCACCCAGTAGTAATCTTGTAGAATCAGCCTTCGGATCACAGCCAACAACCATTACTTTCTTACCGTGTTCTACAAGTCCTGCAGTCAGGTTTTGTGTTGTTGTAGACTTTCCAATTCCACCTTTGCCATAAATTGCAATCTGTCTCAATTCTGCCATTGTCTCCTCCATTCCTATCCTATCCAGGATCCTACCTTGTTGTCATTAATCCTTGTATTTGGTCATATACCACAATGCGATGCAGAGAATCTTCAATCTCCCCCGGCAATTCCATTGCAGCTATTCCATACTCATTCATAACCCGCAGTGCACCCATACCAATACGGCTCACTGCTACATAATCACAGTCCGATAAACGTTTTACATTATCCCGTAATCTTCCCTCATCATGATGACCGGCCTCACAGATCGGTACGAGCTCGCGCTTTTCCAAAAGTACGGTGTCCTCATTTTCGGACACCTCGTAGATATAAAAATCACGTGCTCTTCCAAAATGACTGTTAACCACAATGCCATCCGAAGATGCCACTGCCACGCGGATCTTCCTATCATTTTGCATCGACATCATCCTTTCCTAACCATGTGAAAATGTTTCCCGCACACGCAGTTTTCTTTGATAAATCTGATCTCCATATTCTGATCTGCCCGGAACTCCAACTGCATCCGCCCGGCAGTGCTGGCAATGTCTAAATACGTCAATATATTGGGAAGCCGTTGTTCTCGCCGCATCGATCTGACTACAGGTCGGCGCTGTCTGATCCGCCAATTCATACTGTGGGATCAACGGTATGATATTATATATTTTTGCGCCGGCCTCTTTTACTGTCTCAGCGATCTTTGCAATATGATCTCCGTTGATGTCCGGCACCAACACCGTATTGATCTTTATGGTAATCCCGGCAGACGCAACTTTTCGTATGCCCGCCAACTGATTTTTAATGAGGATTTCTGCGCCCTCTACACCATCATAACGTTTACCATGATAAATAATGTATTTATTCAGCTTAGCTTCGATCTCCGGATCCACTGCATTAACAGTTACTGTCAGGGAATCAATTCCTATTTCGATTACTTCTTCTGCTTTCTCTTCCAAAAGCAATCCATTGGTGCTCATACATTTAATAAGCTGTGGGAATCGTTCTTTGACACCGCGAAACGTCTTCAGCGCATAGTCAGAGGCTAATGTATCTCCCGGTCCCGCAATACCAGCCACGGTAATCTCCGGACAAATCCTCAATGCCTTATCCAGGATCTCTAAACTTTCTGTAGGTGTGATCACTTTCGATGTGACACCAGGTCTTTCCTCTACATCGTTTATAACACGATCACAGAAACGACAAGCAATGTTACACCCCGGACTCACCGGCAAATGAATGCGTCCCACATTATTTTTATGCCCCCCAAAGCAGGGATGGGATTGTTGCAGATCATGATATGTATTACTCACGTTGCTCCCCCTTTCCATTGCGCTCTTTGTATTCCTAGTTTTTCGATAGGTTTTATCAATTTATGATATTTGTAATTATATTCACCTTTTCCTATATTGTCAATAGGAATTATCAACAATTTGTTGAAAATTTATCAGTGACATTCTGTATCGTCATATTTCGCAGAATATGTCATGCAACTTTTTTCATTTTCGTGAGGAATTAGGAATAAACATTTCTTATTTTCGTGAATATTCAGAGCAAAACATTTCTCATTTTCGTGAATATTCATACAAAAACTTTTCTTATTTTCGTGAATACAGGTTGTTATTTGTGGAAAACTATATTACAATAAAGCTTATAAAATGGTGATTTAAGCGACTAATGCACTGTAGAAAGGAACCCATCATGTTATTTAAACGAAAATTATACCAAAAGCTTTTAAAATGGAAAGAAATATCGGCCGGTTCATCCGCTCTGTTGATCGAGGGTGCAAGACGAATCGGAAAAAGTACCATTGTAGAAGAATTTGCGAAAGCAGAATATGATGATTATATGTTATTGGACTTTGCACGCGAAAGTACAGACATAAAAGACAACTTTATAAATAATATCAATGACCTTGATACCTTTTTCCGCAATTTATTTCTGCTTAAAGGGCGATCACTCCATGGCAAAAACTGCGTCATTATCTTTGACGAAGTGCAGTTGTTTCCGTGGGCAAGACAGGCCATAAAATATTTAGTACAGGATGGAAGGTATGAATATATCGAAACCGGCTCTTTGATCTCTATTCATAAAAATGTCCAAAACATTCTGATTCCATCCGAAGAATACAAGCTAAAAATGTATCCTATGGATTTCGAAGAATTTTTGTGGGCAACCGATGATACCGTTTCCTATGAAGCAATCAAGGACGCTTTCATAAAACGCAAACCACTCGGTGACAGCATCCATCGACAGCTCATGAACAAATTCCGCACTTATATGGTAGTTGGCGGAATGCCTCAGGCTGTAGATGCCTATATTGCCGGCAAAGATTTCACACAGATTGATTTCGTAAAATGTAATATTTTGAGTTTGTACGAAGAGGATCTATACAAATACGATTCCGAAAACAATCAGCGAGCTTCCATCATTTTTCGTACGATTCCAGAGCAACTGGAAAACAAAAATTCGCATTTTAAATTTTCATTGATTGACAAAAATGCGCGTTATCAGAATTATATCAATGCTGTAAATTTTGTGGCGGAATCCATGATCGGCAATGAATGTATCCATGTTACAAAACCCGAAATCGCCTTGGAACTCTTTGCTGATCGAAGCAATTTTAAGCTTTATATGGGCGATACCGGACTGTTAGTAACGCAGATTATGAAAAGCCAGGATAACGTAGATGAAAATATCTACAAATCTCTGATTTTTGGGAAACTTGGTATCAATCAGAGAATGATCATTGAAAATATGGTAGCACAAATGCTGAAAGCATCTGGACACGACCTATATTTTCATAAATATCGCTATACACCTTCTGATGAGAGTAATGAGAAAAAATACGAGATCGATTTCTTGACCGTTAAGAATAAAAAAATCTGTCCCATCGAGGTGAAGTCTTCCTCCTACACCTCGCACAAATCATTTGATTACTTCGTAAAAAAGTATCAATTGAAAATGCAGGACAGATATATTATTTATACGAAAGATCTTATGCAAAAAGATAACATATTGTATATTCCTATATACATGACAATGCTTGTGTAAGATACCGATTTAATTGGGATCATCTATGAGACGCAGTGCTCGATACAAGCCATTACTGCGCCTCACTCTCCTGCAGTGCCGTCTTAATACGGTCAAGTGCCTCTTGTAACGTTGCACGCGGACATGCTACATTGATGCGCTGAAACCCTTTGCCGCAGTCGCCAAAGATCTTACCACTGTCGAGCCATAATTTTGCCCGGTGTACGATCAGATCCTCCAGCTCATCCACACTCAATCCGGTTTCGCGGAAATCCAGCCAGACCAGATAAGTCCCCTCATGGTCTACCATAGACACGCCTGGAAGCTGCGTTTCAACATATTCCTTTGTAAAGGCAATATTGTCGGCAACATATGAGTGCATTGCCTTATACCACTCTTCTCCGTGTGCATATGCCGCCTCGCACGCAACCAGCCCCAGTACATTAAGCTGACTAATTCCTGCCGCATCAAGCTGCGCCCGGAACTTTGCCTTTAACTCTCTATTTGGGATAAAGATATTCGAGATCATCATACTGGCAATATTAAACGTTTTGCTCGGCGCCGTGCAGGTCACGCTGATCTGCGCAAATTCTTCCTTGATCGCCGCAAATACCTGATGCTTTCCACGAAATACGAAGTCCTCATGAATCTCATCACTCACAACCGTAACATGATGTTTTACCAAAATATCTCCCATTGCGGTAAGCTCTTCCTTCGTCCACACACGCCCCACCGGATTATGCGGATTGCAAAGCAGGAACAGCTTAACGTCGTTATCTACGATCTTACGTTCAAAATCCTCCAGATCTATGTGATAACGGTTGTCATCACCTTTGTACAGGTCGTTGCTGACCACCTTTCTACCATTGTCGGCGATCACCTCCGAAAACGGATAATACACCGGCTGCTGCAGCATCACGGCATCTCCCGGCTCAGAATACGCCTTTACCGCCATTGCCAGCGCAAAAACAACGCCCGGCGTTTTGATAAGCCATTTTTCCTGAATGTCCCAGTCGTGATGTTTTTTCATCCAAGACCGAACCGTCTCAAAATAAGGGGTCTGCACTTCACTGTAGCCAAATATGCCATGCTTCGTGCGCTCTATCACCGCGTCCTCAATATAAGAAGACGTCTTAAAATCCATATCTGCCACCCACAACGGGAGCACATCTTCCGGCATACCTCTTCGTTTTGCAAAATCATATTTTAAGCAATCGGTATTTTTACGATTGACTACCGCATCAAAATTCAAATTTCTTTCTGCCATTGCTATCAATCCTTTCTATCGCCATGCTGCATTTGCTAGCAATCTATTCTATAATCATCCTGCATTTTCAGCCAAATATACCACTAGTAAATAAACACGCTATTTTATAAAGAAGCAAACACGCTTTCCAGTTCTGCCAACAGGTCTTTGACGTTCTCAATCCCCACCGACAAACGAAGTGTCGCATCTGTAATTCCATTCTTTTCGAGAATTTCCTGTGGAACATCTGCATGCGTTTGTGTCGCTGGATAGGTGATCAACGTCTCCACTCCACCAAGGCTCTCTGCAAAACGGATCATGCGAACCTTTTCTAATACAGCCAGTGCACTTTCTTTATCCTTCAATTGAAATGTCAACATTGCACCAAAACCACGCGCCTGTTTTTTCATGATCTCATAGCCCGGATGATCCGGCAATCCCGGATAAATCACTTTCGTAACAACATCCTGCGCCGTCAGCCATTTGGCAATTTTCAAAGCATTATCAGCGGCACGTTCCATGCGAATCCCCAATGTTTTAATACCTCGCAGGATCAACCAGCTATCAAAAGGTGCTAGTCCCGCTCCCGTTGTCTTGATCAAAAAGCGAAGTTTTTCGCTAATGTCCTCTCGACCGGTTACCAAAAATCCCGCAAGCGTGTCATTGTGTCCTCCCAAATACTTCGTACCACTATGTACTACAACATCTGCACCAAGTTTCAGCGGATTCTGGAAATATGGCGATAAAAATGTATTATCCACGATCAACAACAAACCGTGCTTGTG
>OBAM01001858.1_pt1 | contig 12334 bp, 6 predicted proteins | sample 1517751 | NCBI WGS metagenome assembly OBAM01 (sample SAMN04571703, study PRJEB22368) | human gut metagenome | biome: human gut; material: stool | host: Homo sapiens | place: Luxembourg | collected 2012-10-18
CTGATAGCTCATTCCGTTCACTGCGAGACGGCCGGGTTCAGAGGATGCATTTACAACATATCCGCCCGGACACATACAAAAAGAATAAACACCTCTGCCATTTGCACACTTATGGGTTACTTTATAGCTGGCTGCACCAAGTAATTCATTCTCAGGCTCTCCATAAAGATCCATATTGATCATTTCCTGAGGATGTTCAATACGCAGCCCCACTGCAAATGACTTTGGCTCCATATAAACACCACGTTTCTGTAACATTTCAAAAGTATCTCTTGCACTGTGTCCTGGTGCCAGTACACAGACTTGTGCAGGGATTCTCTTATCATTGTTGATCTCAATTTCTTTTAATGTATTGTTCTCAAAAATCAGATCTGTCATCTTGGAACGGAAGCAGAATTTTCCTCCCATTTCTTCGATTTCATGACGCATTTTTTCAACAATACCAACCAGCACATCTGTTCCCAGATGTGGTTTCTGCTGATAAATAATTTCTTCCGGTGCGCCGGCAGCTACGAAACGCTTCAGTACCTCATGATTACGTCCGTAAGGATCTTTTACCAGCGTGTTCAGCTTTCCGTCGGAAAAGGTGCCGGCGCCGCCCTCTCCGAACTGTACATTGGACTCAGGGTCAAGAACACCATTTTTCCAGAAATTCTCTACTGTTTTCTGACGTTTCTCAGCCTCTTCTCCGCGTTCAAGTATTATTGGACAATATCCGGCCTTCGCAAGATACCATCCGCAGAAAAGCCCTGCAGGACCACTTCCCACAATAACGGGAGAATGTAAAAGAGGTGTCTCACCCGGAGAGGGAAATTCATATGGTTTCTCTTTTGTTAACATAATGTTGTTATTGTTAACTTTTTTGGCGAGTTTCTGTTCATCTCTGATCGTTACATCTACAGTATATACAAAGATTTTGTCATTTTTGTGTCTGCAGTCCAGAGATTGCTTTTTTATCTCGTAAGTAAAACTGTTTCCGGGATTTTTTAATGTTTTTGCAATCTTTTTTTCGAGCTGTGCCTTTGTATGTGTGATCGGAAGTTTCAGCTGTGAAATTCGAATCAATTTTTCTCCTCCTTTGCTGCATTTTTGCCGGCCACTGCGCCGCTGCTCCATGCCCATTGCAGATTATATCCGCCACATGTACCGTCAATATCCAGAAGCTCCCCTGCAAAATACAGACCCCTACAGAGCTTTGACTCCATGGTTTGAGAATTTACCTGTGAGGTATCTACTCCCCCGGAGCAGACCTGTGCCTGTGAAAATGACATACCATCCTGCACTTCAAGAGGAAATTCCCTTATGGCAGAAACCAGTTGCTTTTGTGATATAAGGATTTTGATAAGCTTTTCCGGGAAAAGTCCCACCAGGAGTTCTTTTTCTTTTTTATAGGGACATGCCTTCTTTCGTGCATACAGAAGTTTCTTTAATTCTTCTTCTGACAGCTCCGGCATGAAATTAATGCGGAGCTCTGCTTTATGTCCTTCTCTGACTGCACGTACTGCATAAGTGCTGAGCTGAAACACAGGGATTCCGGAAATTCCGTATTCTGTAAGCTGCAGCTCGCCATGTTCAGATTTACAGAATTTCCCATCTGTAAAAAGAGAAATCTCTCCTTCTGTACGTACGCCTGCCCATGCCTTAAAAGAAGAACCTTTACACTTCAGGGCAGTAAGTGCCGGATAAACCGGGACAATGCGGTGCTGAAAGCTCTCTGCCAGCATATATCCGCTGCCGTCTGAACCTGAAACAGAAGATGCCCGGGATCCATTGGCAAGTATCAGTGCATCTGCATCATAGTGCCATCCTTTTGTCAGGATTTGGAAATTCTTTCCATCTGTCCCGGTTTTTATTTCTGTAACCTGTTCGTTTGTCTTTATTTTCACACCCAGACTGGCAGCCTCCATACACAGTACATCTACAACACTCTGCGCCTGATTGCTTCTCGGATAAAGATAGCCGTTTCTGTTTAAAGGATAGATTCCTATCTCTTTGAAAAACTCAATGGTATTCTCGACAGAAAACTCTCTGAGTGCATCTTCGACAAATTCCGGATGTTCGCCTCTGTATGCATCATCCGGTCTTGCAAGATTGGAAAAATTACATCTGCCGTTTCCTGTAGCACAGATTTTCTTTCCGGGTTTCTCGTTCTGTTCCAGAACAGTGACTGCTGCCCCGTTTCGGGCCGCCATGATCGCTGCCATCAGTCCACAGGCTCCTGCTCCTGTGATCACTACCTGTCTTTTTTTCATAAAGTTACAAGTCCTTTATCAACCATTTTCTGCAGGGACATCAGAACACCCAGTTTTGCATGTTCCCAGGTAAGTCCTCCCTGAAAATACACTGCATATGGAGGCTTCATCGGACCATCTGCAGAAAGCTCGATGGAAGAGCCCTGTACAAAAGCACCTGCTGCCATGATAACCTGACTGTCATATCCGGGCATATCCCATGGCTCCGGATCTACATAACTGTCAACCGGTGCTGCTGCCTGAATACCCTTACAGAACGCGATCAGACCTTCCGGTGTGCCAAGGCTTACTGCCTGAATGATGTCCTGACGTGGCTCTGTGGAATCCGGGATTACCGGGAATCCAAGTTTCTCATAAATATTTGCCGCAAACACAGCTCCCTTTAACGCACCCTTGGTAACCATTGGTGCAAGGAAAAATCCCTGGAAGAAAGAACGGTTGACTCCCAGAGTTGCGCCTACCTCACTGCCAAGTCCGGGACAGGTCATTCTGTAAGAAGCATTCTCCACGCACTCCTTAGTACCTGCAATATAACCGCCGATAGGCGCAAGTCCGCCGCCCGGATTTTTGATCAGAGAACCAACGATCATATCAGCTCCCACATCACTTGGCTCAATGGTATCTACAAACTCACCGTAGCAGTTATCCACCATACAGATCACATCCGGTTTAATACTCTTTACAAAAGAAATCAGTTCTCCAATCTGCTTTACAGAGAAAGACGGACGTGTCTGGTATCCTTTGGAACGCTGGATCTCCACAAGACGTGTTTTTTCATTGATTGCTTTACGGATGCTGTCATAATCAAAGGTTCCGTCGTCTAACAGTTCCACCTGACGGTAACTTACTCCATATTCTGCGAGAGAACCTTTTGACGGGCGGATGCCGATTACCTCTTCCAGAGTATCGTAAGGCTTTCCGGCAGGTGCCAGAAGTTCATCACCCGGACGGAGATTACCGAATAAGGCAATTGCCAGTGCGTGAGTTCCGCATGTGATCTGCGGGCGTACCAGACAGGCTTCCTTTTCCAGAGTCTCACGGCCGATATCGTCATATCCATAACCGGAAGAACTTCCGAAGCATTCGGCACTTACCTTATTTTTCTGCATGGCAAGAAGTACTTTCATCTGGTTATATTCTGCTGTTTTATCAAATTTTTCAAATCTTTCTTTCAGGGATTCCTCAATCTTATGACCAAAGTCATAAACCTCTGAAGAAATCCCAAGCTGTGCATACATTTCTTTCATAATTTATTTCGTCCTCATTTCTGTTTACATTATTATCTTTATTTTATCTCTGAATTTCACTTATTCTGTATCAGTGATTTTTAAGAAAAATTCGGTTATAAAATTCCTCTGTCCCTGCATACCTTCAGCATTTCATCAAGGATTCTGTCTTCCCTATAGTCAAACTCATCCTTATTCATCCAGAGGGTATCCTTCTCCCTGCGAAACCAGGTCAGCTGGCGTTTTGCAAAATGTCTGGTATCTCTTTTCAGGATCCTGACCGCTTCCTCTAACGGATACTCGCCATCCAGATATGCAAGGATTTCTTTATATCCAAGTCCCTGCATGGAAACCATCCCCCTGTGGTATCCCATATCTTTTAACTTCTGCACTTCCTCAAGGAGTCCCTCTTTTAACATCTCATCAATACGGTCATCAATCCGTTTATAAAGAAGTTCCCTTGGTACATTCAGCACAAAATATGCCAGATTATAAGGGGTTTCGTGTTCCTTCTGCTCCTGATTATGTGCGGAGATCGGCGACTGGTTCTGATGATAAAACTCCAGTGCCCTGATCACACGTTTCACATTATTAGCGTGGATTTCCCCGGCACTGACAGGATCAACATTCAAAAGCATCTGATGCAGATATTCATTTCCCTTCTCTGCAGCAAGCTGTTCCAGCTCCTGACGGTATCCGTCTTCCTGCTCTGCCTGAGTAAAATCAATATCCTTTGTAATAGCCTGTATATAAAATCCGGTTCCTCCTACCAGAACAGGAATTTTCCCCTTGGCATAAATTTCTTCCATGGCAGCTTTTGCCATCTGCTGGAATTTCACGATATGAAATTCTTCCTGAGGCAGCAGTTCATCTACCAGATAATGCTTTACTCCCTGCATCTCCTCCGGCCGGATCTTAGCTGATCCAATATCCATATATTTGTAGACCTGCATGGAATCAGCAGAAATGATCTCTCCGTTTACTGCTTTCGCAAGAGCAATGGATAGATGGGTTTTTCCTGCTGCCGTCGGTCCTGTAAGAACGATCAGTGGCTTTTTCATAATAGCTCCTTTATATAAACTATACAATACGTTTAAATTTCTTTTCCAGTTCTGTTTTAGTCATGGAAATAATCGTTGGTCTTCCATGAGGACAGTGATAGGGATTCTCCAGTGTGAGCAGTTCATCGATCAAGGCATTTGCCTCCCGGTCGGACATCTGATGATTTCCCTTTACCGCAGCCTTACATGCCATGGTGGCCAGTCTGGAAGCAAAGATTCCAAGTGGATCCTTATCCTTCTCAGAAGCAAGATTGTCAAGCATTTCCAGAAAAAGTTCTTCCTCCGTGAGACCGTACAGATTGGCCGGGACTGCATTGATACAGTATTCCTTACCGCCAAATGGTTCAATCTCAAATCCAAAATCCTCGAAATACTTACGGTTAGCCTTAAGAAGAGCTTCTTCCTGAAGATTCAGGGATACGATCAGCGGCGGGCTGAGGTACTGGGATTCTACTGTCTGCTCACGAAACCTTTTTACGAAACGTTCATAATAAACCTTTTCATGTGCCGCATGCTGGTCGATAATAAAAAATTTATCCTCAAACTGAACAAGCCAGTAAGTATCAAAAATCTGTCCGATCAGCTGATGACGGCTTCGGGATTCAGGAGCAAGAAGTTTCTCCTCAAATAATTCCAGCTGCTGTGGTCTGATTTCTTCTGATATTACATTTTTGTTTTGTTCTATCTGTTTTCTGTTTTCTTCTGAATCCACAGCAGTCTTCAGATATTCTGCAGTTTTCTGTTCTGCAATTTCCTGCTTTGTCTCTGAAAATACCGGTTGTTCTTCATTCTTTTTCTCGCTTAGTGTTCCCTCAAAAAGCTGTTCCTCTGCCTTGGTAAGAGGATCCCTGGTCTGATAGATCTGCTGTTCACGCACTGCCTGTTCTGCCATTGTAACAGTTCCTCGTGGTAGTGCGGTATGCTCAGAAACCCTGGAAGCTGTATTTACAGTCTGTGGACGATACTCCGGAATTTCAGCCCGACGTCTGGTTTCAAATGGCTCCGGTACATCCCCCGGTTTTACCACAGGCTGCTGCTTTTTAATCGGCTCTTCTTTTCCAAAAGGCACTGTCTGGATCATTTCTCTTGTGGTAAGAGCCTTGTGGACTGTCTCGTAAACTGCATCATAAACTTCTGTTCCTCTTGCAAACCGCACCTCCATCTTGCTTGGATGCACATTTACATCCAGATCATTTCCCTCCATCTGAATATGAAGAGAAACAAAGGGAAACTTATGCTGCATGAGAAAACCCTTATAGGCATCCTCTATCCCCTTTGCAATGATCCGGTTCTTTACAAAACGTCCGTTAATATAATAATTCTCAAAGGTACGGTTACCTCTGGAAATCTCCGGTTTTCCCACAAAACCCTCAATCTTCATGAAATCATTCTCGTAGGATACCTCAAGAAGTGCTTTGGTGATATCTCTTCCATATATATTATAAATCACGTCTTTCACATTGTAATTTCCGGAAGTATGAAGCTTCACCTGTTTATTCTGGATATATTTAAAAGAAATCTCAGGATGGGACAATGCCAGCTGCTCCATCAAAGTGCTGACATAATTTCCCTCCGTAGTATCTGATTTCAGGAACTTGCTTCTGGCAGGTGTATTGTAAAAAAGATTTCTCACCAGGAAAGTAGTTCCTTCCGGTGCTCCCATATCCTCTAAAGACTCCTGTACACCACCGTTGATCACATAACGGACGCCGCTTAATGCAGATGGGGTTTTTGTGATCAGTTCCACCTGTGCAACAGCAGCAATACTGGACAAAGCCTCACCGCGAAATCCAAGAGACGCAATGTGTTCCAGATCCTCAACCTTCTCAATCTTACTGGTGGCATGACGCAAAAATGCCAGGGGTACCTGATCTCTTTCCATACCCCCGCCATTATCTGTGATACGTATCATCTTTTTGCCGCCGTCTGTGATCTCTACTGTTACAGCAGTTGCTCCTGCATCAATTGCATTTTCCACAAGCTCCTTCACAATGGAGGACGGACGTTCCACTACCTCACCGGCAGCGATCTTATCTATGGTCTGCTGGTCTAATACTGCAATTTTTCTCAACTTTTATCACCATCTGTTCTTAATCTTGTTCTGCAGGTTATAAAGTGTATTCATTGCCTCGATAGGAGTCATATTCCCCATATCAAGACCTTTTATCTCATCAATGATATCGTTATCCTTAACTGTATCGAACAGAGACATCTGTGCCATATCCATCTGATCGTATACAGGCTTTTTCTTTTTCGCAGATGTCAGGTCTTTTACTGCTGCCGTAATATCCGCATCACTCAGTTCCTCCACCAGTTCCTTTGCTCTCTGAATCACAGAATCCGGAACACCGGCAAGCTTGGCAACCTGGATACCATAACTTTTGTCTGCGCCGCCCTGAACGATCTTACGCAGAAATACAATATCGTCCCCTTTTTCCTTGACAGCAATACAGTAGTTATTAACTCCCGGAATTTTACCCTCCAGTTCAGTAAGCTCATGATAATGGGTGGCAAATAATGTCTTTGCACCACAAAGCTTTGTATTGCTGATATGCTCGATCACAGCCCAGGCAATGGCAAGACCGTCAAATGTACTGGTGCCACGTCCGATCTCGTCAAGAATCAGAAGGCTTCTTGCAGTTGCATTCCTCAAAATATTGGCAACCTCTGTCATCTCTACCATAAAGGTACTCTGACCACTTGCCAGATCATCAGAGGCACCCACACGGGTGAAAATCCTGTCAACAATTCCGATGTTTGCTTTTTCAGCAGGGACAAAGCTTCCGATCTGTGCCATCAGTACGATCAGGGCAGTCTGTCTCATGTAGGTAGACTTACCTGCCATGTTCGGACCTGTGATAATGGATACCCTTTTCTTATGGTTATCCAGATATGTATCATTCGCAATAAACATATCGTTCTCTATCATCTGTTCCACAACAGGATGACGGCCGTTTTTAATATCTATCACACCTGTTGTATTTGTCTTCGGACGTACAAAATGATTTCTTTCCGCAACCAGGGCAAGAGAAGCAAACACATCCAGTGCAGCCACTGCCTTGGCAGTCTTCTGGATCCGCATAACTTCTTTCCCGACTGTATCTCTCACATCACAGAACAGTTCATATTCCAGAGCATACAGCTTATCCTCTGCCCCAAGGATCAGGTCTTCCAGTTCTTTTAACTCCTGGGTAATGTATCGCTCTGCATTGGTAAGCGTCTGTTTACGGATATAATTATCCGGCACCAGATCTTTAAAAGTATTGGTGATCTCCAGTGAATAACCAAATACGCGATTATATTTGATCTTCATTGTTTTGATGCCTGTACGCTCCCGCTCTTTGGCCTCCAGTTCTGAAAGCCATTTCTTACCATCTGTCCTGGAACGGCGGAATTTATCTACATCTTCATTATAGCCCTCTTTAATAATGCCTCCATCCTTCTGTGCAAGAGGCGGATCTTCCACGATGGCACGTTTGATCAGATCTGTCACATCCTCCAGCGAATCCATATCCTCATAGATTTTCTGAAGCAGAGGTGTTTTAAATTCTTTTAAAACCTGTTTTATATAAGGAAGCATTTCCAGCGAAGAAGCAAATGCGATCAGATCTCTTGGATTCGCAGATTTATAACTGATACGGCTGATCAGTCGTTCCAGGTCATAAACAGGTCCCAGATATTCCCTGATCTCATCCCGGAGCATTCCGTTTTTATTTAACTCTTCCAGTGCTTCCAGACGTTGTTCAATCTCATCTCTGTCGATCAGTGGCTGTTCCACATAACTGCGGAGAGTTCTGGCTCCCATTGCTGTTTTTGTCTTATCCAGTACCCAGAGAAGAGAACCTCTTTTCTGTTTCTCTCTCAGGGTTTCCACAAGTTCCAGATTTCTGCGGCTGGAACTGTCGATAAGCATATATTTCTCTGCTGCATAGGGACGGATAGTTGTCATATGGGACAAGGCTGTCTTCTGGGTTTCTTTTAGATATAAGAAAAGAGCTCCTGCAGCAATGATCCCGCAGTCATAATCACCAACGCCCAATCCCTCCAGAGAACCTACATGAAAATGATCTTTTAGTGTGCGGCGGCACAACTCGTCATCGAAATACCAGGAATCCAATGAAAAAACACAGATCCCAAGACGGTTCTGCAAGTCATCTGTATCTATATTAGACATATAAAAAGAATCATTACAGATAATCTCTGCAGGAACAAATTTATTGATCTCATCAAGAAGTTTCTGAGGTTTGTCCACCTCTGTAAGGAAACAGTCACCTGTTGTAATGTCTGCAATAGCGCATCCGAAATGTTCTTCCATAGACACAATAGACATCAGGTAATTATTCTTTGTCTCATCAAGAGCAGCAGCATCCAGTGTGGTTCCTGGGGTTACGATCCTTACAACCTCACGCTTTACCAGTCCTTTGGCTTTTTTAGGATCCTCTACCTGCTCACAGATTGCTACCTTATGTCCTCTCTCGATCAGACGATTGATATAAGTCTCCGCAGCATGATAAGGGACACCACACATGGGTGCCCTCTCCTCTAATCCGCAGTCTTTTCCTGTAAGGGTAATCTCCAGTTCCCTGGTGACAAGTAATGCATCATCAAAAAACATTTCATAAAAATCTCCCAGACGGTAGAATAAAATGCAGTCTTTATATTGTTCCTTTGTCTTGCAGTATTCCTGCATCATCGGACTCATTGCCATTTAATTGTTATCTCCTATCTTCATAACAGCTCACTGCTGTTTTTTATCTCATATATATTGTATTTTTGACATCTTAAGATTTTAACATGAATAAATAGAAGATGCAAGATAGAGTATAAACATTTATTCTATCATGTTGACTATATGTTACTAAACATCCTCCTTCACCATCCCTTTATAATTTATTTCAGCGTAGTCACGATCAGTTTACTTTCCAGGGCAGCTGCGATCATATTATCAGGGATATCTTTGGATACCACACTTCCTGCGCCAATCACTACATTGTTTCCGATTGATTTTTTACTTTTGCAGATGCTATAATTATAGTATTCTCATATATGGAAATCTATCAGAATAGTCTTTGATTTTTATAAAAATCGTACACGAGGTGAGCTTTTTGGATTTAATCAGAACAGAGCTTATGCCGGATTCCTCAGAAGTCGTTTCCTAGTAAGTGCTGCCAGATTTTTAAGCATTATATGCAACAGTCACCGGTTGACTTTCTGAATGCATACAGGTTGAAAATCAGCTGTCAGCTTCTGTGTACCACCCGGAAAAGTATTACGGAAATTGCCATGCTGTGTGGATTTAATCACCTGAGTTATTTTTCCAAATATTTTATGGAGTGTTATGGATGTACACCAAGGGAATACCGTGTACTTCATGATTCACATCATATTTGTTATTGTGATAAAACCACAATATTAGACATATCTGCGTGATAATTTCCTGATGATCCGGGATGGGGATGGTAAAGATGCAGAAGAACTGGCTTCTTCCCTGTGCAGGTATTATGAGGCTCGTAACCGTGAGGATATGGACAGACTACCGCGTGTGACTCGAGAAAATGTTCTGATCCTGAAGTATTATTCCTTTGAGAATTATTTCCTGGATCCGAAGATAATGGAAAAAATCGGAGTGATAAAAAGTGAGGATGATTTCTACGAAATCCTGTTGAAAAAGTGGAATGAATATCTATACAAATTAAAAAGCGGTCAGCATCTCACAGAAATGATCGGCCATGCTCTCAAAAATACTACAGATATCAGAGAACATATGGAAGAAATCCGTATCTGTCTCCGCGGACATAATTTATATGATATCTTTTACGGAAGATTCCGTAAAAACGAAACTGAAATCCTCAAATCCTATATAGAGGAGGCTCCAAGGGATACTTTTAAAGATATTCTGGATGCAATTGACCGTTTTGTTTATTTTGAGAACAGAAAAAAATAATTCATGAAGAGGGATGCCACGCATGGCATCCCCTTTTCATCAGGAAACGGTCATTACTTTTCCCATAAACAGTATTTCGTTATTGCTCCTGTCATAGATCAGGAAGGCAAAAGGACGAGTGAGTTCCACATTTTTGATAACTGGTTCTTTCTCCTCTACAGCTGACATACATTCCATGATAACTGCTGTCACTGCTGCTGCTTTCGTGCCGTTTTCATCCAGTTCCAGTTTTGTTTTCTGCAGTATCGTATCTACATTTACATTTTTGTCTGCAATACCGGAGAAATCAGCGTTGCTGGAAAATATATTATCAAGCCCCAGGCTTGAGAGTATGTCATTTAGGATGGCGGTAGTCTCAAAATCAAGTTTTGGCATCTTACATTGTACTTCGTCATACTCTGGCTGAGATTTCAGGAGTCCACCAATATCCAGATCCTCAAGTGTAAAATCGCCTTCATCGACAGGCAGGATTCCGACAAAACTCAGTCCGTTTGCATACTCTCTGTCAAATGCTGTTGCCTTATCATTTTCATAATACCTGTCTCCGGCACAGGTCATGTATTTTGTCTTTTCATTGTTTCCAAACTTCTCTTCTGTATCAGAAACATTCCAGGGTTCTCCACTCCATCCGGACTCAAAATATAGTGAATTAGTTAAGCACAGTCCGGTAGTATCATTGATCAGATCCGGGGTTATGATTTTCGGGATCAGCCCTTCCGTATTTTTGTCACACCAGGAATTAATGATACCGCATGTTTTCTCTGCAGCGGAAAAATCTACATTTTCCACTTCAGCCCCAAAACCGTTCGTTACTGAATTTTTAAATTCTTCCTGTAATGTCAGATTATTATCCACCCAGACTGCATCTGCAATCTTTAATTTTGACTTATATCCGTAACTCTCATCTTCAGTATTATATTCTTTAATCTTGTTCAGATATTCCTTTGCATAAGATGCAAAATCATCGGTTCCCAGGTAATTACATAGAACTTCTTTTGTCTCTCCTTTTGCACCTTCTGCGATCATGCCCAGCGCAAAATTAAGGCTTGTGGGACTGAACATAATATTTTCTCCATTGACTGCCGCAGAGATTTGGTCTGTCATTTTTACGGAATTCTGTAATGTCACGGCTTTGTCGATACTGGCTCCTTTATTACCGGACACCGTGTCTTCATTGCTGCTTTGGATTTCACTGGCTTCTGCGGAACCGGCATATATGCCGACAGTTGGCAGTGCGACAGTCATAGCTGCCAGTATTCCGATTAAGAGTTGTTTTCTTATCATAAGGCATTTCCTGCCACTCAAAGCGTGTGCAAATATACGCACATCGAGATAATGTAGACTCTCACGAGTTCTACTTACTACTTCATCGTGTATGCTTTGGATTGAACGAGATCATATCTACTCACAGGTTCTTGTACACTCCATAGTCGTAAATTCCCGAAATAGCCTTCGGTACATACTCACGTTTGCGTTTCGTTATGCAATTTCGTAAGTCGTGACATCTCTCAGATTTAAAGCAGCATTGAAATCCCTATCTTCGACATAACCACAACTGCATTTAAAGATCCTATCTGAAAGTTTTAAATCTTTCTTGACAGCACCGCAACAGTGACAGGTTTTAGATGATGGATACCATCTATCTACTACTCGAAGTTCAATTCCTTTTTCCCTGCATTTGGCTTGAAGTTTTGTTCTAAATTCATAAAACTTCTGTGATGCAACTGCTTTTGAAAGATGTCTGTTTTTCATCATGCCTTTTACATTTAAGTCTTCAATCGTTATATAAGATGGTTTGGTTTTTACTATCTCTGCGATTGTTTTGTTAATGTAATCAGTGCGGATATTATC
>OBAM01001864.1_pt1 | contig 12291 bp, 10 predicted proteins | sample 1517751 | NCBI WGS metagenome assembly OBAM01 (sample SAMN04571703, study PRJEB22368) | human gut metagenome | biome: human gut; material: stool | host: Homo sapiens | place: Luxembourg | collected 2012-10-18
CCGGGCGAACTCCTCCGCCGTCACGGAGAAGCCCAGGTATTGCAGCACCATGGCGGCGCTGACGCTTTCGCAGCCGGTGGGCAGGTCCTGCCCCTGGCCGATAAAGGGCACCGGAAGCCGCTTCATACCGCCGCCGCCCCTGCCCGCCGCCGTGAAAGCCGGTTCAGCAGGAACACCTGCCCCGTTACCAGCGCAGCCCCGATGGCCAGGGGCACCCAGGGATTTCCCAGCGCCGGGGCCAGCAGATAGCACACCGTGCAGTCGGCGGCAACCGCCAGGCCGTACCACAGCTGGGTGTTCACATGGGCCATGTGGTCGCAGCCGGCTCCGGTGGAGCTCATGATGGAGGTGTCGGAGATGGGGGAGCAGTGGTCCCCCATAACGGCCCCGGCGCACACCGCCGCCACCGCCATGGGCAGCAGCGGGCTTCCGGCAAACACCGGCACCGCCACGGGAATGAGAATGCCCATGGTGCCCCAGCTGGTGCCGGTGGCAAAGGCCAGCACCCCGCCCACCAGGAACAGGGCCAGGGGGAACAGGGCCGTCAGGGTTTCCTGGCCGTCAAACAGCTCCCGGACAAAGGCCGCCGTGTCCAGCCGGGCGGCAAAGGATTTCAGCCCCCAGGCGAAGGTCAGCACCAGCAGCGCCGGGGTGATGAGCTTGAATCCGTCCAGAAAGCCCTCCACAAACCCGGAAAAGCTCATGACCCCCCGGGGGATATACAGCAGGGCCATCACCAGCAGGGTGACGGAGCAGCCGAAGCACAGGGCCATGGGGGCGTCGGTGTTGGCAAAGACGTTGGAGGCCGTCAGGGCCAGGCCCGCCTCCCGGCAGCTGCGGCGGCCCAGCACTGCCATGCCCCACACCACCGTGACGATCAGGCACGCCGTGGGCAGCAGCAGGTCCACCGCCCGGCCCCGGGGGCGGTCCCGGCCCTCCGGCGCAGTCTCGGGCCGGGGCGGTTCCTGCCGGATGGCCAGCTGCTCCCGGCGGTACATAGGGCCGAAATCCCGGCCCGTCAGGGCCACCAGAAACACCAGCCACAGCATCAGCAGGGCATAGAAATTATACGGTATGGCCTGAATAAACAGGGCGAAGCCGTTGACATGGCTGTAATCCGCCGGGATGTACGACGACACGGCGGCGGCCCAGGAGCTGATGGGGGCCAGGATGCACACCGGGGCGGCGGTGGCGTCGATGATAAAGGACAGCTTCTCCCGGGAGACCCGGCAGCGGTCGGTGATGGGCTGCATGATGGCCCCCACCGTCAGGCAGTTGAAATAGTCGTCCAGGAAGATCAGGCAGCCCAGGCCCGCCGTAGCCGTTACCGCCCCCCGGCGGGACCGCACCCGGCGGGAGGCCCACTCCCCGAAGGCCCGGGAGCCGCCGGACCGGGCAAACAGCACCACAATGGCCCCCAGCAGCACGTCAAAGAAGAAGATCTTCAGGTCGATGCCCTCCATCAGGGTCAGGAACAGGGTCTCAAAGCTGCGCCAGGGGGCAAAGCCCTCCGTCAGCAGTGCTCCCACCACGCACCCGGCCAGCAGGGAGGAATACACCTCCTTGGTGGCAAAGGCCAGCACAATGGCCACCGCCGGAGGCAGCAGCGCCCAGCCGGTGGCCGCAAAAGAGGCCGGGCCGCCGCGATCGGCAAAGGAGACGGCGCACAGCAGCACCAGCGCCGCCGCCAGCACCGCCCCCCGCCTGCGGAAGGTTCGTTTCATGGTCAATATCCTCACTTTCCCCATAAGTCGGCGCCCCGGCGGGGCAGGCCGCTTACTATGAGTGTATGCGGGAGTATGACAGGGATATTTCCGGGGCATGCACCGTCCGTCCCCCAGGTGCATTTGACTTTTTACATAAATTTTCCTGGCGTTTCTTGTAAAAAACGTTGGTTTTTTGGAAGCCTATTGACACAGCCCGGTAAAGTTCATATAATCATTTATAGATTTGTCGGACATAGAACAAATGACAAAGTTTGAACAATCTTGGAGGGAACCGTAATATGAAGCACGGAAGATCAATTGTCGCTGCGCTGTTGGGAACTGCCCTGCTCATCGGCAGTCTGTCCGGCTGCGGCAGCACCGAGCCGTCCGGTGGAAGCGACGGCGAATATCAGAAAATCAACCTGTCCATGGCGGTCAACGGAACCGACACCCAGATCGACTCGCTGGTGGCCCACCACTTTGCCGATCTGGTGGAGGAGCGCTCCGGCGGCAACGTGGTGATCGACGTATTCTCCAACGACACCCTGGCCGGCGGCAACAGCACCAAGGGCGTGGAGTACATCGCCGTGGGCGGCTCCGACCTGGGCGCTTACGCCACCTGCGTGCTGGCCAACCTGGAGCCGAAGATGTCCGTGGCCACCCTGCCCTGGTCCTTCACCTCCTATCAGCAGGCCCGCCAGGTCATCGACACCACCGGCGGCGCTTACTATGCCAAGCTGCTGGAGGCCAAGGGCATCACCTATCTGGGCTCCTTCCACAACGGCTTCCGCCAGCTGACCAACAGCAAGCACCCGGTGACCAAGCCCGAGGACCTGAAGGATCTGAAGATCCGCGTGCCCGGCTCGGCGGTGTATATGGGCGTGTTCAATGCCCTGGGCGCAAGCCCCACGGCCATGAGCTGGAGCGAGGTGTTCACCGCCATCCAGCAGAAGACCATCGACGGCCAGGAGAACGGCTGCTCCGTGACCAAGTCCGCCAAGATGGACGAGATCCAGCAGTACATGACCATCTGGAACTACAGCTATGAGAACGACCTGTTTGTGGCCAACAGCCGGGTTTGGGAAAGCCTGGACGAGAACACCCGGCAGCTGCTGCAGGAGTGCGCCACGGAGTCCTGCGAGTGGGGCCGCGACCACCTGGAGGCCGAGGAGGACCAGCTGATCCAGGGCTTCATGGACAGCGGCATGCAGGTGGATATCCTGACCGAGGACCAGCTGCAGGCGTTCAAGGATGCCGTGGCCGGCGTCACGGCTGACCTGAAGGCGGAATACGGTGAGGACGCCTGCGCCGCCTTCGGGATCAACTAAGGAGGGGCCAACATGTTTGAGAAAATCGAAAAATTCGTCGCCTGCGCGTGCGTGGCGGTTATGGCGGTGCTGGTGTTTGCCAACGTCGTGGCCCGCTTTGTGTTCAAGCACTCGCTGGCTGTGTCCGACGAGATGTCCACCTATCTGTTTGTGCTGATGAGCTTCATGGGCACGGCCATCGCCGCCCGGCGGAAGGCCCACCTGGGCCTGTCCATCGTGACGGACCGGGTCAGCCCCAAGGCCCGCATCATCATCCATCTGACCGTTTATGCGATTTCCGCTCTGTTCTGCCTGCTGATCGTGGTCACCGGCGTGCAGATGGTTATCAGCCAGTATCAGCTGGGTCAGGAAACGGCCAACATGCAGTGGCCTGAGTGGATCTATGGTTCGTTTGTACCCGTGGGCGCGGCCTTCGCCGCCATTGCGTTCCTGCAGACCATGGTGCAGATGTATAAAGACTATCGGGCAGAGGAGGGCAAATAAATGGTCGGTATCGTATTACTGGGTATCTTTGTGCTGCTGCTGGCCTTCGGCGCACCCATCGCCGTCTGCCTGGGCATGTCCAGCGTAGGCGCTATCCTGGTGCAGGGCGCAGGCAAACCCCTGGACGCCATCATGAGCGTGCTTCCCCGTCTGTGCTCCTCGGCCAGCAGCAAGTTCGTCCTGCTGGCGATCCCGTTCTTCATCCTCTCCGGCAACGTGATGGAGAAGGCCGGTATCTCCGGCCGCCTCATCAACCTGGCGGAAAAGTGCCTGGGCCACATCCGCGGCGGCATGGCCATGGTCTGCGTGGTGGTGTCCTGCTTCTTCGCGGCCATCTCCGGCTCCGGTCCGGCCACCGTGGCGGCCCTGGGCCTGATTATGATCCCCGCTCTGAAGAAGGCGGGCTATTCCCCGGCCTTTGCCTGCGCTCTGATGGCCGCCGGCGGCGCCATCGGCGTGGTTATTCCCCCGTCCATCACCTTCGTGGTGTACGGCTCCATCGCTGACGCCTCCATCACCGACCTGTTCAAGGCCGGCGTCATCCCCGGCCTGCTGATGGGCCTGGGCCTGATCGTGGCCGCCCTGTTCGTGGGCCGCAAGGCCAACCTGACGGTGCAGCCCAAGGCCTCCGGCAAGGAACGGCTGAAGGCCTTCAAGGATGCCTTCTGGGGCCTGCTGATGCCCGTGATCATCCTGGGCGGTATCTATGGCAGCATCTTCACCCCCACCGAGGCCGCCGCTGTCTCCGTGTTCTATGGCCTGATCGTGGGCGTGTTCATCTATCGCGAGGTCAACTGGAAGAAGATGAAGGACATCCTCATCGACTCCTGCTCCACCACCGCCACGGTTATGTTCATCACCATGGGCGCCACCCTGTTCGGCTATGTCCTGACCCGTGCAAGACTGGATCTGGCCATTGAGAACTTCATGCTCACCGTTACCAACGGCAACACGGTTATCTTCTTCATCATCGTCAACGTGGTGCTGCTGATCGCCGGCTGCTTCCTGGACTCCACCTCCGCTCTGTACATCTTCACCCCGCTGTTTGCCCCCGTTGCGGTGCAGCTGGGCATTGACCCCATCCACCTGGGCACCGTTATGATCGTGAACCTGGCCATCGGCCTGTTCACCCCGCCGGTGGGCGTCAACCTGTATGTGGCCTGCGGCATCGGAGATATCAAGATCGAGGAGATCACCAAGGGCATTGTCCCGTGCCTCATCGCCGAGCTGGCGGTGCTGCTGCTGATCACCTACGTCCCCGCAATTTCCACATTCCTCATTCACTAACGCTTCCTTTCTCTCTCCACACACAGCTTTCTATCCCACGCATGCAGCACCGGGCGGATTTCATCCGCCCGGTGCTGCATTTTCTTATTCCGCCGCCCCATATCTGTCCAGATTTCGGTCAATTTCCATAAAAAACATGCAAAGAATTAGGCAAAAGAGAAAAATTCAAAAAAGCCCTTGACTTTGTCAGACAAAGCGCTATACTGTAATTGTCATTTGTCCGACATTAAACAAATCAGAGCATTCCGAAAATTTTCAATGAGGTGATTTTTGTGAAAGATATCTCCATGCAAGAGCTGAAAAACACCGCCACGCAGATGCGTATGAAGGTCATCGACATGATCTACAAGGCCCAGTCCGGTCATCCCGGCGGATCCCTGTCTGCGGCAGATTTTGTCACCGCCTGCTACTTCAAATATATGAACCTGGACCCCAAGAACCCCCGCTGGGAGGACCGGGACCGCATGGTGCTCTCCAAGGGCCATGTCTGCCCCATCCAGTATGCCTGCCTGGCTACCGTGGGCTTCTTCCCCGAGTCCGTGCTGGACACCCTGCGCAAGGAGGGCTCCATGCTTCAGGGTCACCCCTCCATGAACCGCTGCCCCGGCATCGACATCTCCACCGGCTCCCTGGGTCAGGGTCTGGCCTGCGCCGCCGGTATGGCCCTGGCCGGTAAGCTGGACCACAAGGACTACAAGGTCTTCTGCGTGGTGGGCGACGGCGAGGCCCAGGAGGGCGAGATCTGGGAGGCTGCCAACACCGCTCACAAGTACGGTCTGGACAACCTGATCGTTTTCGTGGATAACAACAACCTGCAGCTGGACGGCACCTGCGACGAGATCATGCCCAACGGCGACCTGGGCGAGAAGTTCCGTGCCTTCGGCTGGGAGGTCCTGGAGCTCGACGGCCACAGCATGGAGGAGATCACCGCCTCCATCGACAAGTGCTATGCCTCCCAGAACGGCAAGCCCAAGTGTCTGTATGCCCACACCGTCAAGGGCAAGGGCGTTTCCTTCATGGAAAACCAGTGCGGCTGGCACGGCGTTGCCCCCAACGATGAGCAGTATAAGCAGGCCATGGCTGAGCTGGAAGCCCAGCTGATCCACTAAGCAAGGAGGAAAGAGCAATGAGCGAAAAGAAAAAGATCGCTACCCGCGAAGGCTTCGGCAAGGAGATCGTGGCCCTGGGCAAGGAAAACCCTGACATTCTGGTGGTGGATATTGATATCGGCAAGAGCTGCAAGACCGGCGACTTCCGCAAGGAGCTGCCCCAGCAGTATCTGAACGTGGGCATCGCCGAGCAGAACGGCGCAGGCCTGGCTGCGGGTCTTGCCACCTGCGGCAAGGTCCCCTTCGTGGTCACCTACGCCGTGTTCGGCTCCCTGCGTATGTGCGAAATGATCCGCCAGGAGGTCTGCTATCCCAACCTGAACGTGAAGATCGCCTGCTCCCACGGCGGCGTGACCCCCGCCAACGACGGCGCTTCCCACCAGTCCATCGAGGACATGGGCGTGCTGCGCACCATCCCCAACATGACCGTGATCATGCCGGCGGACTATAACGCCGCCCGCAAGCTGGTCCGCCAGGCCGCCGAGACCTACGGCCCCATGTATCTGCGCTTCACCCGTGACGCCGTGCCCCAGATCTATGACGAGGACGTGGAGTTCACCATCGGCAAGGCCCACCAGATTCAGGACGGCAAGGACGTGGCCATCATCGCCAACGGCGACACCGTGCGCCTGGCCATCGAGGCCGCCAAGGTCCTGGCCGGTAAGGGCATCTCCGCCCGCGTGCTGGATATGCACACCATCAAGCCCCTGGACGAGGAGGCCGTCACCGCCGCCATCAACGACATCGGCAAGGTCATCACCGTGGAGGACCACAACATCATCAACGGCCTGGGCTCCGCCGTGTGCGAGGTAGCCGCCGAGATGGGCAAGGGCCTTGTCAAGCGCGTGGGTATCCGGGATCAGTTCGGTCAGTCCGCCCCCTATGAGCGCCTGCTGGCCATGAACGGCGTGACCGTTGAGGACATCGTGGCCATCGCCGAGAGCATGAACGCCTAACATCGGAAAAATCAGGAGGTTATCATTATGAGAATCGGTTTTGTTGGCTGCGGCGCCATCGGCAGCTGCTATGCAAGCTATCTGTCCCGGAAGCATGAGGTCTGCGTGCTGGATACCTATGCCCCGGTGATTGAATCCATCAAGAAGAACGGCATTCTCCTGGACGAGTGCGCCCCCGGCAGCGGCACCGGCGAGACCGTGTCCTTCCGCCCGGCCATGGCCACCACCGACCCCAAGGAGATCGGCGTGGTGGACCTGCTGATCGTGTTCGTGCACTATCAGTATCTGGAGGCCGCCGTGCGCAACGCTCTGCCCATGATCGACCGGCACACCATGATCCTGTGCCTGCAGAACGGCCTGGGCAACTATGACGAGATCGCCAAGGTGGTTCCCGAGGAGCAGATCATCATCGGCAACACCGCCTTCGGCGCCACCCCCATGGAGCCCGGCCATGTGAAGCACACCGGCACCGGTGTGACCAACATGGGCTCCCTGAAGGCCCCCAAGGAGAACGTGGAGCGCATGGCCGAGGCCCTGCGCGAGGCCGGCCTGGAGGTCTGCGTCCACGAGAACGTCATGAACGCCATCTGGCACAAGCTGCTGGCCAACGTGGCCATCAACGGCATGAGCGCCCTGCTGGAGACCAAGAACGGCTTTGTGGACGGCAACCAGTATGCCCACGAGGCCGCCCGGATGCTGGTGGAGGAGGCCATCACCGTGGCCAACGCCTGCGGCTGCACCCTGGACCACGACGCCGAGCTGGAGCACGCCTATGAGGTGTCCCGCATGACCGACGAGACCATCAGCTCCATGGTGCAGGACGTGACCCATCACCGGGAGACCGAGATCCGCATCATCACCGGCGCTGTGTGCCGCCTGGGCCGGGAGCACGGCATCGCCACTCCCTGCAACGACCTGATGCTGCAGCTGGTGCTGGCCAAGCAGTCCATCTATCTGGGCCGCTGACAAAAATTACACAGTCAAACACATCTTCTTTTACCCTTTTCCCCTCCGAAAGCAGCGGACGGCAGCTTTTGTCTGCCGTCCGCTGCGCGTTTTGATGTCTTGGTGAAACTTTTACTTGACGGTATTCAAACTTTGTACTATGTTATACATATGTTATAGAGTTAACAGTCCCATAAAGGAGCGATTTATATGAGTGATACCCCCGGCTATGTGAAAAATCTGAAGAAGGAGTCGGTGGTGCAGAGCGTTATCAACTGCCTGACCGATGCCATGCGCAATAAGCAGCTCAAGCCCGGAGACCGCATTCCGCCGGAGCCGGATCTGGCCGCCTCCATGGGCGTGGCCCGCAGCTCCGTGCGGGAGGCCATCAAAATTCTCACCTATCTGGGCGTGCTGGAGAGCAAGCGCTCCGAGGGGACCTTCGTTTGCAGCGGCTTTCAGGAGAGCATGATCGACCCCATGATCTATGGCATGATCCTGAACCAGGACTCCTTTGACAACCTGATGGAGCTGCGCGAGATGGTAGAGGCCGGCATCATGCGCCTGGCCAGCGCCAAGTATAATGAGGAGGACGGCCGGGTGCTGGAGCAGCTCCTGGACCAGATGCGCGGCATCGTCCGCGGCGATGGCCAGGACAAGGTGGAGCGCTTTTTCGCCGTGGACAACCAGTTCCACGACATGGTGTCCCAGATGGGAAAGAACCCCCTGGCCGACAAGATCAGCCGGGTGGTGCGCACCCTGACCCACGCCGTCCGGTATGAAACGGTCAGCACCATGATCAACACCGGCCGGGGCGAGGAGCTGCTGGAGGCCCACAGCGACCTGTTCGAGACCCTGCGCAGCCGCCGCCAGGACAACGTGGAGGAGATCGTCCGGGCCACCTATTTCAAAGCGGCCCTGTAAGATCGGAAGAGCAACTGAATTCCATAAAAAAATCTCAAAGGGCCAAAGCCCTTTGAGATTTTTTTCTTATTCCGGCAGGCCCTGCCGCATTTCCCGGCAGGCGGCGTTGGTGATGAACACCGAGCCCGGGCGCAGGGGATCCAGGAAGGAGCCGTCCAGCCGGACGGCGACGCCTCCGGCCTCCTGGGCGATCAAAGACCCGGCGGCATAGTCCCAGGGGGACAGTCGGCACTCGAAGAAGATCTCCGCCCGGCCGCAGGCCACCATGCAGCAGTCCAGGGCCGCTGAGGCAAACCGCCGGTAGTCCAGGCACCGGTCATACAGGTGCCGCAGAATGGCAAAGTGCCGGTCGGTATAGCTGCGGTCATAGATGGTGGAGCCGCAGGCCACAATGGCGTGGGCGGCGTCCCGGGAGCTGGCGCGGATGGGCGCGCCGTTGAGGGTGGCCCCGCAGCCCCTTTGAGCGGCGAACAGCTCGCCCACAAAGGGGTTATACACCACGCCGTACTCCGCCTGCCCGTTGTGGACCAGGGCCACGGACACGCTGCTGCAATTCATGCGGCGGGTGAAATTGGTGGTGCCGTCGATGGGGTCCACCACAAAAATCCAGGGGTGGGTCAGAGCGGGCCGCTCCCCCTCCTCGCCGAAAAACTCCGCCTCCGGCAGCAGCTTCAGCAGCTCCTGCCGCAAAAACACCTGCACGGCCTCGTCATATTGGGTCACCAGGTCCGCCGGGCCGTGCTTCTCCCGGGTGACGTTCTGAATGTCGTGGGCGGAGAGGACCATGTCCCCCGCCCGGCGCACAATGTCGATGATCTGCTCCAGCATGCTTAGCTCCTTCTGACGATCTGCCCGGCCATGACGCCGGTGTATTGGCCGCCGTCGATGACCGGCTGTCCGGCCACCAGCACGGTGTCCAGCCCCTCCGCCATGCGGCAGGGGTCCTGATACGTCCCCGGCTCCCGCAGGTCCTCCGGGGCGAACACGTTGATATCCGCCTGGGCCCCGGGGGTCAGCACACCCCGGTCCTTCATGCCCAGCACCGCCGCCGGGCGGCCCGTCATCTTGTGGATGGCCGCCTCCGGCGTCAGGTCCCCCCGCTCCCGGACGAACCGGGTCAGCAGGTGGACAAAGGTGCCGTATACCCGGGGATGGGGCTGGCCCTCCGTGGGATAGGTGGAGTCGGAGATCAGGTTGGAGAAGGGATCTTGCAGAATGGCGGCGATGTCCTCCTCGTGGGCCATGAAGTCGATCATGGTGATCTCCCCCTGCTCCCGCACCAGCAGGTCGCAGCAGCAGGTCAGGGGGTCCTGGCCGGTCAGCTCCGCGATCTGCTGCAGGCTCATGCCCTGATAGGGGTGATCCTCCGGGCAGTGGAGACTGGTGAGAAAAATGCCGTCCCAGCCCGCCAGCTTGGCGATGTCGTCAAAGCCATCGCCGCTTTCGATGCGCCGGGCCAGCAGCTTCCGCTGGTCCGGGTCCCCCAGGCGGCGGACAATGGCCTCCATGCCCCCGGCCAGAAACTCCGGCGGCAGGATGTGCAGCAGCTGGGTGGACCCGGCGGTGTAGGGATACACGTCGCAGGACAGGTCCAGCCCCTCCTGCCTGGCCCGGTCCAGCAGAGCCAGCACCTGGGGGATCTTGCGGTTCCAGTTGTCCCGGCCCATGGCCTTCAGGTGGGAGATATGCACCGGGGCCTTCAGGGCCCGGGCCACCCCCACCATCTCCCGGGCGGCCTCCACCACGCCGCCGCCCTCCTGGCGCATGTGCACGGTGATGGGGATGCTCTGCCCCGCCAGGGGGGCCAGGGCCCGGATCAGCTCGTCGGTGGTATAGAAGCACTCCGGCGCATAGCCCAGGCCCAGGGACACGCCCAGGGCCCCGTCGGCCAAAGCCCCCTCCAGCCGCCGGTGAATGGCGGCGTAGTGCTCCGGCTCCAGGCGCTGCACCTGATACCCGGCCACGCTGGCCCGGATGGTGCCGGCTCCCGCCAGCATCCCCGTGTGCAGGGGGGCTGCGGGCTGGGCGGCGAAATACTCCGCCAGGGTCTCCCGGGCCGCCTCCGGCGGCACCCGGCCGCAGATGGGCTCCAGATACGAGGTGATGGCCGGCAGGTTCTCCGGCCCCACTGGGGCGCAGGATAGGCCGCAGTTGCCGTTAACGATGGTGGTGAGCCCCTGGCGCAGCTCCAGCTCCCCGAAGCCCGGCCGGAAGGCCGCGGCATCGGCGTGGCGGTGGATGTCGATGAAGCCCGGGGTCACCCACCTGCCCCGGGCGTCGATGACCCGGGCGGCCCGGGCGGCGGGCAGCGGCTCCACGGCGGCGATTTTACCGCCGGACACCGCCACGTCCGCCTGGATGCCGGGGCGGCCGGAACCGTCATAGACGGTTCCGCCCCGGATGATCAGATCAAACATGAGATTCCCTTCTTTTGCGCGATTATTTCCTCCCGCCCAGCGGGAGAGTCACAATGAAACGGGTGGAGCGGGCGTCGCTTTCGCAGCGGATGGCCCCCTGATGCTCCCGGACGATGGCCTGGGCAATGGACAGGCCCAGGCCGAAGCCTCCCTGGGTGCGGCTGCCGTCGGCTCGGTAGAACCGCTCAAACAGGTGGGGCAGCACCTCCGCCGGGATGGGCGGGCCGCCGTTTTCCACCGTCAGCACGGCCTTTCGGTCCGCCTGGACCAGGGTCATGCGGACCTGTGCCCCCTGGGGGGCGTATTTGATGGCGTTGTCCAGCAGGACCCCCGCCACCTGCTGCAATTGGTCCCGGCTGCCGGTGACGGCGATGCCCGGGGCAATGTCATAGTCCAGCCGGCGTCCGGCCTCGAAGGCCACGGGCTCGAAGCGCAGGGCCGTATCCTCCATGGCGTCGGACAGGTCCACCGGGGTCATGGCGGCCTTCAGCCGCCCGTCGTCGGCCCGGGACAGCGTCAGCATATCCTCCACCAGGCGCTTCATCCGCCGTCCGGACCAGCGGATATTGTCCACATAGGGCTGCTGATCCGGCTGCACATCCGTCTGCTGCATCAGGTCCGCCGAGGACAGGATCACCGTCAGCGGGGTCTTCAGCTCGTGGGATGCGTCGGACAGGAACCGGCGCTGCTGGTCCAGGGAGCGGGCCACAGGCCGGGCGGCCAGACCCGCCAGCAGCCAGCTGCATCCCAGCAGCACCGCCAGGGCCGCCACGCCTACGATCAGGCACATTTTCACCACCGCCCGGAGGGTGGCGTCCTCCTGGGCGGCGTCGGTGAAGGCGATGCGGGTATACAGGGGCCCATCGGCCCGGAGATACCGCAGATGATAGCTGCGCAGGATGCCGGAGGAATCCCCCTGCTCCAGGCAGGCGGTAACGATCTCCGCCATGGCATCCTGGTCATCCAGCCGGTAATAGCTGCTGCCGGACAGGCGCACGGTGCCGCTGGGGTACACGTCCGCCACAAAGCAGGGGGCGGCGGACCCCTCCCCGGGCAGGGAGGCGTCATACCGCCCGGTCTGGACCACCTGCATGAGCCGCTGGTTCACGGTGCGCTCCACGGCGGCCCGGCTGGAC
>OBAM01001870.1_pt1 | contig 12237 bp, 6 predicted proteins | sample 1517751 | NCBI WGS metagenome assembly OBAM01 (sample SAMN04571703, study PRJEB22368) | human gut metagenome | biome: human gut; material: stool | host: Homo sapiens | place: Luxembourg | collected 2012-10-18
AAACCCGGGGTATTCCCCCCCGAATTGGTTACGGTCAGTCCTGAGGCCAATCCGGCCAGGGCATTCTCGGCATTGGTGACTGGCCGCTCGGCCAAGGCATCGATGTTAACCGAGGAAACAGCTCCGGAGAGATTTGCCTTTTTCTGTGAACCATATCCTACTATAACTACTTCATCCAATTTTGTCCGGTCTTCATACAAGGTAAGGCGCATATTTTCCCGCGCATTGACCTCGAGGGGTTTGTATCCGATAAAGGAGATGCGTAACGGGGAACCGAACCGGATATCCGGTAATTTGAATTCGCCGTTAAGATCGGTCACTTGCCCTGTGCCGCTTTCTTTGATCAGTACATTTACACCGATCAAAGGTTCTCCGGCAGCGTCGGTCACTCGTCCCTTGACTGTAATGATACGCTGTTTTTTCAACTTATCCTTTTGGTCTTCCAACGGTTCCGGAGATTTTTTCCGGTTATCCTTTTCTGCATAAGAAATCGGTTCACCGGCCGGCCGGAATTCTTTTCCGGCCTCCTGAGCATGAAGCGGCAGCCAGAACAAAGTTACCAGAAAGGTCAGGCATCGTATCCGGACTCTATACTTTCTATTCATATTAAATTTTTTCAGATTGTGCATATTTTCCATTTTTTGAATATACTATAGCATCCAATAAAACACATGCCAACCGGATTTTGCAAGATTTTACAACTGATAAACAATTATTTACATTTTAATTACACAAGCGATAGCTGAGTAATAATTCCCCGGTTTGTGGAATATTTCCCCAACGGGTATCTCCGAATTCTATTATAATTTCCGATTTTTTTATATATATGGTGTATTAAAACGGCTTATATCGGAAAAATCTTTAAATTTGTCTTATTTTCTGATTCGTTATGATTATTTGATGAAACAGAATATGGGATCACTATATTAATTTTTAAAAGAATCGGATGGTTTCGGATAATCGGTGGGTTGCCACAACTAAAGGGATCGTGGTGTTTTTGTTGACTGCACTGTTGTTTGTATTTTGGTACGATCGTGATCGTGAGCTGGCAGAAAGCCATGTAACGGCCGTGCGTTTCGGTTTCTATCGGGTGATTTGGATAGAAGTTTTGTGTGGTATTACAGTGGCTTGGTGCGTTCGGAAAAAATTTCGTTTTCGCCTGCCGGATGCGGGGGTATTGTTGTTGGGGGGATATGTCCTGCTGCGTTCGGTTTATGGGGATGGGATGGTCGGTTATCGGACAGAATTATGGATTTTGTTTGTGATCCTTTATTTTTTATTGCGTCTGCTTTCTTCGCTTTTCCGGAATGCCGTCACGGTGATGTTGTGGACGCTCATGGGAGCGGGATTGGTAGAGACGATTTATGGGTTCGGACAATTGTATGGTTGGTTCGCCTCGGGGCATTCGCTTTACCGGCTGACAGGATCTTTTTTTAACCCGGGGCCTTATTCGGGATTTTTAGTGATGGTATTGCCGGTCGTTTTGTTCTATTGTTTATCGGTGTATCCCGGTCGGCAAAAGAGTGTCGGTGAGTGGAGGTACAAGTTGGAGTCCGGCTTTGTCTGGGGGATACTGTTGTTGATTTTGTCTATTTTGCCGGCCGGAATGAGCCGGAGCAGCTGGTTGGCGGCGGTTGCCGGATGCGGGGTGGTAACGGCATTTTATTACCGGATCAGGAAACAGCTGAAAGAGCTGGGACGAAAACTGGGAAAAAAGGCTTGGTGGGTAGCGGGTATCGGTGTGGTGTGTCTGTTGCTGTTGTTCAGTGGACTTTATCTGATGAAAAAAGATTCGGCCGATGGACGCCGTTTAATGTGGAAAATCGCTGGTCGGGCGATAGCCGAAAATCCTTGGGGGGGATGTGGATTGGGTTATTTTGGCGGTGCATTCGGGAAAGCGCAGGCTGCTTATTTTGCCACGGAGGAAGCTACGGAACAAGAAGAGTGGGTGGCCGGCTCGCCGGAATACGGGTTTAATGAATATCTGCAGTTGGGGGTGGAATTGGGGATTGTCGGGAGTATCCTTTTCTTATTGGCTGTCGGGTTGGCAGTCCGGCAATTGCTCTATTCTTCCCGCCCCGAGAAAGGAGCGGTGTTGGGAGGGCTGACAGCCTTTTCGGTGTTCGCCTGTTTTTCTTATCCGTTGAGTGTGATTCCTTTGGTGATTGTATTCGTTCTGTTTATGGCGCTTGCCGGTACGCTGGATGACCGGAAACTGCCTGCGGAGGAACGAAAAAGGACTGTGGGTGCATGGTTTGTCATGGGAGCTTCTCTCTTGATGGCAGGTATTACCTGGCGATTGACGGAGCATAAGGAGGAATGGAAGCAGGCTTATATCCGTTGGGGAGAGGAACAACGTTATTTCAGCATGGATATTTTTGAGGAAACGGTAGATCATTACCGGGATTTATATCCTTTTTTGAAAGACCAGCCGAAATTTCTTTTCGAGTATGGACAGTGTTTGTCGAAAACCGGGCAATATGAGGAAGGGATTCGGATTCTGACAGAAGGTACACGGCTCAGTGCCGATCCGATGTTCTATAATATTATGGGGAAAGACGCCGAAGCCTTGAAGCATTTCGGACAGGCTGAAGCCTGTTTTAAGCAGGCTTCCTATATGGTGCCTCATCGTTTATATCCCCTCTATTTATTGGCGAAAATGTATTTCGAAAGCGGACAATCGGAGAAAGGCCGTGATATGGCCCGGCAGGTGATTCAGAAAGAACCCAAAGTGATGTCGGATGCCGTAAAAGAAATGAAAGCAGAATTGGAAGAAAGACTGAAACCATAGGAAAAAGAGAGAATTTGTTAAAAAGTACCGTTCGGATTGAAAAAGAAGGGGAAAAGTGAAGGGAGATTGTAAAGTTTTAATATATTTACAACTAATTATACTTTCGCAATATTTTAAAGAAAAGATATGAATAAAATCGCTTTTTTTGCATTAATGCTTGCCTTGGGGCTTGTCGGTGGTTGTGGAAATAAGAAGGAGGAGAAAAAAGAAGAAAAAGATTTGGCCCGGATCAGCCAGAAACAGGACCAAATCGAGGTGAAAGCTGCAAAAGCCCGGCTGGCTCCCTTTGAAATGGAATTGGTCAGTAATGGCAAAGTTAATGCCCGTCGGAAAGCGGTTTTGGCTTTTATCACGAATGATGTGGTCAGGAAAGTACATGTGAAAAATGGAGAAAGGGTGAAAAAAGGAGATCCCATCGTGAGCGTGGACGAACTGAAAGCCGGTCAGCAGTTGGAAGCTGCCCGCCTGAGCTGGGAAAAGGCGAAGCTGGAATTGAGGGGACGGCTGATGAATGAGGGGATAAATTCATTGGAAGATACGCTGGACGAGCGTGTAATCTCTAAAACCCGGCTGGAAAATATCAAATTACAGATCGGTTATACCTCTGCGGTTAAAGAATATGAAAAAGCGGTGTACGATTATTCGAACATCACGGTGTATGCTCCTTTTGACGGCGTGATCGCCGATCTGGAGGTGAAGGAATACAATCAGTCCTCTGCCTATAAAGAGGTTTGTTCGGTAATCGACGATGCTACCATGGAGATTGTGTTTAACGTACTGGAAACCGAGATCGCCCATTTGAAGGCAGGGATGGAAGTAGAGATTACGCCTTATGCAAACGATAAAGTTACCCTGAAAGGCACGGTGACTGAAGTGAATCCGAAAATCGATGAAAACGGTATGGTGAAAGTCAGGGCTACAACCGATAATCCCAAAGCAGTGTTGGTGGATGGAATGAATGTCAGTATATTGGCTAAACGGCAAATCGCCGATAAATTGATCGTTCCGAAAACAGCGGTGTTGCCGCGGCAGGGGAGAAAAGTCGTGTTTGTCTACGAAAACGGCCGGGCTATATGGAAATATGTCGAAACAGGATTTGAAAATAGCCGGGAAGTGTGTATCGAATCGGGATTAAAAGAGGGGGAAGAGGCTATTTACGAGAATAAAGATCGGTTGTCGCACGAGTGTGAGGTGACGCTGATAAATAAAAAGGAGTAGTAGTTCCTGAAAACACTTGGAAGGTGAAATTATCTGCTTTTTCTGTCAATACTATTTTTGTCGTACTGATGCTTTTAGGGATCAGTCTGATTCCTGTGTTGTCTTTGCAGTTGCTCCCTTCTTCCCGTTCGAACGATTTGTCGGTATCTTTCTCTTGGGATAATGCCGGCCCCGAATTACTGGAAATGGAGGTGACGACCAAATTGGAAGGGGCTTTGGCGCGGACGAGAGGGTTACGGGAAATTGTTTCGGAGACCGGGAATGGCTGGGGAACAATCAGGCTTTCTATCGATAAAGAAGAAAATATCGATGCCATTAAACTGTATCTGGGGTCTGTGGTCCGTTCGGTGAAAAGCGGATTCCCGGAAGGGGTACAGGTGTCGGAAGTACGTGGAGGAGAATACAGTTCCGGTAAAGAAGCTAAAAAAGAACGGCAGCTTTTATTGACTTACGGTATTTCAGGGCCTGGTACTACTCAGGATGTCTCCCGTTTTGCGGAAGACAATATCTCGAACATCGTCTCTACCATGCCGGGGATAGAAAGTGTGACGGTAACCGGGGCTGTTCCCATGGAATGGGTACTGATTTACGATCAGCAAGTGCTTGAAAATATCGGTATCAGTGCTTCCGATATCCGCTCGGCTTTGAACAATTATTATATGCGCCGGGATGGGGGAAAAGTATTGATCGATACCGTTCCTGCCAAAGAATATGCTTATATTATTTTCCGGGGTAATCCGCTGAGTCATGAGATCGATATGCTGAATATGCCGATCAAGACACTGGGGGATCGGATTGTTTTATTGAAAGATATCGCAACCCTGGATTATCGGGAGAAGTCTCCTTCCTCCTATTACCGGATCAATGGTCTGAATCAGTTGAATATCAATATTTTCGTAGAAAAGAATGCTAATGTGATCGACCTTTCGGCCAAAGTCAGGGATAAGATGGATTTGTTGGAAAAGGATTTCGGCGGAAAATATTCTTTGCAGATGGCTTATGATGCCAGTAAGGAACTGGAAGATGAATTGAACCAGACGCTTTTCCGGACCTTATTGACGATTTTGATTCTGCTGATTTTTGTGTTTCTGGTGAGCCGGGATTTCCGCTATTTGTTGATTATCGCCGTTTCTTTAGCTGCTAATGTGCTGATTGCTTTTGTTTTCTATTATTTCCTGAAAGTAGAAATTCATATTTATACTCTGGCAGGGATAACTGTGTCGTTCGGTATCATCATCGATAATGTGATCGTTATGGCCGATCATTACAGACATCATCGTGACCGGAAAGTATTTATGGCTATTCTGGCTGCGACGCTGACGACGATGGGGGCTTTGACCGTCATTTTCAATATGAACAATGAGATCATGCGGAATATGTGGGATTTTACTACGGTTATCATTGTCAATTTGTCCGTATCATTGTTTGTAGCTCTTTTCTTTGTACCGGCTTTGATGGAAAAAATACCGTTGCGGAAAAAAGAAGCCAGAGTGCGTGTTGCCCGCAAGAGAAAAGTTGTAAAATTTACCTGGAAATACAAGCGGTTTATCGGGTTCACCTGGAGATTCAGGAAAGCATGGGTGATTTTGGCTATTCTCGGATTCGGATTACCTGTATTTATGATTCCTTCTTCAGTGGACCGCGATAAGTCGTATGCCGAGACCTATAACCGAATCTTTAGCAGCGAATGGTTTCTGACGATCAGGCCATGGATGGATAAGCTGTTGGGAGGAAGCCTGCGCTTGTTCGTGGAAGGAGGAAAAGGGGAGTGGAGGCAAAATGACAATAACGACCGTATCCGGACCTCCCTGAGTGTAGTGATGACAATGCCGCATGGAGCGACACTGGAACAAATGAACGAGGCATTTATGAAAGTGGAAAATTTTGTCTCCGGATTTCAAGAAGTCGACCTTTTTACGACGAGTATCAGTTCTGCTAACGAGGGAAGAATGAAAATCACCTTTAAAGAAGAAGCCGAGATGACCGGTTTCCCCGAGATGCTGAAGAATGAGTTGGTGCGTTATTGTAATTCGATCGGGAATGCCGATTCACAGATTTCCGGAGTCGGAAGGAGTTTTTCCAATAGCCTGGGAGACGGTTACCGCAGTGAAGAGCTGAAGGTGGTGGGATATAATTACCGGCAAGTGATGAAGTATGCCGAAGTCTTGAAGAACAAGCTATCTGAAAACCGCCGGGTGAAGAAATTATATATCGGAAATGCCCGGAATCCCGAGAAAATGAGGGAGTTTGTGGTGAAAATCGATAAAGCTAAACTGGCCCGTAATAATTCGAATGTCAATGATATTATGTGGAGATTGAGGAGTTTGTCTTATGCCCGGGATGAGTATACTACGGCTTATATCGATAACGAACAGACTTCTATTGTTATCCGGCCCAAAAATACGGTGGAGACCAGTATCTGGGAGATGCAGAATTATCCGGTACAGGGCGATAAAGCCACTTTCCGTTTGAGTGACGTCGGCACGATCCAATATGAGGATACGTTCGATAAGATCACGAAAACGAATCAGGAATACGATGTATCGGTACAATATGATTTTATCGGGGATTATATGTTGTCGAATAAGGTGAAAGAGAGAGTGATGAAGGAAATGAACCAGAGTATGCCGATCGGTTTCCGGGTGAAGGAAGGCCGGGATTATTGGGGAGGATACTGGAAGATGAGCAATGGGTTCGATCGGCGTATTCTGTATATCTTACTGGTATTCGGTATAATTTATTTTATCTGTGCCATCTTGCTCGAATCCTTGAAGCAAGCGATGATCGTAATGCTGATCGTGCCTTTGTCGTTTATCGGCTGTTTTTTGGGTTTTTACTGTTTCGGGCTGGTATTTAACGAAGGGGGATTGGCGGCCTTTATCCTGATGTGCGGATTATCGGTGAATGCGGTGTTGTATATTCAGAACGATTATAATAATAAGATCATTGCGGGAAAAGCGAGAGGGTTACAAACTTATTTGAGTGCCTGGAATGCGAAAATTATTCCGATTCTGCTGACGGTTATTTCCACAATTTTGGGATTTATCCCTTTCCTGATCGGAAGTAACGTGGCCGATTTTTGGATCAGCCTGGCGATCGGGACGATGAGTGGCCTTATTTTTTCTGTATTGGTGTTGATGATTTATCTGCCTTTGTTTTTTATGCGTAGGGAAGATAAAGCGGGATACAGACGGAAAAACAGTGGGATGAAGGAAGAGGGAAGAAAATGGTTAAGTCATATTAAATTGAATAAGATACGGGGATTCATAAAGCATTGATGTTTTCCTTTTTGGTCATTAAATATTAAGAAAATGATTGGTTTTTTACTCAAACGTCCCGTCGCGGTAATCATGAGCACCATTGCCTTTTTGGTATTGGGGGCAGTGGCTATGTTTCAGCTACCGGTTTCATTGATGCCGGATGTAGATATTCCCGAGATCAGTATACATTATACTCAGGATAATGCCTCGGTCAATGAAATGGAAAACAGTATCACCAACTTACTGAGAGGGCAGCTGCAACAGATTCCGTCATTATCGGACATTACTTCCGAATCCAGGGAAGGGAGCGGAACGATAACCATGAAGTTCGAATACGGCACTTCGATCGATTATGCTTTTATCGAGGTCAATCAGAAAGTGGATGCTGCGATGAACAGCTTCCCTAAAGAGATGCAACGGCCTACGATTATTAAAGCTTCGACTTCGGATATTCCTGTATTTTATATTCAGTTGAATTTAAAAAAATTGGAATCGGATATCAAATTCCTGGAATTTTGCGAATTTGCCGATGCCGTTTTGAAAAAGCGGTTGGAGCAATTGCCGGATGTCGCGATGGTGGATATTAGCGGGATGTATCAGCCCGAAATGTATATCTTGCCCGATGAAGCCAAAATGAAGAGTCTGAATATTACCCAAGACCAATTGAAAGAAGCTATCGATCAAAATAACCGGGTGTCGGGAAGCTTGTCGATCCGGGACGGTTACTACCAATATAATATAAAATTTACCAGTCAGCTGATGTCGGTCGAAGATGTCCGGGAGGTATACCTGAATATCGAAGGGCGTCTGATGCAGGTGAAAGATATTGCCGAAGTGGGCATACGGCCGAGAGATAAGAGAGGGATGTTCGTGAATGGCGAAAAACAATCCCTGTGTATGGCGGTGATCAAACAATCGAGTGCCCGGATGTCGGAGATGAAAGAGAAAGTCAGTGAGATGCTGGAAAATTTTGAAACAGAATATCCGGATATCGAATTTTCCGTATCGCGGGATCAGGCTGCCTTACTGAATTACTCGATTACGAATTTGCAGCAGAGTTTAGTATGGGGGATTATCCTGGCTGTATTTATTATGTTGTTTTTCTTGCGGGATGCCCGTTCACCGATGATTATCGGGATCAGTATACCGGTTTCTGTGGTCATCAGTGTACTGTTTTTCCAGTTGATCGGTTTGTCTATCAATACCATTTCTCTCTCCGGTTTGATTATGGGGGTGGGGATGATGATCGATAATTCGATTATCGTCATCGATAATATCAACCAGCGAAGGGAACGGGGAGATTCGCTGTTTGTGGCTTGTGCGGACGGTACGGCCGAGATTTTCCGTCCCCTGTTGTCTTCGGTGTTGACGACTTGTGCGGTATTTGTGCCGTTGATATTTCTGGGAGGAGTTGCCGGGGCTTTGTTCTATGACCAGGCGGTAGCTGTAGGCGTCGGGCTTTTTGTCTCGCTGATCGTTTCGCTGACGATTGTCCCTGTCATTTTTTATCTTCTCTTTAAAAGAGCACATGAAGACGGGAAAATCAGTAATTTTATCAAACGGATCAGTTTTAAGCATCTGGATAAGTACTATACGATTGTCTATCACTTTGTGTTTTATCACCGCCATAAGACCATGCTGATCGTGGCTGTGCTGGTATTGTTGGGTGCTGCTACGGCTTTTTTCACTAAAGTGGAACGGATGCCTCCGGTAGAAATCAATGAAATGTTGATCCGGACAGACTGGAACAACAGTATTCATGTCGATGAAAATTATAACCGGGTGCAGGATATTATCCGGCAGTTTAAGGGACGTTGTACTGAAATATCCTGTCATATCGGTGAAAAACAGTTTTTCCTGAATCCCGAGGATAACGGTAATATCAATGAGGCGGAGTTTTATATAAAAACTACCGATAATGAAAGCCTGAAAGTTTTGGTCGGGGATATAACCGCTTATATTAAGAAAAACTATCCGGAAGCCCGGGTAGAACCGGCGAAGGTGGAAAATCTGTTCGAACAGTTGTTTAAGGGAGAAGATGCTCCTTTGATCATTTACCTCTCGGGAGAATCTGCCCGCAAGATAGAGGATTTATCGAAAATTAATGCATTCATCGACCATTTGAATGAGGAAATGCCCGGACTGAAATTGAATAAGCCTGCCGTACAGGAAAGAATCGTAGTCCATATCTTGCCCGAACGTTTGGCGTTGTATAAAGTGAATCAGAATGTGCTGTTGAATACGTTGGAAAAGAATATCAGTAAGGTCAGTATCGGAAAATTGAATACGGGGAACCTTTATATTCCGATTGTCATTACTGAAAATGAACATACGATCCGGGATATTCTCAACGAGGTGTATGTGTCTAATTCGGATAGGAAGTATATTCCGGTAGCTGCGTTGACCGATTTGTCAATGGAATACGATTACAAGAAAATTTTCGGGAAAAAAGAAGGAGTCGTCGTGCCTGTTCAGGTATACAATACAGGGGATAGTATCCGGGAGATTATAAAGACGGTGAGGACAGAAGCGGTAAAAGCTAATCTGGATCCTCATTTCGGAGGGGCTTATTTCGAGGGGAATGAGACTTTCTGGCAGATGTTGATGATCGTAATCGTAGCCTTGCTGATGCTCTACTTTATTTTAGCCAGTCAATTCGAATCGTTGACATTACCTTTGATCGTATTGATCGAGATTCCGATCGATGTGGCGATGACTTTGCTGGCATTGTGGATTTGTGGGATCTCACTGAATCTGATGTCGATGATCGGTATCGTGGTCATGAGTGGTATCGTGATCAACGACTCGATTCTGAAGATCGATACGATCATCCGGCTTCAACAACAGGGATTTCCTTTGCTGGAAGCCATTCACGAAGGTGGGGTGAGGCGGTTGAAGCCGATTCTGATGACGAGTTTGACTACTATTTTTGCTTTGATCCCTTTTTTATGGGGAGACGATATCGGTTCCCAATTACAGCGGCCGCTGGCGGTAGCTATGATCAGCGGGATGACGATCGGTACACTGGTCAGTCTGTATTGGGTACCTTTGTGTTATTATTATTTGGTTAGAAAAAAAGGAGAATAGACGATGGAAACATTTACGCGGTGGGTGTATTATTTTTTGGAGTCTTTAGGTCTCGATCTCAGTTATATGACTAATCTGAATCGCCTGATTGTTCTTGTATTGATAGCCGTATTGGCTTTTCTGACAGATTGGATTTGCAGGAAAGGGATTGTGCGGTTGGTGCGTAAGGTAACCCAAAAGACAAAGGTGACCTGGGACGATCTGTTGTTTAACGATCGGGTCATGAATAATTTCTGCCACATCCTGCCGCCTGTGGTGGTATATATACTTTTGCCGATCGCTTTCCCCGACGGATCGGATGCCCTGGCGTTTATCCGAAAGCTGTGTATGCTTTGCGGTTTATCAACATTTTTCTGGGAGTCATATTCCAGTTGGCCACACAGAAGGAAGTATTTCGTGACCGGCCTCTGAAAGGTGTCTACCAGATTATTCAGGTCGCTTTGTTTTTTGTCGGTTCGATTTGCATTATTGCTGTATTGATCGAGAAATCTCCTACCCATCTTTTGGCTGGTTTGGGAGCTTCGGCTGCTATTTTAATGTTGGTTTTCAAGGATAGTATCATGGGCCTCGTTTCCGGAGTGCAACTTTCGGCCAATGATATGTTGCGCCCGGGGGATTGGATTACGATGCCTAAATACAATGCCGACGGTACGGTGATCGAAGTGACTCTGAATACAGTGAAAGTCCGTAATTTCGACAATACGATTATTACAATCCCGCCTTATGCCTTGGTGAGTGATTCGTTTCAAAACTGGAGGGGCATGCGGGAGTCCGGTGGACGTCGCGTGAAACGTTCTGTCAATTTGGATGTGAATAGTGTCTGTTTCTGTACCCCGGAAATGCTGGAAAGATATAAAAAGATCGTTATTTTAAAGGAATATATCGAGCAAACCGAGCAGAAAGTACAACAATACAATCAGCAGCAGGGGATCGACGATTCTGTGCCGGTCAATGGAATACACCAGACAAACCTGGGCGTTTTCCGGGCTTATCTCGAATTATACCTGAAAAATTTACCTGTCGTAAATTCTGATTTGACGTATATGGTCCGGCAATTACAACCGACCGAAAAAGGAATCCCTTTGGAGGTGTATTTCTTCTCCAGAGAGAAAGATTGGGTGCCTTATGAGAAAATCCAGGCCGATGTTTTCGATCATATTTTTGCGGTAGTTCCTTATTTTGGTCTAAAAGTATTCCAAAATCCTTCTTCTGCAGATATAGTCCGGGTTTTAGAAAGAGTGTGATTGGTGTTTTGTATAAAACAATCTCGACTTAGCATGTTTTGAGCGAGAAAAGGAGTAAAATGGGACGAAAGGTCCGTCCCCGGAGGACGGAATAAAAAACAGCAGACCGGGTAGGGCCTGCTGTTTTTTATAAAGATGAATCTTAAACTATTTGGCATAGTTGATTGCCCGGGTTTCGCGGATGACGGTTACTTTAACCTGTCCGGGGTAAGTCATTTCATCCTGGATTCGTTTTGCGATATCGAATGAGATTTTTTCTGCTTCTGCATCCGAGATTTTTTCACTCCCTACAACGACTCTCAATTCCCGTCCGGCTTGGATGGCATAGGTCTTCACAACTCCATTGTACGAGAGTGCCAGATCTTCCATATCTTTCAAGCGTTTGATATAAGATTCGACGACTTCCCGACGTGCACCCGGACGAGCTCCTGAGATCGCATCACAAGCCTGTACGATAGGTGCGATCAGTGTCGTCATTTCGATTTCTTCGTGGTGGGCTCCGATAGCATTACAGATATCCGGTTTTTCTTTATATTTTTCGGCTAATTGCATACCCAGAATAGCGTGTGGTAATTCCGGCTCGTCGTCGGGCACTTTACCGATATCATGGAGTAATCCGGCACGTTTGGCTTTCTTC
>OBAM01001875.1_pt1 | contig 12214 bp, 8 predicted proteins | sample 1517751 | NCBI WGS metagenome assembly OBAM01 (sample SAMN04571703, study PRJEB22368) | human gut metagenome | biome: human gut; material: stool | host: Homo sapiens | place: Luxembourg | collected 2012-10-18
ATGAACAAGCAAAGCACGGTTGCCACCGATCCGGCGATGACCGGATTCAGTTTGCCGTATCGCTCCAGTCCCTTAGCCAGTGCCGCGACACCGAACCCGATCCAGATACAGAACGCATAGAACGATCCGGCATACGCATAGTCTCGTTCACGCGGCTGATATGGCGTCTGATTCAGATACAGAACGATAGCCAGACCGGTCATGAAAAACAGGAAGAAAGTCACCCAGAAACTCTGGATTCCTTTTTCGCCCGAATAAGCCTGGAACAGCAAACCTAAAATACCTAACAGCAACGGCAGCATATAATAGACATTGTGCCCTTTATTATTGATAATATCGAACGGCATATCTTCCTGCGGGCCCACCAGAACTTCGTCGATAAACGGAATGCCGGTAATCCAGTTGCCGTTCAGCACCTCTCCATTTCCCTGGATGTCGTTCTGACGGCCGGAGAAGTTCCACATGAAGTAGCGCCAGTACATAAAGTTCAACTGGTAGGAGAAGAAGAACTTCAGGTTTTCCGCGAATGTCGGTTTCATTACGCTCTTCATCTCTCCGCAATAGTTATATTTCACCGGTTGGCCTTTTACCTGCGCCCATTCCTTATAGGCCTGTACATGGCGCGGATCGGAGCTGTACATACGCGGGAACAGCATGTTCAGTTCGTCGACATATTTGTATTCCTGATCGGTGCGGGACACGAAATAACGGTCTTTCTCGTTTTTGTCCTTCTTGATCACACGGCTCCAGGTCGGTTCGCCTTCTGTCGTGACGGGTACGCAGCTTCCTCCCTGGTTTTCGCGCTGTACTTCCGAGACGTAGGTCTGCCCGTAGAGGAGCGGAACTTTACCATACTGTTCACGTGCCAGATAGGTACGCAACGTAAAGATATCGCTCGGTGCGTTCTGGTTCATCGGCGTGTCGGCCGTTGCACGGATCAGTGTCAGTGCATACGAAGAATAGCCTACAACGACTACCATCAGGCAGACCAAGATCGTATTCAGCGTCTTGATATCCACCTTCTTGCTCTTGAACAGGTAAAGGCTCAATGCCGCAGTCAGGATGACCGCCAAAACATAACCGCTACCGATAAACGGAATACCGATCAATACGACCGACAGGATGAAAGCGATCTTCATGCGTGTCGGATGGATTTCGTCGCGCATGGTTTCCCAGATAGACCAGATCAACACGCCTGCCACAATGATCACATAAGCGAATACCCCGGAATTGTAAGGCATGCCTAAGACGTTGACAAATAATAGTTCGAAATAGCCGCAAACCTCGACCAGCCCCTGTACGACTCCGTACATCATCAAAGCTACGATCGCGAACGATACGAGCAGTGCGGCAAGCGTACCCTTCATGGTCGGGTTCGGGAATTTCTTATAATAATATACCAGTACGATAGCCGGGATACACAACAAGTTCAACAAGTGGACGCCGATACTCAACCCCATCAGGTAAGCGATCAGTACGATCCAGCGGTCTGCATGCGGTTTGTCGGCCACGGCTTCCCATTTCAGGATCAACCAGAAAACGCTGGCGGTGAAGAGAGACGAATAAGCATACACTTCCCCTTCTACGGCGCTGAACCAGAAAGTGTCGCTGAATGTATAAGCCAGTGCGCCTACCAGGCCGCTGCCCATGATGGTAATCATCTGACCTAAAGAAGCTTCTTCACCGTCTTTCACCATGATCTTGCGGGCAAGGTGAGTGATACTCCAGAAAAGGAACAAGATCGTCAGTCCGCTAAACAAGGCGGACATCGTATTTACCATCTTCGCCACTGTGGACGGGTCGGATGCAAGTTGTGTGAACAGGTTGGCTGTCAACATAAAGAACGGTGCTCCGGGGGGATGCCCTACTTCCAGCTTGTAAGCTGAAGAAATGAACTCACCGCAATCCCAGAAACTGGCAGTGGGTTCCATAGTCATCAAATAGACGGTTGAAGCGATCGCAAAGACGATCCAGCCCAACACGTTGTTGATCAATTTATACTTTCCCATACTTTGTATAAAGTGTAATAATTAATTGTCTTAACTCTGTATCCTCACGCGGACAGTCGGCCGCAAAGGTAAGCATTTACGTTTAATACCAACGCCCTGATACGCTATAAATTGTGTGGAAGAGATTAGAAATATATTAAAAAGAATTCGTTGAATGACAGTCTGGAATCTGACAATTTGCCGACATTCGGATGGCGCAAACTGACATTTGTAGGCAGGATTCTGTTGCAAGCCCGCTGTTTCCTGTGCCGGGGCTTTCCCGGGCGATCCGGAACAAATAGGTAAGTATTTCTGGTGAGTGTCGGGGAAAAGCCCTTTCCCGTTCTAAAAAAAACGAAAAGGAGGGCTTTTTCTACCGACGTGGGAAAAGGGTTGATTATTGTCGTGTTGAAGTGTTTCAGCGTGTTCAGGCAACCATATTGATAAGACAGTCCTAACTCGCAATGTTTGCTCAACCGGTAGCCGACTTTAGCCATTATGGAGAGATCGAATACGGTTTGAGGTTGTACATATAATGTCGGAGCAACGCCTAAACCGAAATGGAATTTGTCGGTGACCATATTCCCTTGAATTTTACTTTTTACTAATTGTAAAAGGAATAAAGATTGATAGATTCAGATCTGATATATGTCCCTTTTTATAAATACGATCATCGATTACATTTGTAAAACCAAGACGATAATTAATTGCAAGGTCAATTTTGTTATTGATATTGTAACCGACTTTCCAAACTAATGGAATATCAAACTTCTTTCCATCATTGGTTGGAACCATATACCAGGTTGGTTCGATTCCCATACCAACATATAATCCTTTTACTAATCTATAATTTACAGAAGGCGACAGAGACAAAGCCAAATTTGCGTCATGCCCTATAATCCGACTTGCCAGCTCATTATCCACATAATAAGACTTTGTGTTCTTAAATACTTTCGCATCGAGTATAAGGTCCATGTCATAAAACAACCTATCATTTTTTCCATGTTCTATCCGAAAACGATACCCAAGTGAAGCTCCAAATTGATATTTATCTTTGTAATCAATTTTATAGTCTCCCTCCTGCCAAATATCCGGACGACCGGAATTGGGAGTTAAATTGTGCTCAAACCCCAATCCGCCACCAACTAAAAGACCTGTCCGTAACACCTGCGAGTTTGTAGGCAAGGCAAATAAGACAGCACATACTAACAATACAAATCTTATCACTTTCATAAGTTATAAATTTAATTTTATCTATAAGACATCGATAGGTAGAAATTCCCCTATCGATGTCTTATGAATTATCAGAAAATTATGTTTATTCCTTTACAACTACAAAATCCAGATTTTTGCCAGGCCAAGGTCCATAAGTGACTGTTAAGCAGAAACCTTTATTACCTCCTCCTAAAAGATCTTTAGGGAAAAACTCATAATCATGCGATGAAAACGAATCATTTTTACTTTTGCGAGCTGATGTGCCAACATTCTGTACTGTAGGAGGATTCGAAACGTATGCTATGTCACAATTAGCACATGCTATAGTTGTTGAAGCCTTTCTATTATACCATATTCCAGCAAATCCTTTTTTTCTAAAACAAACTTCAAATTTTACCCCTGCATTATAATTGGGCCTACCATTAATTGTTCCTAATACCGAATATTTTACCCATAACTTATTCTTGCCTTCCCGATAACTAAAAACCTCTTTGGATTTTTGTTTGTCATTAGGAGGTGTTAATCCTAAACTATCAAGTTGGGCGTAACTTGATATATCTTTGCAATTAATCAGTTCTCCATTAATTTTGATAAAACCATTTTTATTTGCCAAGTGTGCTAATTTTAGATTGCTTACAGGTAAATAGGCTGAATAGTCATCTCCATATTCAGGGAAATATAATGATGCATATTTTACTTTAAAATCTTATCTTATTGATGGATTGATTTGAAAGACAAACACTTATGGAAGTTTTGAAAAGTTTCGGGTAACGATTTGGAGATTGTGCTAATTTCAGTATTTTATAGTCTCATACGTAAGAACAACTCTTTCATTGCAAAGTTATGATTTTTTTTGCAAAGTAAAACAACTTTGCAAGAAAAAATATTGTTCATGACACGGCTCTTTCATTTAAAAATGCGCAGAAATCTCAAATGGCATGATTAATAGCCAGTTAGCAGTTATTTGTTCCTTCATCCGAAACAACACAGATATTGAAATCTGATGTTAGTAATAATATAACTATCACACAATCAAATATTTGAATAGTTATATCACAGTTAAATGAAAGAGCCGTGTGTTCATGACTTCGAATTAACAGATTTCTATTCCAGTTGTCTACTTCCTCTCTTACTGATGTATCATACATTGAAGTTACAGAAACTGTCCGACCACATTAAGTATTACGAAGCAGTTTATAAAATCCCAAACTTTGAGATACAACAACACATGATGGTCGATGAGCGATTTTGGCAACTTCATTTTCTAATTGCTGTAATACACCCATCCGTTTATCAAAAGAAAGAGCCTTCCATTTATCATATTCCAATCCCTCCACTCGGAGCATTACATCGGAAATCGCCTCTACTTGAGCATTGTCTGATGGAGCTTCCAAATAAAGTGGATCTATTTTATCCTTTATAGGTTCAAGCAACTCCGCTACAGCCCGATCCGAATCAATGGCCTTAGGAGGTTTTCTACCATTCAATTCATCAATTCGAGCTATTAGCAAATCCGTATTTCCTAATGGAAGAATCTCTCCAACATATTTAAGTTCAGGCATTGCAAATTTTCCACAAACATACCTGTTTGTTTCCATATAGTCTTTGACATTCTCCAACTTAGAGACGTCAATCAGATGGCTTTGAATCCAACGGTCATTCCAAGTAGCCATTCCTCCAGAATGTTGATGTTCTTTAAAAGAATGAACTTTTTCATCAATCAATTTCATCCTTCCAAAATTAATATCATGATGCCACGTCAAACCTTCTATTTTATCTTTCTCAGCCATGATATCCGCAAATTGCCGATCACTCAAGTTCAAGGTATCCTTTAATGGAGGATCTTTCATCAATTCTTCTTTTAATCCGACAGTTGCATATTTCATTTGTATTCGGTCAGATCTGTTACCATATTCACTCCAAAACTCATCAGACATACAGTAATCTGGAAGAATGATCTCACGTTTCGCAGGAAACTCCGGGAATACTCCTCTAAACATCTCACCTGTAGAAGAAACAAACGTCTGCATCGAATATGTTACATCATTTACGCTCTTCCCATCCCATGAATGTTGTTGTATCCTTATTGTACGTATATCAGGGAAATACTCTTGATACAGCAAAGTTTTAGCAATTCCAGTCGATTCGGATATTTCTCCAACCCTATTATCTATATCCCTTGATATAGCGATCTTATTCTCCAAATTCAATCGCTCCCATTCCAATGATTTCATATCTAATTCTTTCAGATAAGAAATCTCTGACTGCGTTAAAGAAGAACGCCCTAATCCTTCATTAGAGGCGTTTCCCTTTTCTATATTACAATTTGAGCTTTTCATATATCACTTCATCTTATGAACCTTCACCCAATACGTATCTGTCGCCAAAGAACTTGATACAATACACTGTCCGGTCATCAACTTAGCAATGACCTTCCGTTGTTCTTCATTCAAGCCCATAGACTCAGATATTGCTTTACAATCATCCTCCGCTACCAATCGATGCGTAATCTTTAGATTCGTATTTTTGATCGCATCAGGAATAAGCCTTGTAGACACTTGATCTACCAAGAACATACCCTCACCGTATGCACGAATCTCTGACAGCATATTGCTAAATATCATAGCTGATTTATATTGAGGCAATTCTTGATTGTCACATTTGGCCATAACCCGATGAGCTTCTTCTATAACAGTAAGATGCCTGCAACTATTATCATTGAAATCAACCTGTCCGGTTTCGGCTAAAGCTGCACGATATTCATATAAGAACAGATGGATCAATGCCATAAAGAATGATTTATCCACATCATCACCCACGTATGATAAATTAATGATACATGGTTTCTCAAACAACTCAACCCACGGTGTAGAATGCACCGTGTTTAGCATCTCCCCTTTCCATCCTCGTTTCAAGCTATCTATGCGTGTATTGAGGCACGCTTTCATATTCCGTTCAATCCGCTCTTCATACTGTCGGTTGGAAATCACTTTGTCCACACTTATACTCATACTATTTAATGTAGGAGGTAAAGTTTTTCCGAATTTAGGTTCTTCACCTAACCAGTCTGTCGATTTATTCTGATATACAGTATAGATCAAATCCTCCATCAAAACCGGAAGAATATCATACATAGGAAACGCTGCCGCAAAAGTAGATTTCAAACGATCAATATGTGTCAATACATTCGGTTCTTGTTCCTCATTCAACCAAACCAACTCAAATGGATTTAATTTCAATCTTTTAGGAACAAATCCTGTTTTGTACCTCCTACAACCGGGAATGTAAATATCAATCGGATTTTCCGGATGTTCCTCATTGTATTTTAATGCCCAATCTACATATTCCGTCTTTGCTGGTTCAATTACCAGAAAAGGGATTTCACCCTTTATGCCATTCAGAATCGATTGTACCGTATTCGTTTTCCCACTTCCATTAATACCGGACAATAAAGTGTGACGGGAAAGAGAACTTACCGGAATATGGTAATCCATATTCGTAGGGGAACCTCCATAAAGCAATTTTCCAATTTCGACAGTTTTATCCTCTTTCTTTTCGGGCAAATTCAAACTAAACTCTGGAGAGCTGTCGATTACACTGATCCCTGGGACGGAACGCAATGGAAAATTGATCAAGTAAGAGAGTTCCTTGGTGGTTAGAACGGTTTTAAGTTCTTTGTAATGATCTCCTAAAGGATGATTAAATGGCTTGCTATTTGAAGAACTGTCTATACGAATAATCGGAGACTGAAAACGACCTATTGATTGATCCGCTTCAATCACATTACTGACATCCGTTATACGAATTGGCTCAAAGATAGATTCTTGTCCACTGAGAATAGAACGCAATTGCATAGCACTACCTTTTATATCCGATTCTTTACTCGCCAGCAAATAAGTACCAACTTTCCACATTCCTGTAGCCTTGCCTGTTTCTAACCGTTTGCTATGGTAAAAAAGATGTTCTGATACAGATTCTATGTGCTTATTCACAATATTCCGACTTAAACTCTGGGATTGACCTTCATTTGTAGATGTAGAATCTGATTCGGAATGATTGGTACCTGTAGTAGTAGATACAGATTTACTCGGTGTTAATGAACCTACAAGTGAGTTAGCAACTCCTATTCCTAACATAGAAACCGCTCCTGCCACCAATTGTCCCCCCACTTCTGTAGCACCTTCCAAAACAGACTGGGCAGCCGGAAAAAAAGAAGCAGCCAAAGCCAATCCTGTTTCCTGCATAGCTAATTTTCCTAATTTGGAATAATCTCTTTTTGTAGTCGATACACCTTCTGATGTAGATGTTCCATCTGTTGTAGTATGAGAACGTGAACTTCCTTGCGAACGTCCCTCTGTTACATTAAATGATTTCATAGACTCCGCTTGGCTATTCATTTCCCTACATTGAAAAAGCATGGCATCTACTTCATTGGCTTCAATTTGATCTGCGACAACCAAATAGGCATAATTCTTACTTTGATTCATCCCCGCCATCAATTTATCTATGGTTGCCGGATAAATTGATTTGTATTGGCTTTCCATAGAAGGAATTCCAGTCAAAGCATATACATATTCCAAGGTATCATCTCTTAGCTGTGATGAAAAGGATTGAAGTCCTTCATCCTCTAATTCACTTTTTATTATATGACATTGCAGACCCGGCCAAGTACCTTTCATGAACTCGGTTAAATATTTGGTTATGTTCCTTTTGATACTTGTCCCCATTGGGCGTACTCCCAAATACAACCGACTCCGTTTGCCATTTTCCGTAATCAAAAAAAGCAATTGAGTTTCTTGAGGCATGAAACAAGAATAGAGAATTTTTTGCATGGCTGTAAAACAATCCTCCGAGATTTGATCCAAAGGCTTACCAACTTGAGTTATTTCAATCCAAGATACATCATTCTTACTAGTCAATCCCACCTCTTTCAATTCAAAATAAGGATTGAGATTCGTATCTGCAATTTTTTCCAAGTACTTACGCTCCATACAGAATGATAAAGACTGGGAAATAGAAGTGGCAGCTAAAACCTTAGCCGCACTTTCTGAAACTACCGGAATATGTATATTTTCCATTTTATTCTACCATTAAACGAGTTTGTTCTATGCACTCTTTCATATAAGACTCAATTGTTGCTTTACTTTGAGATTGAATTGTCCGTTGCAATGTATAATTACTACGAATAGATTGTTCTACAGCCTTTTGTATTTTATTGCAAATATCTTCCCAGCTATTATTGAACTCATCAAAAACTTGTTGTCGCTGATCATGATCCAAATCTTTAGCCAATGCTTCTTGACGTTTCTGTTCTTCCGTTTTTTCTTCACCGAAGAACCAATTGGCCAAAATTGCACCACCACCTATCAGCCAAGCTAAAGGACCACCTAATAACATAGCGATCGCACCACCAACAGCCGCACCTGCAATACCTGTAACAAGCCCATTTACTATTCCTCCATCCGTAAAGTTAGAACTTAATTGTCGCATTTGCTCCGCAATCACACTCATATCTATATTCGGTAAAGAAGATATGGATACTTGAGCATTTCCCATACGAACCCCTTGGCGTGAATAATTGCTAACAATTTTATCCAATCGATCACGTATTTCTTTCGTTTGGTTTTCAAAAGCCTCCTTATAACATTCCATAGCCCAATCCCCTACTTGATTAAGATCTTCACTTATATTTTCTTCAATATAAGCCTGCAAATCATTAATTGAGACATCTGTTTCATTATCCCTGAAATTTGTCACACAAGCTCCTACTGTTCCAATAATTTCCTCTGACAACTTATCACACAATGAATTCACAAATGGAGTATAGACATCAGACTCCGTGACAATATCATTCAATAATTGTTTGGTATTACCTGCTCCACCCGATCGAAAATCGCTTCTTGCCACTTCAGCTACACCTCTTGAGATTGTCAAAGAGGGATCTTGATCTCTATATATCAAGTCCTGCGGAAGTCCCCAGCAATCTTCAATCAATGCTTGAATAAAACCCATCCGAGATGCACCACCCGTTAAAAATGCTGCTTTGATTGGATACCCTCCAATATGATAATTTTTAAAATCAAACATCGCTTGACGGATTTCAGAGATATATCCTTTTTCCTCTAACATGTGATTCAACTCTCCTAGTTGAAAAACAAATTTCATTTTTGAATCTTCAAACTCCTCATCATCCACAATATCCTCAAAATTCACGGTCTTTTTATAACGAATATCCGGATCAAAATAGACACCCTCTTTAGCACAACGAGTTTCATACAATAATTTAGCGACTAACTTTGGATACTGTGTTTCAAAAGCAATAATATCTTTATTTTTTTCACGAATTTCCGCATACATTATTTTCTCAACTTGCGATGCTCCACAATCATAGCCATAGTCAACCGGAGCATTTCCGCCTTGTAAATATGTAAAATCTAAAGTACTCGATCCCATATCAAACACAATAGCTCCTTGTGATATATATTGTGGCAGTCCAGAAGAGGTATCCAACTGAGCCTTTATAAAAGCAGCTCTAGATTCCGAAGTAATACCAGCAATAGGTAAGCCTGCCTTAGCAGCCATTTGACCATACAGATTTTTTGCTTTTTCATCCCAACCAGATGGAGTTGCAATATAAAGCAAATGATTATCGTCACTAAATAAGGCTCCTGATTTTTCTCGGATAAGAGCATATACTTCATGCATCAATAGTTCGTTAAAAATTCACCAAGCCTAAGCGGCTCTGGTAGTAAATAAAATGAGTTCTTTGAAAAGTCTGTCAATAACTTGCATGTCTGGGTTAATCCCAAACACACAAATAAATCGTTCAAGCATATAAGCATTGTGTATGAAAGACTTGCAGGAGGATATGGAATAGCTATTCCGAGCCTCTTACATGCCGCTTTGGCCAAGTTGACAGCCGCGAGCGACGCATTGAAGTGAAAATCCAACTTTCTGAAGTCAATTGACTGGCAGTTGGTGATTCCCGCATGCTGCTTTCCATCTCTAAAGCAAAATTCCAGCTGAAACCTGGTCCTGTAATAATCCAGGACTTCACGTCCATTCATGGAATCGTCTGTAGAGAAGTAAAGCTGCCACTTGTCTGTCCTCCGGTCCATCGGACACCAGACGACTAAGGAAACATACCTTTTGAGAGCCTTAGCATACACCCTCAATCCGTATAGCTTTCCCTTGTTCACCCCGTATTCCTTGCACCGGGTCAGATCCAGATTGGCAAAGTCAATCCTGCCGTCAAACCACTTGGGATGACCACGTTTCCCTGTTTTCCTTTCCAATGTCGGATAGTACAGGACTACGCCATTCCTAAAGCGGCTGATGACATGGAAATCGTTCTCGCACATAGGCGTTATGAACGTTTCCTTGGAAAAGAATGCGTCTGCAACCACCGTTTTGGATAAGCTCTGTATCTTGTCTTTTTTACTGATAAGATAACCGCTATACCAGTCAACCGGATTCTTGCCCATGTTATCCAGGGTCTTACAATCCGGTGTCTGAATGGAACCTAAAGTCATGCATTCACGGTTGTCGATGTCAATAACACCGATGCCCATGATTTCCAATCCTAGCTTGTACTCTCCTGCACAGCCTGACCAGAAGTAACCAATCCAAGGTGTCTTATGACCGGACTTGGGGATATAGGAAGGATCGATGGCGATGACTTATCTTTTACCTATGAGATGCTTGCTGATGATAGAGCCGTTGAACGCAAACCAGTCGAAAGTTTCATTCTCAAAAAGGTGACGGTATGTCTGTTCCGAAAAACAGCCATATCTGCCTATACGATCTGGGATGGCCATGAATAATATCATTGCATCCATAAAGGTCTTTTCGAAAGGTTTATGTATATTCGCAACTGATTTGAGAGCCGACAGGCACTCAGATTGATTGCATAAGGAGTGTTTCTTTAGTCATAATCAGAAGAGTTGAGAGACTTCTAATTTACTAAAAAACAACGAATTGCAAAATGATTTCTACCTTTATTATCAGCAGGTTAGCCAATTTTTTTCAGCACATTTCTTCATGCTTAACCATTCGTTTTTGACAACATTTCAATGACCTCTTTAGTGTTTTCGAACCTGCATTTGCTGGTTCTATTGTTTAACTTTTAATTTTTCGGTAAAAATTTACCGAAGTATTGTTATAACATACAACTGTATGAAAATGAGGAACTTTTTGAATTTTTGCATTCTGTTATGTGTGTTAATGGCTTCTTGTTCTGATGACCATGAATCCGTAATCATTGAAGACCTTCCATTAGTGGAGAATGGAATGGCTTTGGACGTAACTAACGGGTATAACTCGATCATCATTGATATGGCAGATGAGTATAAGGGAGTCCCTTTACATACCAAGCTACCTGTGAGTTTTTCCAATAGCAACAGCGCTCTTGTTGACTTCGAGCAGCGCAATATTGAAGGACGTGAATACCTATATCCCGTGTTGAAACAGTCCATTCATGATTTGAAACCATTTTCTACGCGATTGCGGATTCGAATTTCGAGTGAAGGAAAAATTGGTGATGACGTGATTGAGAAAGATGTTATGGTAAGTTTCCGTAACTCATCCAGCAAACCTACCGATGAAGACATGAGTTACGCCCGTATCATTGGTCATGGATATGACATAACCCAGGACCCGACAATAACCAAAAATTATCCGCTTTTTGACTTTAACGCAATCTACGAAAACCTGCAAAACAATTTTCTCTCACAGCAAAAAGGCGTGTTTTTTGAGATCTATGGGCACGATTATGAGAAATGCATCGAAGAGTGGGGGGTAAGTGTAGGTTTGAGTGCAGTTATGCCTGTACCTAAAACCAAGGGCAAATATAAAATGTCGGGAAGCGTCAGCTACTCACGAAACGAATCTCACCAGTCGGAAAAATATCACGAATATTATCTAAGCTATTACCGCAAAGAAATGGCACAGGCATCCCTCAACTGGGATTGGGTACAGAAGACCGTAGGTGATTCAACCGGTATAGGTTGGGC
>OBAM01001886.1_pt1 | contig 12139 bp, 10 predicted proteins | sample 1517751 | NCBI WGS metagenome assembly OBAM01 (sample SAMN04571703, study PRJEB22368) | human gut metagenome | biome: human gut; material: stool | host: Homo sapiens | place: Luxembourg | collected 2012-10-18
GCGGCAAGCTCATCTGGCGCTGCCCGAAGTGCGGCAACACCGATCAGGACAAGATGAATGTCGCCCGCCGTACCTGCGGCTACATCGGCACCCAGTTCTGGAATCAGGGCCGCACGCAGGAGATCAAAGAGCGCGTGCTGCATCTGTAAGGCCGTGCCATATAATTGCAGTTTAGGTGGGAGCGCACCGTGCTCCCACCTTTTTCTGATAAGGAGGTCATTTCCCATGCACTATGGCGAGATCAAAAACTGCGACATCGCCAACGGCCTTGGCGTGCGTGTGACGCTGTTTGTCTCCGGCTGTACGAACCACTGCGAAAACTGCTTCCAGCCCCAGACGTGGGACTTCTGCTACGGCAAGCCTTTCACGAGTGAAACGGAGGACGAGCTCATCCGCCTGCTCTCCCCCGACTATATCAACGGTCTCACGCTGCTCGGCGGCGAGCCGTTCGAGCCTAAAAATCAGCGCGCACTGCTGCCGTTTCTCCGCCGCGTGAGGCGTGAGCTGCCGCAAAAGACGATCTGGTCGTTCACGGGCTTTACGTGGGAGGAGCTGCACGATCCCGCCGCGTATCCACGCTGCGAGGTGACGGATGAGCTGCTGTCCCTGCTCGACGTGCTCGTCGACGGACGGTATGTGGACGCGCTGCACGATATCTCGCTGCGCTTTCGTGGCTCGTCGAACCAGCGCATCATCGACGTTCCGAAAACGCTGCAATCTGGCATTCTGACGCTCTGGGACGAGCGCGCGAACATCTGAGGAAAACGCGACAAAACAGCGCTTCCCATTGTTCGTCATTTTTTAACATTTCCCCACTTGCAATTCAAAAAGCACTGTGTTATATTGTGCAGGAAATTGAAAAACATCTCGTTTTTACAAAAATCGACAGGAGGTTTTTACACAATGAAACATCTCGGTTTATTTGCAGCAGGCGTGCTGTTCGGCACCGCCGGTCTCAAGATCCTTTCCAGCAAGGATGCCAAAAAGGTCTACTCTCACACCACCGCCGCGGTGCTGCGTGCCAAGGACTGCGTGATGCAGGCCGTCACGAACGTCCGTGAGGATGCTGAGGACGTCTACGCCGACGCCAAGGACATCAACGAGCGCCGCGCAGCGGAAGAGGACGCCGAAGTCATTGAGGACGCGTCCGAGGAAAAAGCGGACGAGGAATAAATCGCAGGAGAGCCGCGACGCGCGGCTCTCTTTCACTTTCGGAGGAATTGATACACTATGAAATGCAAAATTCTGCACGAATCCGCCGGGCGCATGCGCGTGCATCTGAATTGCCGCCGCATGACGCTGCATCAGGCGGACGTTCTGGAATATTATCTGCGCAGTGTGGACGGCGTGAGCGAGGTCTCGGTCTTTGACCGCACGCAGGACGCCGTGATCGTTTACCGCGCGGACCGCGCCGCGCTCGTGCACGCGCTCGCGGCGTTCTCGTTCGACAAGGCCGAGACGATGGACCTTGTCCCCGACCATACGACGCGCAAACTCAACCGTGAATTTGAAGACAAGCTCTCGTGGACGGTGATCCGCCGCGTGATCTCGAAGCTCTTCTTCCCGCTCCCCGTCACCACGGCGCTCGCCATCTACCATTCGATCAAGTATATCCGCGAGGGTCTTTCCGCACTGCTGCACGGTAAGCTCTCCGTCGCCGTGCTCGACGCCACCGCCGTCACTGTGTCGATGGTGCGCGGCGACTTCTCAACGGCGAGCTCCGTGATGTTCATGCTCCGCCTCGGCGAAATCCTCGAGGACTGGACGCACAAGAAGTCCGTTGCGGACCTCGCGGGCGCCATGTCGCTCAACGTCGACCACGTCTGGCTCAAGACGGGCGAGACGGAAACGCTCGTTCCCATCGGCGATATTCAGGCGGGCGACTGCGTCGTTGTCCGCACCGGCAGCCTCATCCCGCTCGACGGCAAGGTCGTCTCCGGCGAGGCGATGGTCAATCAGGCGTCCATGACGGGCGAGTCTATGCCCGTCCCCAAGCGCGAGGGCAGCTATGTCTACGCAGGCACGGTCGCCGAAGAAGGCGAGTGTGTCGTGTGCGTGGAAAAGGCGCTCGGCGGCGGCCGCTATGACCGCATCGTTCGCATGATTGAAGAGTCGGAAAAGCTCAAGTCTACGGCAGAGGACAAGGCCTCGCGCCTCGCCGATAAGCTCGTGCCCTACACGCTCGGCGGCACGATCCTGACCTATCTTCTCACGCGCAACGTCACAAAAATGCTGGCCGTGCTGATGGTCGACTTCTCCTGCGCACTCAAGCTCTCCATGCCCATCGCGGTGCTCTCTGCCATGCGCGAGAGCAGCAGCCATCACATCTCCGTCAAGGGCGGGCGTTTCCTCGAAGCCGTCGCCCAGGCGAACACCATCGTCTTTGACAAGACCGGCACGCTCACCTACGCCACGCCCAAGGTCGCGAGAATCGTCACCTTCGGCGGCAATGAGGAAAGCGAGATGCTCCGCCTCGCCGCGTGCCTCGAAGAGCACTATCCCCATTCCATCGCCAACGCCGTCGTGGCCGAGGCCAGGGACCGCGGATTGACGCACGAGGAGTATCACTCTCAGGTGCAGTACGTCGTGGCGCACGGCATTTCGAGCATGGTGGATGAGAAAACAGTGCTCATCGGCAGCGCGCACTTCGTCTTCGAGGACGAGGGCTGCCGCGTGCCGGAGGGCGAAGAGGACAAGTTTGAATCGCTCCCGCCCGAGTATTCGCACCTGTACCTCTGTATCGCGGGCGAGCTCGCCGCGGTCATCTGCATCCATGACCCGCTGCGCAAAGAGGCGAAGGCCGCCGTGCGCGCGCTGCACGAGCTCGGCATCGACAAGGTCGTGATGATGACCGGCGACAGCCGCAAGACTGCCGAAGCCGTCGCCGCCGAGGTCGGCGTCGACGATGTCTACGCCGAAGTGCTGCCCGAGGACAAGGCCGCGTTCGTCCGCAGCGAAAAGGCCGCAGGCCGCAAGGTCATCATGATCGGCGACGGCGTGAACGACTCCCCCGCCCTGTCCGAAGCCGACGCAGGCATCGCCATTTCGACCGGCGCCGCCATCGCGCGCGAGATCGCGGACATCACCATCTCGTCCGAGGATCTGTTCGCGCTCGTCACGCTGCGCTCTCTCAGTCAGGAGCTCATGGCCCGCATCCACCGCAACTACCGCTTCATCGTGAGCTTCAACTTCTCGCTCATCGTGCTTGGCGTGCTTGGCATCCTGCCGCCGACGACCTCGGCGCTGCTGCACAACATGTCCACGCTCGCCATCGGCCTCAAGAGCATGACGAACCTCCTGCCCGAAAGCGAGCAGAGCAGCGCTAACTGATTTTTCCCGATAAAAAAGCTCCGTGCCAAGGCACGGAGCTTTTTTGCTATACAAGTTTGATTTTACGCAGGGCCGTAGGCCTTGATGGCATCGTCGACGATCTTTTCCGCGTCTGCGCCCACGATGTCGAGGTTTTCGGCTTCCAGGAGCTTGACGGTCGGAATGCCGAAGCAGTCCTGCGCGATGGTCTTCCAGTAGTCGTAGCCAAAGCGGCCGTCGAACGGTCCGCCGCTGGTCGTGACATAGTAGAGCTCGTTTGCGCGGCACAGGCCGACGGGCTTGCCCGCCTCGCTGTACTCCGTCACGATGCCCGTGACGTAGATATTCTCCAGATACACCTTGAGCTGCGCGGGAAACGACAGGTCCCACAGCGGCGCAGCGATGACAATTCTGTCCGCCGCGGCGAACTGACGGGCGTAACGGAACATTTCATCATCATACTTCTTTTCCTCGAGCAGCGCGTCGCGCTTTGCGATGTCCGCGCGCCCCAGCGGGTGCAGCGGCTCGTCATAAAGGCGCAGCTCCTCGTATTCGCCGAGCGCTTTAAGCAGCGCGCGGGCCAGTTTTTCCGTGCGCGATTCTCCGCGCGGGCAGCAGTTAATAAAAAGCGTCATGTCCTTTCCCTCACAGTACGCAGTAGTACATGATAAATGTGTTCGCCACGCCGAGCAGAATACCGGCGATGACCTGCAGCGGCGTGTGGCCGACAAACTCCTTGAGCTTCGCCTCCGGCAGCTTTTCCGACGCGAGCGAGTTGAAGGCCTCGACGATGTCGTTAATGATAACGGCCTGCCGCCCCGTTTCGAGCCGGACACCCATCGCGTCCTTGCAGACGACGATGGCGAAGATGAACGCCATCGCGAATTCAAACGAACCGAGCCCGTAGACGAGCGCCGCCGCGGTCGCGAGCGACGAGACCGTGGCCGAATGGCCGCTCGGCATCCCGCCGTCGCCGATGAGGCGCGTAAAGTCGATGCTCTTCGTCACAATGGCATGGATGATCGTCTTGATGAGCTGCGCCCAGAACCACGACGAGAGACCGATGAGCAAAAAGGGATTCGACAGCAATTTCTGAAACCAATTCATATGTTTCCGCTTCCTTTCGCGGTGCGGGCTTTGTCAGCCCTTGAATGTCCCTTATTATACCACCGTTTTTCGGTTCAGCAATAAACTTTCTTTTAACTTCTTCCGCAGAAAATATAAACCAGCGCAGGCTCACCTGCGCTGGTTTTTCTTTACGACGCCTGCGCGAACTGGCTGTTGTAGAGCTCGGCGTAGAAGCCGTTTTGCTCCATCAGCTGCTCGTGCGTGCCGCTCTCGATGACGTCGCCGTCGCGCATCACGAGGATGAGGTCGGCGTTCTTGATGGTCGACAGGCGGTGGGCGATGACAAAGCTCGTCCGGCCCTTCGTCAGCTCGTCCATCGCGCGCTGAATGAGAAGTTCCGTGCGCGTATCGACCGAGGACGTTGCCTCGTCGAGGATCAGCATCGGCGCATTCTGGAGCATCGCGCGGGCGATGGTCAAAAGCTGCCTCTGTCCCGCCGAGATGGTCGTGCTCTCGCTAAGCATGGTGTCAAAGCCCTGTGGCAGCGAGTGGACAAATTTGTCGAGGCCGCAGGCCTTGCAGACCGTTTCGAGCTGCTCGTCCGTGATACCCTCCATGTTATAGACCAGGTTCTCGCGGATCGTACCCTCAAAGAGCCACGTGTCCTGCAGGACCATGCCGAAGAGCTTGTGGACATCGGGGCGGCGCAGGTCGGTCGTCGCCACGCCGTCGATCATGATGCGGCCGCTGTTGACCTCGAAAAATCGCATCAGGAGGTTCACCATCGTGGTCTTGCCCGCGCCGGTGGGGCCGACGATGGCGACCTTCTGGCCCGGATGGACCTCAGCGGAGAAATCCTTGATGATGATCTTGTCGGGCGAATCGGGGTAGCTGAAGCGCACGTGGTCGAACATTACCGCGCCGCGCACGGCGTCGAGCTTCTCGGTCTTGTCGCTCTCGTCGCCGAGCTCTTCACTTTCGAGGAAGTCGAAAATACGATGCGCGGAGGCGGAGGCCGTCTGCAAATTCGTCATGCCCTGTGCGATCTGCGTCAGCGGCGTGGTGAAGAGGCGCACATACAGGATGAACGAGACGATGACGCCGAATTCGATCGTGCCATTGATGGCCAGCACCGAGCCGAACACGCACACGGCAACATACGAGAGGTTGCCGATCACGTTCATGAGCGGCTGCATCACACCGGAGAGGAACTGCGAGCGCCAGTTTGCGTCATAGACCGCCGCGTTCAGGCCGTCGAAGTGGTCGAGGACCTTATCGACTGCGCGGCTGATGCGCACGACCTCATGGCCGGAATACATCTCCTCGACATAGCCGTTGAGCTCGCCGAGGCTCTTCTGCCGCGCGGTGAAGTAGCGCTGCGACTTCGACATGATGGCGACGATCAGCACCATGCCAAGGAGCGTGATGCACAGTGCGACGAGCGCCATGCGCCATTCGGTCACGAACATCATAATAAGGCAGCCGACAAACTGTGTCGCGGCGCTGATGATGGTCGGCAGGCTGTTGGTAAGTCCCTGCTGGAGCGTTGACACATCGTTTGTGATGCGGCTCAAAATGTCGCCCTGCGAGGTGGTGTTGAAATACTTCTGCGGCACGCGGTTGATCTTTTCCGAGAGCTCACCTCTCATGCGGTAGGACATTTTCAGCGTCACGACCGCCATGATATAGTGTTGGATGAAGCCAAACAGCGCGCTCAGGCAGTAAATAATGGCAAGGAACACGCCGATCTTCGCAATGGCGGCGAGGTCAATGCCGGTGAACAGGCCGTCGGACATGATGGTCGCCATTTTGCCGATCTTGTCGGGGCCGATGATCGTCATCACGGCGCTCAGTGCCGCCAGCACGAGCGCAAGAGCGATGACGTCAAGGCTCGATTTCATATACGCGCCCGTGCGCTTGAGCGCGCCGACGGGATTGCTGTTTTTCTTTTTCATCTTCTCTCGCCTCCTTTACGCCAGCTCCGCAGCGCTGAGCTGGGAGGTCGCGATCTCGCGGTAAACGTCACAGTTTTTCATCAGCTCTTCATGCGTGCCGATGCCCACGGTCTCGCCGCGGTCGAGCACGATGATCTTGTCTGCGTGGCGGATGGTGCTGATGCGCTGCGCGACGATGATCTTCGTCGTGTCGTGCAGCTGCTTGGATAGCCCCTCGCGCAGCTTCGCATCCGTGCGGTAGTCCAGAGCGGAGAACGAATCGTCGAAGACGAGGATCTCCGGTTTTCTCGCCAGCGCGCGGGCGATGGAAAGGCGCTGCTTCTGGCCGCCGGACATGTTGCGGCCCATCTGCGCCACATGGTGCTGCGTGCCGTCGGGGAGCTTGTCGACAAACTCCTTCGCCTGCGAAAGCTCGACGGCCTGCGCAAGGCCCTCATCGTCCGCCGGCGCTTCGCTCTCGCCAAAGTAGACATTGTCGCGGATGCTGCCGGCGAAGAGCACCGCCTTCTGCGTCACGTAGCCGAGCTTGTTGTAGAGTGTGTCGAACGTGTAGTCCCTGACGTTCACGCCATCGACAAGCACCTCGCCCTCCGTCGCATCGTAAAAGCGCGGGATCAGGCTCACAAGTGTCGTCTTGCCGCTGCCCGTCGCGCCGATGACGGCAAGCGTCTCGCCCCTGTTCACACGGAAGCTGATGTTCGAAAGCTCATCCTCCGAAGCGTGCGGATAGCGGAACGAAACGTTTTTGAACTCCACTGTGCCGTGCTCTTTGCATTCGCTCACGCTGCCCTCGCGGATATTCGCCTTGCGCTCGAGCACCTCGTTGATACGCTCGGCCGAGACCTGCGCCTGCGGCAGCAGCATGAAGATCATCACGAGCATCATAAAAGACATCACCACGTAGGTTGCATACGTGCTGAACACCAGCACGTCGCTGAACATCGTGAGGCGCGCTGCGGAATCGGTCAGCGCGATGTTGTTGACGAGCGCCGCACCCAGCCAGTAGATCGTGAGCGCCAGGCCGTTCATACCGAGCGTCATCGTCGGCTGGACGAGGGCGAAGAGCTTCTGGTTCTTTACCTGCACATTCATCATGTCAAGGCTCGGCTTGTTGAACTTGTCGTTCTGGTACTGCTCGGCGTTGAACGCGTGCACCACGTTGATGCCCGTCAGGTTTTCGCGCGCCACACGGTTGATCTGGTCGGTCAGCTTCTGCACGATGCGAAAACGCGGGATGCAGATGCTCATCACCGTTATCACCGTCACGCAGATGACCACGACGAATGCCGCTGTCACGGCGGAGAGCTCCCAGCTCTTGCCGAGAATTTTGATGATGGCCCACACGGCCATGATCGGCGATTTGATCATCATCTGCAGGCCCATCGCCACGATCATCTGAATTTGCGTGATGTCGTTCGTCGTTCTCGTGATGAGGCTGGCGACGGAAAAATCCTGCATCTCCTCGCTGCCGATGTCCATCACGTGGCGGAAGAGCTTTTCGCGCACCGCGAAGCTGAAGCCCGACGCCGCCTTAGCCGCAAGATACCCGCAGCCCACGGCCAGCACGGCGCTTGCGAGCGTGCAGCCAAGCATTTTCACGCCGACGGACAGGATATTCGCCGTCGCCCCCGACGTTTTAATGAGCGTCGTCAAGATCGTCATGTAATCCGGCAGCCGCAGGTCAAAGTAGACCTGCACCGCCACAAGCACGGTGCACAGCAGCACCATGAGCACCTCTTTGCGGCGCATGTTTTTGAGTAGTTTGATCATTGTTGTTTCTCCTGATTTCTTCTTTGGGCCCTCAGCGCTTTTCCTTGCAGATGCCGTTCAGATTGCCATCCATTCTTTCAAGGCAGCGGCGCATCGTCGCCAGTTCCTCCTCCGGGATGCCTTCGAGCAGACGTCTTCCGAACTGCCACTGTACCTGCCGTCCGCGCTCAATGAGCGCTTGCGCCTGCTCGGTGCAGATAAGCCGCGTCTGCCGCCGGTCGCCCGGCATCTCCTGCCGCTCAAGAAGGCCGTCATTCACCAGTCTTTCCACGTGCACGGAGACAATACCCGATTTGTGCCCGCGCATGCGGCAGATGTCCTTCGCCGTGTTGTGCTCGGGATTGTTGGCGAGAAAGAGCAGAATATCCATCGCCAGCGGCGGCAGGCCGGTCTCCTTGCACAGTGGAGTTAACATAATATGATACGCCTGTGTCATCTTGTTGGCGTGGCTGAAAAGCGTTGCTCCGCGCATCGGTTCCTTCGGCATCATATCGGTTCCTTTCCGACCTCATTCGGTCACGCGCCGCGCTCGCTCGTCATCGAATGATAATCTTCTAATTTTAGAACGTCATCATTATAGTTGTTCCCTTTGCAAAGTCAATAAACAAATTGTGAACGTTCCGAAAAGAGCGCAAAAAAGCGCCGCCTTTAACCGTGGTGCCATAAGAAAACATGAAAAAACCCAGTAAAATCAATGTTTTTTAGGGCAGCGGAAAACGGGGCAGGTCAAAACAACTGAATAATCAGACAGAAACAGGGTGTTGTCAAGCATGACAGCGCCCTTTTCTGTTCCCCGGCCAAGCCGCAGATTTTGAAAAAGTCTGCGGCTTTTCTTTTTGCCCAAACGCAGAAAGGAGGCGACGGCCTATGTACTTCACTTCCGGCAGCGACCGGGCCTTTGAACAGCTCATGCAGGGCAAGCCCGGTTTCGACCACTACGACAGCGGCGAGGCGGTCACGCCGGAGGACTGCGGCACCTGCCGCTTTTATCGCCCGCACTGGAAATATCAATTCTGCGTCTATGCGGAATGTCCCTACCAGCCGGGCAAGCTGACCGCCTACGACGCGGTGACATTTCGAGTGAAAGGAGTTGAGAATATGGCAGTATTTCGTGTAGAGCGTAACAAGGGCTACACGGTGATGTCCAATCACCACCTGCGGAACAAGGACTTATCCCTGAAAGCCAAGGGCCTGTTATCGCAAATGCTCTCCCTGCCGGAAGATTGGGACTATACGCTCAAAGGCTTATCCCTTATCAACCGGGAGCAGATCGACGCGATCCGGGCCGCAATCCGGGAGCTGGAACAGGCCGGGTACATCGTCCGATCCCGTGAGCGCGACAGTCAAGGGCGCTTGCGCGGCGCGGACTATGTGATCTATGAACAGCCCCAGCCTGTGCCGGATTCACCTACGTTGGAAAATCCAATGTTGGATAATCCAACGCAGGAAAAGCCTACGTTGGGAAAACCAACGCAATTAAATAAAGATATATCAAGTAAAGAAAAATCAATTACTGATGTATCAATTACCGATCCCATTCCTATCCTTTCCCGACCCTCTCCTTTGGAGGACGAGGCGGCACAGCCGCCGGAACGGAAAGGAACGGAAGCGAAATCACAGAGCGCCATAGAGATTTATCGTCAAATCATCATGGACAACATCGAGTACGAACACCTTTGCCAGCACGTCAAGGGCATTGACCGGGAAACACTGGACGAGATTGTGGACTTGCTGGTGGAAACTGTATGCAGCGCCCGCAAGTCCATCCGCATTGCCGGGGACGATTACCCGGCAGAGCTGGTGAAATCCAAGTTTATGAAGCTGGACAGCTCTCACATCGAGTTTGTCTTTGACTGTTTGAGCAAAAACACTTCGGAAATCCGCAACATCAAGAAATACCTGCTGGCTATGCTGTTCAATGCGCCCAGCACGATCAACGGGTACTATGCCGCGCTGGTGGCCCATGACATGAACACCGGCAAAATCTGAAAGGAGGACGGCCCTATGAAACAGGGTGCATTGATTTTTGACGAGCGCAGCGACCGTTACGACATTCGCTTTGATCTGGCGGACTACTACGGCGGCCTGCACTGTGGAGAAACCTTTGACGTGATGGTGGGCGGCAGGTGGAAGCCCACCCGCATTGAGTACGGGGACGACTGGTATCTGGTTGGCATCCGTGCCGACGACCTTTCCGGCCTGCGGGTGAGGATTTAATCGGGGACAACCGGCGCAAGCGGCTGTCCCTTTTCTGTTTCCTGCGGCGGCTGACGGTGCCACCTTAACCGTGCCGCCGACTTCTGCGAAAGGAGGAATAGCGATTGCAGGAGGAAGTAACCCAAAAGACAATAGCCTTTTCCATCAAATCGGCCAAGCTGACAATCCAAGTGCTGCAAGCGGCGGCCCGCAAGTTTCTGGAAACCCAAAACAAGGGCAAGACCAAGCTGCACCACGGCCAGCAGAGCCTAAAGCAGCTCAAAAAGCACGGGGCGGCCCTGTCCAATATCGAGATCACCGACGCCAACATTGGACTTTTTAAGCCCTGCGCCAAGAAATACGGCGTGGACTTCACGCTGCGGAAAGACGCCACTACCCAGCCTCCGCACTACATCGTGATTTTCAAGGCCAAGGACGCCGACAACATGGAACAGGCGTTCAAGGAGTTCACGGCCAAGAAGTTGCAGCGGGAGGAACGGCCCTCGATCCGCAAGGACATTGCCGCAAGCAAGGAAAAGGCAGCGGCCCGCAACGCTGACCGGGCCAAGGAAAAATTCAAAGAAAGGGGGCTGTCACGATGAAGCCGGAAATGAAAAAACTGATAATCGCCAATCTGCCCTATCTGCTGTTTGTCTATCTGTTCGGCAAGCTGGGGCAGGCGTACCGGCTGGCGGATGGCATCGACCTTTCCCAAAAGCTCCTGCACTTTGCGGATGGCTGCGCGGCGGCCTTTGAAAGTGCCGCCCCCAGCTTCCACCTCTTTGACCTGCTGATCGGCGTCGCCGGTGCTGCGGCGCTGCGGCTCATGGTGTACTGCAAAGGCAAGAACGCCAAGAAATACCGCAAAGGCGTGGAGTACGGCAGCGCCCGATGGGGCGGCCCCAAGGATATAGCCCCCTATATCGACCCCAATTTTGACAACAACATTCTGCTGACACAGACGGAACGGCTGACGATGAACAACAGGCCGAAAGACCCCAAAACCGCAAGAAATAAAAATGTTCTGGTAATCGGCGGTTCCGGCTCCGGCAAGACCCGGTTCTTTGTAAAACCGAACCTCATGCAATGTGTGTCCAAGGACTATCCGACCTCTTTTGTGATAACCGATCCGAAAGGCAGCTTGATCGGTGAAGTCGGCCAGCTCCTTATCCGCAGCGGCTACCGCGTGAAAGTGCTGAACACCATCAATTTTTCCAAGAGCATGAAATACAACCCGTTTCGGTATCTGCACTCGGAAAAAGACGTGTTGAAGCTGGTAAACACCCTGATCTGCAACACTAAAGGCGAGGGCGAAAAAAGCGCGGAAGATTTTTGGGTGAAATCGGAACGGCTGTTCTACACGGCCCTGATCGGCTATATCTGGCAGGAAGCGCCGGAGGAAGAAATGAACTTCACGACGCTGCTTGAAATGATAAATGCCAGCGAAGCCCGTGAGGACGACCCGGAATTTCAATCGCCGGTGGATTTGATGTTTGAGCGATTGGAGGAACGCGATCCAGACCACTTTGCCGTCCGCCAGTATAAAAAATTCCTGCTTTCGGCGGGCAAGACACGTTCCTCTATCCTTATCAGCGCAGGCGCGAGAATGGCCCCTTTTGACATCCGCGAGGTGCGGGAGCTGATGGAGGACGACGAACTGGAACTTGACACCATCGGGGACGAGAAAACGGCGCTGTTCCTGATTATGTCGGACACGGACACCACCTTTAATTTCATTCTGGCAATGGTACAGAGCCAGCTTATCAACCTGCTTTGTGACCGGGCCGATGATAAATACGGCGGGCGGCTGCCCGTCCATGTTCGGATGATACTGGACGAGT
>OBAM01001912.1_pt1 | contig 12063 bp, 20 predicted proteins | sample 1517751 | NCBI WGS metagenome assembly OBAM01 (sample SAMN04571703, study PRJEB22368) | human gut metagenome | biome: human gut; material: stool | host: Homo sapiens | place: Luxembourg | collected 2012-10-18
ATTTTTTTGCGATTTTTTCTAAAAAGTTTTTGCCCCTATCTTGACATCAGGGGGTCAGCTTGGCCATGCTGCAGGGCGGCAGCTTGGCGCTGCCCTCATAGCGGGCACGCTCAAAGCTCTGCACGGTAAACAGGTAATCGCCCGCAGGCAGCAGCACAAATTCCCGCTGTTCGTTGGTAACCTCGCTGTCCCAGTCCAGGGCAGCATCCGGCATGTTGTTCATATATTCAGCCATGGGTAGATCTCCTTTGTATTTGTTAAAACGGTACATCGCGGTTGGTGCAGATCATCTCCAGCACCTGGGGCCAGGCGGCCACCAGGCAGCCGCTGACGAAATCAGCCGGGTAATCCTTGACCGGCATATCGGCGGGGAAGTACCCGCGCTGGCCGACCACGGTCTGCAGTTCCTCCGGGGTCACATTATTGGCGGCCATCAGCTGGGCAAGGGCGGTCGGCACGCCCTGCGCCTGCAGATCACTGGCGGAGATCCCGGCAGGCACGGCAGGCGGTGCAGCAGGAACCGGCACCGGTGCAGGCTTGGGGGCGAGGGCATCCTCTACCATGATGGGGCGCGGCGCGGGGGCTGCGCCGGGGTGCGGGTCCGGGATGCAGGCGGCGATGCTGGCATACTCAAAGGGCAGTTCTTCCGGCAGGCCAAAGCGGTTTTTGGCATCCCAGCAGGGGTGGTGGCTGGTGTAGAGAACCCGCCGCCCGCCGCTGGCCTTGTTCTTGGCGTTGGGGGCACTGCCGGCCTTTTCTACCACGGTTTTGTAGTTGGCAAACAGCAGCATGTCGCACCATTCCCGCAGCAGAGGGGCTACCTGTTTGCTGGTTTTCATGGTCCAGCGGTCATAGTTGCCAACGGCATCGGGCTGCTCAAATTTTGTGATGGCAGCATGGGCCAGAACCACCACGTTGTGCCCGGTGTTCAGCACTTCTTCCAGGGAATCCAGCAGCTTGCCGAACTCTTCTTTCGCGTAAGTATAGCCCTTGCCGTACCCGAAATCCTCAATGCCCTTGACCTTGGCGCGGGCGCAGACGGCGTCAATGCAGAGCCGTTCGGCCCAGTCGGCGGTGTCGATCACCAGGGTGCCGCAGGGCACATTGCCGCGGCTGACCTCGGCAACTTCATCCAGCAGCATGGCCCAGCTGGTGGGCGCGGGCAGGCGGGCAACGTTCAGCCGCTTGGTGCCGCCCTCGGTGTCAATGAATACGGGGGCGGGGAACTGGGCGGCAAACGTGCTTTTGCCGATGCCCTCCGGCCCGTACAGAACGGTTTTGACCGGCGCGGCAATGGTGCCGGATGTGATTGCGTATTTGCTCATTTCAGAACGCTCCTTTCGTCCATGCTTTGGGGGCGGGTGGTTCCTCGGCGTCTTTTACCCTGCCATCCTCAATGATGATCTGGCACTCCCCGCCGGTCGAAACGCGGGTGGCGATGGCCTGTAATCCTTCGGTCTGCAGCCAGCTGCCGAACTCCGCCAGGGTGGCAAGGTCCATCTGTTCCAGCTTGTCCAGCAGCACAAAGCCGCAGTCGGGGTTCAGGCGGCGCACAATGGCGGTGGCCACCCGCAGCTGGTCGCTGCCGCTCATGTCCTGCCAGTGTTTGCCGTTGTAAGTCAGGCGGCCGTCCTCCACACCCAGGCCGGTCAGGGGCAGGTCTGCGCCGTTCAGCAGGTCCATGCGGGCGGTGCGCTTTGCCTTGATCTGCTCCGTCAGGGCGGTGTATTCCTGCGCATAGCGCTCGGCTTCGTCCTGAGCCTTGGATTTTGCCAGGTTGGCGGATACCTGCCGGTTGATCTCCTCCACATTGCGGATGCTCTGCTCCAGCTCTGCGGTGGATTCATCCTGCAGCTGGGCCACGGTCTTGGTGGCGGTTTTCTCCTGCACGCAGGCGGCGTTGTATTCCTCCACCAGCTGGCCGCGGCGCTCCTGCAGGTTTTTGAGCTGTTCCTCCAAGCGGGTCAGCTCATCCATGGCGCGGTGCTTGGCGTGGGTAATCTCGGTCAGACGGTCGCGCTGGCGCTGGTTGTCGGCGTTATGGAGCAAAATCTCCTGCTGCTGTTGGATCAGCTCAATGGCACTAACGGGTTCGGACGGGGCGTCCGGGTATTCGGTCAGCTCTTCGGCGGCGTGGCGTTTCTGGGCGCCGATCTGGCCGATCACGGTGCGGCGGTCGTACAGGGCTTTGATCTCCCGGTCCAGGCCGGTCAAAGCATCCCCCACACCGATGATGTTCAGCAGGGTGTCGGCCTTGTCTTTATCGCTGGCCTGCATAAAGCGGGGCAGGTCCAGCGCCAGCGGCTCCACAAAAGCGTTCAGCAGCTGCTGGCCGCTGCGCTGGCCGGTGGGGTCCGTCACGGTCAGGCTGCTGTTTTTGCCCTTGCGCTCCACTACAACGCCGTTAGACAGGATCACTTTCAGGTGGGGCGGGGCAAGGGCACCGTCCCGCACAGCGGCGGTAGGGCGGAACTTCTCGCCGCCCAGGGCCCAGGCCAGGGCATCCAGCACACTGGTTTTGCCCTGGTTGTTGTTGCCGCCCACAATGGTCAGCCCGGTGGGGGAGGGCGTGAGGGCAACCGCCTTGATGCGTTTTACGTTTTCGGCTTCCAGAGCCGCAATTTTTACAGACATTTTATTGCCTCCGTTTGAATTTCAGTCAGGGTGTTGGTCAGCTGGTTGATGGCCCCGGCGCGGGTGTCCGGCGGCAGCTTGGCCAGCTGCGGCCTGACGGACTTCCAGGCGTTCTGCATGGCGCGCCCGGCCAGCAGCAGGCTGTCATAGGCGTTGCGGGTGTCCAGCTCGATTTGTTCCGGTGTGGCGGCGGCAGCTTTGGCGGCTTCCAGCTCGCTGCGCAAAGGGGCGGTCAGTTCATCGGCCAGGGTGTGGGCACGGCGGTTGATCTCATCCTCGTCCACAGCGGCGGCCACCGGCTGCGCTTTGGCGGCTTCGGCTTCCCGCTGGTATTTGTCGGCACGCATCCGGGCGGCATCGGCAACCTGGCGAGCACCGGCCAGCTGCTTTTCCGCTTCCTTTGCCCGCTGCTCGGCTTCGGTGGCACGGCGCAGGGCGGAATCTTCGTTTTTGTGGGCGGTGCGGTAGCTTTCCTGGGCACCGGTGGCGGCGGCTTGCAGCTGGCGGTTCTGCTCATGCAGGCCGTTGACATCGGCCAGGGCGGCATCGCGGGCGGCTTCGGCGGCGGCTGCGGCATTGAGGGCGTTCACCCGGTCGGCGCGCAGCTGCTGGTTTTCTTTCAGCAAATCCTGGTATTGCTTGTGGGTGGTAATGTCGCCGGATTTGACGGCCTGCACCAGGTCGGCGGGGGCGCTGGGTTTGGCGGCAGCATATAATAAAGAAGGGGAAAGCTCTTCCAGCACTTGCTGCTGGCGGGGGCTGCTGGCATCGAACAGGGCAGCAACCTGAAGCAGCTTGTATGCGGTAGATTTTCCCACGCCTATGCTTTCGCACCAGCGGCGGAAAGTATCTTCACCACGGTTCCCATGCTTTGAGTTGTCCATCTTGTGGACAACTCCGCCGCACAGCGCGTCGTGCGCAATGGAAACGCCATCCGCCATGCGGCGCAGGCCCATTTCGGCCAGCTTGCGTCCCGATGTGTACGTCTGTTCGGCCAGGTGCAGGTCGGTAACGGTTTGCTCATCCAGCCCGCTGTAATCAAACGCCGGAGCCGAACAGGCAGCTGCGGCACCGGACGGGTTTGACATTGCACCGGAAGCATCCGCAGGGGAGCAGGGGCCCGGCGGGCAGCTGTTTGCATCCGCCTGGGTGGTCGATGTTTCCTCCGCCAACGTGGCAGCAGGGGCGGCCATAGTCACAGCAGCATCCGCATTCGGGGCAGTCGTGTTCACTTTGCATGGTGTTTCCTCCTTGTTGGGCAGTGTGCGCAGGGCCTTTACCACAGCGTCCGGTACCTCGTAGTCATCCATCAGGATGCCGAAGCATCTCCCCAGCCAGTCCTCCTGTGCCAGGTCGGGCTCTTTGGTCTGGGCCTTGGCGTACTGCTGGGCGGCAAAATCGCTGGGCACCCATTTGGTCTGGTGTTCGTCCCAGAACCAGAACCTGCCGTGCTTTAAGGCGTACAGCAGGTGGTTGTTCTGGTTCTGGCAGATCATGTAGTCAGTCAATCTTCTACCTCCATGTTGATCAGCGCTTTGCGCTGGGCGGCGCCGGTGTCCGCGGCGCTGTAGCACAGGCTGATCTTTTCCAGTTGTTTGACCTTGTTGCTTGTTGCCTCGGCCAGAATGCCGCGCACGGTTTCATGCAGCAGCAGTTCGGCATCCTTGCGGTTGTGGGCAAAGGCAGCACGGATGGTGTCGTATTCGTTCATGGTGTTACCTCCACAGGGGTGAATTTTTGCAGCAGCTCTTCGGCCAGCGGCATGGGCAGGTCCGTCATGCGGGCGTTGCGCCAGCCCACAAGGCAGAGCCGCCCATAAAACCAGCGGCCGTTGTAATGCCGGGTCGGCAGGCTTTGCCCGGCCTGCGGTAGATAAAACAGCGCGGCAAACCGGTTGCTGATCGGGCAGCGCTGCGCGTACCCGCCCATAAAGCGCTGCAGCTCCTGCAGGGTATCCGGCAGGCGGTAAAGTTCCGGCTTTGCGCCGGGGTCAATCACGATTCCGCGCATGTCGCCACCTCCCGCAGCGTGATTGCGGCCCAGCCGCCCAGCAGGCAGCCAGCCAGCCCTGCCATTGCCGCCGCCCCGCCGCCCTGGGCCAGGGCGGCCACGGCGCACAACACGCCCAGCCCGCAGGCCGTTAGCGTGAAATTGGCGAAAGCCTTGCAAATGGGGCTGATGTAGGGTAAAATACAGGTGATGAAATTTTTCGTCTGGCCGTTCCGGTGTTGCAGCACCGGGGCGGCTGTTTTTGTTTGGGGCATTGTCGTTCTCCTTTCAGTTTAGCCGCACGCCGCGGGCGCGTAGCTCGGCCTTTTTGCGTTCCAGTAGCTCCTTGGCATCGGGACGCTGCATAAAGCGGTGGTAAAAATCCAGCGTTGCCGCCGCCAGCCGCTCGGTAGCATAGGGGTCCGGCTCCGCGGTGGTGGTGATTTTGATGGTGGCGGGGAGAGGGGAAGGGGTCAATAGGATACCTCCTTTTTAGCGATGCTGCATAAGCCAGCGTTCGATTTTTTCGCAGATATGACAGATGTTGTCAAAAAAATTGACTTTCTGCTCAGTAATGAGTATCTTGAGAACGAGAATTAAGAGTTCCATTGTTCTGTGGTAAATTCTTTTGCTCCCGCCCTATCTCATGCACAGGGGCGCGCCTTCTTTCGTGACGGAAAGGAGGTGCTGCTGTGAAAAAAGTCACTGTAAAATCCGTTGGCGAAGTAAAACGACTCTTAACTGACGGATATGAACTGATCTACTGGTCCTACTGGGCCGGCAGTCCCAAAACAACGACTTATACCCTGCAAAAGACTGAGCACTGATAAATAGGTGATGCCCCTGTGCATGGGACAGGGCGGGAACTTGAGAAAGCGTGTTGCTAGCTGATTCTTTTGAGCTGCAAGACGGTTTTACAACGATTGCTTCTCTTCCGTACTCAGCTGTACGAGTTCATCGTCCAGCTTCTCCAACAGGCGCAATAAAAAGCGGCTCAAATAAACAAGCCCTCTGGCATCTACCTTTTCGGTGGATGCCATATTTTTTTGTGCGTCCAGCAGGACGTTCAGAACTTGGCGCTGAACCATCTTTTTGCGGGAACAGATCATGACGGCGTCACCTCCTAAAAAAAAATCCAGCCCTTCCGGCTCAAAGTCCGGACTATGGGACAGGTGTTGTGGTAGAATGGTTATGTAGTCGAGATGGTGCGGCGGGCGTCCTCAAATTCTTTGAGGTCGGCATCGCTGATGCGGTAATCGCGGCCAAGCTTGATTGCGTGCAGCTTTTTCTTGCGGATCCAGCTCCATACCGTAATGATCTTGACCCCGTAACGGTCTGCCACCTCAGCGCAGGTATGCAGTTCGGCCATTTGGAAGCTCCTTTCTTTGTGTATTTTAATAGTTGTGTTTTGTTTGGTTTTGTGATATTATGATGTTGCAATTCAAATAAATCACATGCCAAACGCTTTTGTATACCGTGTGTTTTGTTCGGTATGTACATACAATACCACACAAACAACACAAAAGCAAGTTAAAAATGTTCGGTTTATTTGATTTTGGCAAAAATCACAAAACTGAGGTGCCAAAATGGATATAATGCTGAGCAGGATTCTTGAATGTATGGGCCCCACACATGGCGCAGGCAAAGCCCTGGCTGATTATCTTGGGGTAAGCCCTAACGTGGTTACGAACTGGAAAAACGGTTCACTGAAATCCTACAGAAAATACATTGAACAAATTGCAGAGTTTTATCATGTGCCGGTTTCTTACCTGAAAGGGGAAACGGGCGAAAAAGAAAACCTCACGGCGCAAAGCCATGAGGTTTCGGATGATGATATTAAGTTTGCTTTATTTGGCGGCGGGCCTGTTACTGATGCCCAGTATGAGGAAGTCAAGCAATTTGTTCGCTTTATAAAGGAACGAGATGCCCATGAGCAGAAGGACAAACTTTAACTCGATTGCAGAACAAAAGGGAATAGAAGTCCTCCATTTTTGCTTGCCGAATTCTGACAGTGTTTCAACGGAAATCAACGGCAAGTGTTTTGTCGGGGTGGACAATTCAAGACCTCTTACCTATGCAGAGGAGCAGGCACGGATCGGCCATGAACTGGGGCACTGCTTATATGGCGGATTCTATTCTCGCACAACGCCGTATGACCTGATGGAACGGCATGAAGTGCGGGCAGATCGCTGGTATATCAAGCATGCCATTCCGTGCGGTACACTGTTTGAGCTGCTCCATAAGGGATATGACGCCTGGGAGATTGCGGAGAGATTGGACACAACGGAAGAGTATGTCCGGCGGGCGTATTACTATTATAAAGAAAATACATGAAGTGCCCTGCACTACTGGACGCAGTGCAGGGGAGTAGACTTTAATCAGTAAAACCCGCTTCGGCGGTAAAAATAGGAGGTACTTATCATGGGTATTTTTGACACGCTTCAAGAGGAATCGACGATCTCTAAGGCATCCGGCAATAACTATCACTATGTTGTGTTGCAGGTCATCCTGAAAGAAAAATTTATCGGCACCGGATCCGGCAATCTGACGGAATTGGAGGATGTCATCAACAAACAGGCCGCCAAGGGGTACCGCCTGCACACGATCTCCACCACCAGCAGCGGCAGTAAGGGCCTGATGGGCGGCGACCGAATCCAGGCAACCATGGTGTTTGAAAAACTGGAATGATTGTCTTAAAGATGATGATTAGCCTATCCAAATAAAAAACGCCCCCGGTGTTGGCGCACCGAGAGCGTTTCCATAGATCAGCTTGCCCACAAAAGTGGATACAATCGACCCGACAATCGTATTGTACCACCTTGCGGGCAGGATTGCAAACCCAAAAGGTGATACCATGAAAAAGAAGCAACCAAATACCCGCCATGGCCGGGCGGCGATTTACGCCCGGTATTCGTCCCATAACCAGCGGGAAGCATCCATTGAACAGCAGGTCAAAGCCTGCCGGGCAACCTGGCAGGGCGGTGGGGATGCAATCAGCCAATGCATAGAAATATAAAATGTGAAATCTATGAAAGACCTTGCACTTTAATAACTTATAGGTTATATTATAGCAAAGGATGTGGTTCAAACTGGAACTTGTCAAAATGGACGGCTATGATAATATCTATGGCCCAGATATATTTGTAGATGAATTTTGCAAAAATGTTTTTGGCTTGCCAAAGGACCGCGTATTTTCACCGGAAGCACCAAAGCCAGTAAAACAATATGTAAAATGGCTACAGCGCAGTTTGAAAAGGCTTGATAAACAGGGAAAAGCAACAACACGCTTAAAAGAGTTCGAAAAGCTATCTGGTACAGATGATATCTATTCTGCCAGATATCCGAATACAAAGAAAAATCCAAGGATTCTTTATTTTTGTATGAAAGATTCAAAGATTGTGCTGCTTTATCCGTTCCTTGAAAAGAACAAATCAGATTACCAACATGGAATTGGGATAGCCGAGACAAGAAAAACTACATTTGAAGCACAATGGCCATTAGATGAATAACGGAGGGAGTAAAATGAAGACGTCTAGCCAATTAAGTGCGCTGTTTTCAGCGGTGCTGACCCCTGCTGAAATAGCGGCGAATGACCAGTTGGCGCTTATTTCTGCTGCCATTGAGTTATGGCGCGTTGACCATCACATGACGCAGGCTGATTTTGCCAAGCATATGGGCGTTACCCAGGCAATGGTCTCCAAATGGGAAAGCGGGGAATATAATTTCTCTGTAAAAACGTTGGCGGAGATTAGTGCAAAGCTGGGGATATCGCTTGAGACACTATTTTGCGGAAATTTGGAGCCGCGCGTATATCGCACGCTTGACGTGGTAAGCAGCAAAACCAAAGTAAGGGCTTTTGACCAAAGAACCACAACATACGTAAAACAGACGCCAGCTTTTAATTATGAAGTGATTCAAGGGGGTGCAGCATGATTCAAACACAAAACACAAATGCGCCGCTGGAAATGGAGCATAGCTATATTTCAGAGTGTGAGTTTAATAATAGAATTATCTCCATTGGGGCAGATGCAACCCTGACAAATCAGGCGGAAGTTGCCGTTAGTAATATCTACGCCAATGATACTGATACAAAGAAACTGGGCAGCATAAGAATCACCGTAAGCGGAAAATTGCAGGTGGAATCCAACAGCGAAGCGTATTGTGACTATAAAGTGGTGGTAGAGGGCGAATTCTCTGCAAGTAAAGAGAAAAGCAACGAAGAATTTGAAAAACTGCTGTGGTTTAACGGTGCTTCGGTGCTGTATAGTATTGCACGTGCAAAATTGGAAACCATCACAGCTATGATTTTTGCAAATGGTAAAATATCGCTTCCACTTGTCAATATGGTTGAGCTTGTAAAACAACAAAGCGCCGAAGCCCAAGAAGTCCAGAAGGGTAAAAATGATTGAAGCCGCCGGTAGGTTTGCGGCAAAATAAAAAAAGCCCCGCCGGGCAAACCCAGCAGGGCGGTGGAGATGCAATCAGCCGATATTCAGTTTTGCTTTCAGCGCCTCTTGTAACACGCCGGAAAAATTCACATGCGCTTCTTCGGCGGCTTCGTTCAGCCAGGCCGGAATGCTCAAAGTCTTTTTTACCGGTTTCTGCTTCTTCTTGTAGGCCGCTTCATCAAACGGAACCATGGCAACAAACTCGTTGGGTTCCAGGTGGATGTCCGCCGGGTTGCTCGGCTTGGGATACGTTTTGCAATCCTCCAGCATCAGCCCAATGGCATCCTGCGCCATGGCGACCGCTTCGTTCATATCATCGCCCTGGGTAAAGCATCCTTCAATATCCGGCACAGTGACGGAATAGCCGACTTCTTCCGGATGGAAAACAACAGGATAAAAAACCAAACGCATAAAATAGCCCCCCTTTGGGGGCGGAGATTACTTTTGAATCCCCGCCTGTTTCAAAATGTTTTTTTCGGTTCCCGGTTTCAGGTCTTTGGCGTGGAACGGAACAATGGTGGTTTTGCCTGTAGCCGGGTTCCTGTACTTGCGGTGTGAGCCGTTGGAGCTGACACATTCAAAGCCATTGGCTTCCAGCAGCTTTATCATTTCTCTGGGCGTCATCGGCATTTTGCTTTCCCTCCGTTCTATATCTATTATATACGTGAAATACGTATTTGTCAATATAAATATACGTGTTTTACGTAATATAAATTTAAAAGGCGCAATAACCACAAAAAACGCCCCCGGTGCGCCAGCACCGAGAGCGTTTCCATAGATCAGCTTGCCCACAAAAGTGGATACAATCGACCCGACAATCGTATTGTACCACCTTGCGGGCAGGATTGCAAACCCAAAAGGTGATACCATGAAAAAGAAGCAACCAAATACCCGCCATGGCCGGGCGGCGATTTACGCCCGGTATTCGTCCCATAACCAGCGGGAAGCATCCATTGAACAGCAGGTCAAAGCCTGCCGGGAACTGGCCGTGCGGCTGGGGCTGGATGTGGTGGAAACTTACGAGGATAAAGCCATCAGCGGCAAATCCGACCGCCGCCCCAGCTTTCAGCGCCTGCTGCGGGATGCGGAAAAAGGTTATTTTGACTGCGTGCTGGCGTGGAAGTCCAACCGTATGGGCCGCAATATGCTGCAGGCCATGACCAATGAAGCCCGCCTGAAAGACTGGGGCGTAAGGACCTTTTACGCGGAGGAAGATTTTGACGATACCGCTGCCGGCCGCTTTGCGTTGCGCAATATGATGAACGTCAACCAGTTCTACAGCGAGAATATGGCAGAGGACATCACCCGCGGCATGATGGATAATGCCAGCAAGTGCCTGAGCAACGGCGCGTTGCCATTGGGGTACAAGGCAGGGGAGAACGGCCGCATTGTGCTGGATAAGGCGCAGGCTGCCGTGGTTCAGGAAATTTACACGCGGGTGGCCTGCGGGAGCCTTTTGTGGATATTGCGGCGGATCTGAACCGGGGGATTAAATGAATATTTTAATTGTAGGCAACGGATTTGATTTAGCACATGGATTGCCAACAAGATACTCCGATTACGTTCATCAGATTTCTGAAGAACTCGATTTCAAGCAGTATCTTGGAGAACGATATGAGATAGATAAGGAGTCGTATCAACTTTTCATCAGAGTGAAAAAGTCCACCTTATTCAGGTATATTGAGCATCGCTGCGAAGATGGTTGGGTGGATTTTGAAAACGAACTAAGGCTGATTGTTGATGACACAAGTGATTTCGAGAAACATCTTAGCCGACAGTCTAAAAAAGCCGATGATGGCTTATACAACGAACTTCTTTTTTGGGATAGCCGTGTTGTGAAAGCGAAAAGTTCTTTTTTACAGATGACTCTTGATTCCAATGGAAAGGGTCCTTGGGCTGGAAATGAATTTAACCACGTAGAAGACACAATCATCCAACAAATTTTCGATTTTATCAGCTTGTTCAAAAAATACATAGTGTGGGTGAACACTGTTGAGCTTCCTAAAAAGTCGCCAATATCTTTGATAGATGAAATCAAAATTGATCACTTTTTATCGTTCAACTATACCCCGACTTTTTTGAAATTGTACAGTTCTGCATCTGCCCTTTCTCAAAAAAACATTTGCTATGTTCATGGTAGGCTAGACGAAGATTCAAATGCCCCCATCGTCATGGGGGTTGGAAGTGATTTTTACAATGCAGATTTGAATGAGTATTTTTTGAAAACATTCAAATTTTATCAGCGTTATAAGTATTGTACTGATTTGAACTTTTTGAATTGGTTCAAAGAAATTCGAGTTGAGTACAGTTGGGCTCCTTCAAGCCAGGCTGATGAGGAATTCAACGTATATATTTATGGGCATTCGTTAGATCCAACGGATAAAGACATTTTGCTGCCATTTTTTGAAACCGAAAATGCCAACATAGTGGTTTACTATTTTGACGAAAATAGCCGCTTTTCTTTGGAGAAAAACCTTTTAAAAATTTTAGGACAGGATACATTTTGTAAATATTCGATAGCACAAAATCCCAAAATTCGTTTTGAGAAGATGTAATATTATGTAATGCAGGGCGTTCCCTTTACTGGGAGCGTCCTGCTGTTTTTATGCTGCAACAGGCAAGGCTTGCAGAGCTTCCTGCTCTTTCAGCCATTCCTCATATTCACGCTGGCCTTCCTCACTGTTGAAAAACTCAACCATGGAAGGATAAAAGTAACGCGCAAGGGTCTTGATTGCTTCATCCGGGTAGCCGGATTTGTTCGACTTCTTCTTTTTGTTCAAATGGTATCCTCCGAAAATCAAAGTTCCATATCCTGCCCACGCTTGCGGTTTCGCTGCGGCACATTTATGGTGTGCTCCTGCTTGGGGGCAAGAATCTTTTCCAGAAAGCCGCGCACCAGTTCGGGCGTACGGTGGAGAGCATCCAGATACGCCGGGGTAGAACGGGTAAAAGTTGTGGCGGCAGTTCCAGCCGCACAGGCCGGGGCCGGTGC
>OBAM01001923.1_pt1 | contig 12026 bp, 10 predicted proteins | sample 1517751 | NCBI WGS metagenome assembly OBAM01 (sample SAMN04571703, study PRJEB22368) | human gut metagenome | biome: human gut; material: stool | host: Homo sapiens | place: Luxembourg | collected 2012-10-18
CATGAACGGAGCGGTATAGATGAATACAACACTGATTAATGAAAATATGTATCAACTGCTGCTGTCGGCAAAGGACAGCGTGGGGATTCTGCTGTTCCAGATGATTATGCTTGAAATGGCACTGCTGTTTATCCGTACAATCAGAAATGATATACAGCGGCGGCGCACGGGAAATGAAAACGGTTATAAAAAGGACACGTTTTTGGGAAACCGCGGTAACTATATGGTATGTGTGGCGGCGGCATTTCTGGTGCTGACGGCGGCAAATCAGTTGATTGTTGCAAAGGGACTTGCCATATACATGCTGGTGCTTTCAGAGGGCGTTGTACTGGGCGTGCTTACAGGGGTATTGACCGGCGGGAATATCAAAAAAGCGATGGTGACTGTGGCGGCAGGAATTGCCTGCGTCTTAGGAGAACGGTTTTACAATGGAGCGGAGGACAGTGTGATGTTATCCGCCGCATTTATTGCATTTTTGGAATTTGTGCTGGCAGATGCACTTGTTAAAAGAGAGCTGTATCAGCTTCACCCAAAAGAATTGGGACTGCTGGCTCTCACGATTCTGATATGCGCGGCAGTATCGGCAGGGATGCTGTCGGACAGGGTGCCAGACCGTGGCATGAGAACAATCGTAGTGGCAGGTGTTTTGTTAAATGAAAGCTTTCTGATTGTCTTGTTGTGCCGTATTAAGTCCATGCAGAAAAATGAGCAGGCGGCGGAAAAAGCATTGCAGGAGAGCGCTTACCAGAAACAGTATATGGACAGCGTGGCAGTGCTTGACGAGCATGTCCGCCAAATGCGCCACGATTTAAAAAATCACGTCAATACCCTGAATATGCTTCTTTCCGATGAGGAACACGGTCAGGAGCGGGCAAAGCAGTATCTTTTGGAATATGTCCGTCAGACTGCGGCATTACAGGAATTTGTAAAGACGAAAAACAGCGTGGCGGATGCGGTGTTAAATGCGAAGCTGATGTACTGTAAAGAGCAGGATATTCCGGCGGTGATTTCGGTGGATAAGAATATCCGTGGATTAACCCAGACGGAATTATGCTGTGTACTCGGAAATCTTTTAGACAATGCGATTGAAGCCGAGTTAAAGCTTTCCAAGGCACAGAGAAAGATTGAAATAAAGATTGTCATGATAGAAGAAGTATTGGACATTTTGATAAGAAACCGCATTGCAGAGCCGGTTTTACAGGATGTACAGAAAGTAAAAAATATTGGTACAACCAAGCAGGATGCAGAAAATCACGGCTTTGGCTTGAAAAATGTCCGGGAAATTGTAAAAAAATACGACGGATTTATGGATCTGTATGAAGACAGTGGCTGTTTCTGCGTGCATATCCGAATATAAAACCGTTCGTGCCATAAAAGTGACCGCTTGTGCCGCCCCCTCTTGTTAGAAGATAACAGGAGGGGGTATATTTGTTTTAAGGAAATGCCAGAGCGTGTCAGTAATTTCAGAGAATCCGGTATCGGTAATTTCAATTTTGCAGGCGGGCATAAAAAAATAAAGGAGAAGGTTATGAAAAGAAAAAAGTGGGAAATGCCGGGGGTTAAGGCAGGGAGCAGGAGAGCCGCTGCAGTCACACTTACGGTACTGCTGGCGGCAGTCTGCGGCGGCTGTGGGAATCAGTATTCGGTGGAAGATGCCGTAAGCCGCGATGAAAAATTTACGCTGGTGGGAGATACAGGCGAGGCACAGACCAAGGATTTAAGTCAGGCGACAACCACGGCAATGATAGCACATGAAGAACCAACGGCGTATCAGTTTAACGGCAAAAAGGTAAACGTAACAGAGGTTGGAATGGGTGAAACAAAGCTGTATGGCGGCTTTGAAATTACCGTGCTGAATGCGTGGAAGCTCGGTAACACCCTGACCCGGTTAGATGAAATTGAAAACGGCGATGCCACCTTTAAAAACTGGCTGGTTATAAGCCGCGAGTTAAATGAAGACGGCTCATCGTCCAAGAACAATCACCAGTATGTTGCGGTCAAGGTCCGTATGAAAAATGTATCCGGTGGGAATAACAAAAAGCTGGAAATGAGCGGGACACTGGTGAATAAAGATGGTGAGAATTTATTCCAGCGGATCTCGTTTGCGGAAATAATAGGATTTGATAAATGTCCGTATTTAAAACGTCCCGAAGAATTGCATAAGGACGCATACTTTTATAACTTTGCACAGGACGAGGAAATAGAAACCGTAATGGTATACCAGTTGATAAATACACCCGGTGTTTTAAGAGATGTCTATATGTATTCGGGCATTGGCGGAATCGGAGGTACAGACGGTGTCAACTCGATTGCAGACGGCAGTTATATGTTCCGGCTGGATATCGGGGAAGGAAATTAGAAAGCAAAAAGGAGAAACATTGTGAGAGAGCAGTTTCATACAGAATGGGAAAGAGCCGTAAAAAATAAAATGATGTGGATTGCGGTTTTTATAGGCTGTCTGCTTGCCATAGCACAGACGGTATTTGAAGTTTATCCGTATGCCAGAAATCCGTTGATGTTTTACAGAGGCAGTGACGGACAACCGGCAAGCCTTTTTATGTACTGGTTCGGATTAAATTCAGGCAGTCCGTACAAAGTGACTTTTTTAACGATTTTTCCGGTGCTGGCAATGATGCCGCATGCACTGTCGTATCATCTGGACCGGAAAGGCGGTTATATTAAAAATGTGTATACCAGAACGAAAAAAATCAATTATCTGACGGCAAAGTATCTGGCTGTTTTTTTAAGCGGCGGTCTGACGGTGCTGTTTCCGTATCTTGTCAGCCTGCCGGTTACCGCCTGTATGCTTCCGGCATTGACACCAATCCGGAACGGACAGTATCTTTCGGCAACAGAGCTGTTTTCATCGATATTTTATACCAAACCGTTTGCCTACATCGCCATTTATATGGTGATTACATTTTTTTACGGCGGAATTTTTGCGACAACGGCGCTGGCGGCGGCAAGCATTGTAGATAATATATTTCTGCTGGGAATGGTTCCTTTTTTAATATGGTATGGTTTTACAACGGCATCAAATTTTGTGGGAAGAAAGTCGGGAATTACGGTGGATCTCATCTGGCTGCTGGATATGAGCCACGGCGCGATACTGCATAAGGAAACCGTTTTTGTGACCGGAGCGGTTGTCGGCGTGATTACGGCGATTATATATTTTGTAAACGGGGTGAAACAAGATGCATTATAAAAGGAAACAAATTTCAAAAAAGAAAATGATGATCAGAAGCGTGGCAGTGCTTGCGTGTCTTATAACAGCGGCGGTTATGGGATATTTTATCCGGGATATTAACAGGCGTTTTCCAAACCCTTCGGTCTGTGAGCAGTATACAAAGGATTCACCCGCAATGCTTGACGGTTTGGAGATTACACCGCTTTCGACACACATTTATTCTTATGATGAATATCGTGAGCGGTATCCCGATTCGCTCGATTCGGGAGAACATGCTAAGGACTGGAAGGTGATTGTGTATAAGCTGGCATTTCGCAATACGACAGAGAAGGAACTGCGTTTTGAGGCGGATTCATTTTTAGCCGTAGCACAAAACAGCGGATTTCACAACGGTGTGTCACAGGAGAATCGAAAGAAAAATCAGACGATACAGCCCGGCGAGGTGCAGGAGATTGAATTGTCGTGTACTGTAACGGAGATTCTTATCGGGAAAAAGTGGTTTCAAAAATTAGAGGAGGAGACGTACACGCTGGTTTACTGGTGGTATCCGGTACAAAAAGAACTGGTGTTTACCAATGGATAAAAAAGCTTTACAGGGGAATTGTGTCAGCGGAGCGTGTCTAAAAAAAATGGGGAAAGGGGAGAAGAAATTTTGAAAAAATTTGTCAACGGCTGGCTGGATACCGGACTTTTGTGGTTTTCGGCAGTGCTTATTCCGGTCTGGCTTATGGTTATTTTTAAAACGGCGATATCGGAGCCGGACGTGGTGTACTGCATGAGTGATATATACAGCTATGCACATGAAAAGGGATTAATTATTTTTTTATTGTTGTCCCAGCTTTTTATTATCAACCATATTAAATATGAAATGCGTGCGGCGGTGCTGGTGCGTAAAAAAAGCATGAAAAGTTTTTGGATTTCGCTGTGTAAAAAGATTTTTTTACAGGCGGGACTGTTTGTACTGTATGTGTTTGTACTGGTAACGGCATACGGCGTGACACATTTCCAGTGGAAATGCAACTGGCGGGAGCTAAACAGCAATGCGTATGCACAAATGCAGCGTCCGGTGGAATTTGAAGTGGCGGCGTGGCAGACGGCAGGCATTTTTCTGATTGTGCTGTTTGCGGAAATTACCGTTATGGCAATGATGATTGTCCTGCTTTGGTGGAAGCTGTCCCAGCCGGTCTACGGTTATGCGGTAATGATGGTGCTGTTTACACTGGAAAAGCGGATGACACCGGCACCGGTCAATATCTTTTTCCTGCGTATGTGTTTTCCTTGCACAAGGCTCTATTATCAGGGGATTCGTGCGGGCGATGAGATACTTTTTCCGCTGTGCTGTGTGGCGGCGGCATTTGTACTGGGACTGTTTTTGATGCGAAGAAAAAATATGTTAAAGAAAGAGGCAGATTAATGAAACAGCAGATTAGGGCGGAATTAAAGCAGGGAATTGTCAGGCGGTGGTATCTGTACATTCTGCCGTTTGCGCTGGGAGCGGTCAGCACAGCAGCATTTTTAAACCGGTATGCGCTGTTGGAAGCATGGACAGGAGAGCTGCGGGCAGCATCATTTGGGGACTGCTTTGCTTACATTTTCCGCGGTATGCAGGAGTATATTCCGAATCAGCACCAGCCGTTTGAAGTGCCGGTATTATTTTTACTGATAAATATTCTGCTTGCGGTGCTGATTGGCGGTTATGCGGCCGGAGAGCTGCACGGAACGGGGCTGAATAAGCTGGTGCGCTGTCGAAGAAGGTCCGATTGGTGGATTTGCAAATGTATCTGGAATGTGATAAGTGTCCTTGGATATTATGCGGCATTGATTGCGGGAGCGGTTACGGCGGCGTTTATTGCTTCGGTAAAACCGGGCGGTGCGGCATTTTTTTCAGGGATAGCACCGCACAAAGAGGTGGTTGTAAAACTGCTTTTTTGTGAAAATCCTGACAAACTAAATGAAAAAATGCTCTGCTGTATGGTATTTGTGCTTCCGGTGCTGACTTCCATGGCGGTATCGCTTTTTCAGATGACAATCGAATTTATCCTACAGCCGTGGGTCAGTTTCATGGTGCTTATGGCAAACTGTGTATTTTCCGCATTTTTTATGAAAGGGTGCTGGCTGGGGAATTATATGATGCTCTACCGTATGAAACCGGTCAATGCAAACGGTGTGGACTGGCAGACTGGCATTTTGATAAATCTTTTAGTCATAGCCGCAAGCATAACGGTGGGGGTATTTCTTTTTGGCAGATATGACGTACTAAACAAAAACAGCATGAATAAGTAATGACGGTGAATTTTAACCGGGCAAAGGAGTGGGAGAAAAATGAATACAATCGAAATCAAAAATCTGAATAAAAAAATTAAAGGGGCAGAGGTTTTAAAAGATATTAATTTACATCTGGAGGGCGGAAAGGTTTATGGATTAAAGGGAAAGAACGGTTCGGGAAAGACAATGCTTATGCGTGCCGTCTGTGGACTGATTCTGCCGACCGGCGGAAGCATTACCATTAACGGGGAACAGCTTGGAAAGCAGATTTCATTCCCGAGAAGTGTCGGGATTCTGATTGAAAATCCTTCGTTTATTCCGGGGTATACGGGACTTAAAAATCTTTCGGTGCTTGCCGCAATCCAGAAGCGTGTCGGGGAAGATGAAATCCGGGAAACGCTTGAAAAGATTGGCTTAGACCCGGACGATAAGCGCACCTACAGAAAATACTCGCTCGGCATGAAACAGCGGCTCGGCATTGCCGCCGCCGTCATGGAAAATCCGGACATCGTCATCTTGGATGAGCCGATTAATGCCTTAGATGAAAGTGGTGCCAAACAGGTGCGCACGATTCTAAAGGAACAGAAAGAGCGCGGCGCCGTCTGTATCATTGCCTGTCACGATTCCGAGGAACTAAACTTTTTATCCGATGAAATCATCGAAATCGCCGAAGGACGAATTGTGCCGCAGGCGTCACAAAGCTGCCATTAGCGTAGCAGTCTGATTATAGCTTCATAAATCCCGACATCATGCATGCGCCTTTTGCACCTGCCTCTAAAACACCCGGAAGTCTGTCCGGTGTCATGCCGCCAATGGCATACACGGGCAGACAGGTGTTGTCACAGACTTCTTTTAAAAAGGCAAGTCCGCGTCCGGCAAGTCCTGCCTTACATTCCGTTTCATAAATATTTCCTGCAAATACATAGTCTGCACCAAGTTGTTCTGCAAGGCGGACATCATCTACAGAGTGTACCGAAGTGCCAATCTGTGCAAAATCCGATAAAAGTCCCGCTTTGCGGTATGTTTCAAGCTGTGACAGCGACAGCTGGATATACGGGTGATTTAACCGGTGAGCCGATTCAAGAAAGAAATGTAAAATCAGTTTCTTATTATAATGCGTACAAAGTGTGATACAGTCTTTGGCAAGTGCTTCATAAACTGTTTCTTCTAAATCCTTTTCCCGCAGTACAATGGCGGATACATTTGTTGCCGCGATTATTTCCACCTGCGCTAAAAAGCGGTGATAGGATACACTGCCCGGAATGAAATCCAGGGTGTCGGAATCCGGCGGTAGCAGATGGTGGTTGGTAATGGCGATAAAAGCACTGTAATCAGTCATGGACAGCTCCTTTCGAAAGCGGTTTTTGGGTTCTTTAAAAATACTACGTTGCGTAAAGCTATGGAATATGATACCATAGCAATAATGAGTTCTCAAGTTTGTACGTGAAAAATCGGTTAGAAAGTACAGGATGACAGAAGCCCTGTAACTGCATAGAATGAAAGTGTGGTATAAAATCCGGCATAGAGGGGAGGGAATCTGTCAGGAAAAAGCCGCATTTTCGTGGGATGATATTTTGAGAATCAAATAAATAACAGCGAAAATGTCTTTAGCGGCAGAATCGCACAGAAATGGAGCAGATATGGAATATACAATATTTCAGTACATTTATTTTTTCTTCCTATATTCATTTATCGGATGGGTATTTGAAGAAGTGCTGGCGGCATTTAAGTACGGCAGATTTGTCAACCGCGGGTTTGTCAACGGACCGCTCTGCATGAAATACGGCTTTTGCATGATTGTGATTTTAACCGATGTCAGTGATTTGATGGATAATCCTTTTTTACAGTTTGTCATGTGTTTTGTGATTATCACAGTCATTCAGTATGTGGCGGCGGCACTTGTACGCAAAATCACAGGACACCGCCTTTGGGACTATTCGGGACATAAGTGGAATTTAAACGGCTATGTAAGTGTCCGGACATCACTGTTCTGGTCGGTGACTGCCATGCTTTGTATCTGGCTGGTGCATCCGTTTTTATACATTTTATATGAACTGCTTCCGTTGCGGGTGCTGAAGGTGCTTGAAGTGGTACTGCTGGTTTTGTTTGCGGTGGACGTTTTAGTGACGGCGGCGACCATGCTCAAGTGGAAAATACAGGGCAATGTTTATGATACGGTGGCGGCAGGACTTGAAAAGACCAAACAGAGTATCGGGGAAAAACTCATTTTCATGATTCAGAAAAGAATGTACCGCGCTTTTCCGGAAATGGAACATCAGGAAAAGTCCGAAGCAGACGGTTTTGGAAAGCCGGTAAACAGAGTGTTTGCAAAGGGCTTGTGCTTTGATAAGCTGTTTTGGATATTCTTTATCAGTGCGCTGGTCGGGGACTGGATTGAAACGGTGTTTGTGTGGGCGACTTCCGGGGTGCTTATGAGCCGAAGCAGTCTTTTATACGGAACATTCAGCATTGTGTGGGGACTTGGCGGCGCGATTGCGACAGGTCTTTTGTATTCCCTGCAGAAAAGAAATGACCGTTATATTTTTATCGCAGGATTTTTCATGGGTGGTGTGTATGAATACAGCTGCAGCGTGTTTACGGAAGTGGTGTTTGGAACGACGTTCTGGGATTACAGCCATATGCCGTTTAATATCAACGGGCGGATTAATCTGCTGTTCTGCTTTTTCTGGGGTGTGCTTGCCATTGTGTGGTTAAAGCTTTTGTACCCGGCAGTCAGCAGGGTGATTGAAAAGATTCCGCCGGTAGCGGGAAAAGTACTTACGTATATTTTAGTATTTGCAATGGCGCTGGATATGCTGATTTCGTCCGTGGCATTAATGCGCTATGTAGACAGAAAGCAGCAGGCCGGCGCGGATACGGCAGTGGAGCAGTTTTTGGACCACACCTATCCGGACAGTTTTATTGAGTGGGTATATCCGAATATGAAAATAACGGATTAAAGAAATGGAGGAAGTGTATGTTAGAAGTAAAGGGGCTGAAAAAGACATTTAAAATGTCGAAAAAGCAGCAGAAAATCGAAAAGACAAAAGAAAAAATCAAAGTGGCGGTAGCAGACGTTTCATTTGATGCGCGTCCGGGAGAAATCCTTGGAATCCTTGGCGCAAACGGCGCCGGAAAAACCACAACGCTCAGAATTTTAGCATCAGTTATTAAGGCTGATGAAGGTCAAGTGTGTTTAGACGGTGCGGACATTACAGGCAATCTTATGGATTACCGCAGACATATCGGATTTTTAACGAGTGAATTAAAGCTTGAGGATTACTTTACACCGAATTATCTGTTTGACTACTTTTCAAAACTGTACGGTGTCGGGGAAGAACAGGCAGCACAGCGTAAAAAAGAGCTGTTTGAAAAATTCGGTATTGATAAATTTGCAGAGGTTAAGGTTGCCGATATGTCAACCGGTATGAAACAGAAGATTTCACTGGTCATTTCCATTGTACATAACCCGGATATTATTATCTTTGATGAACCGACCAACGGACTCGATGTTATTACGGAACGGATTGTGGTGAACTTCTTAAAGGAGCTGCGCGAACAGGGCAAATGCATTATTATTTCCAGCCACATTTTCAGCCTGATTGAAAAAATCTGTGACCGTGTGGTCATTATTATCCGTGGCAAATCCGTGTGCTGTGATACGCTGGAAAATGTTATGGCGGGACAGCCGTTAGAAGACCGGTTCTTTGAACTGTATGAAAATATGGAGGGTAAGGCAGATGAATAATATTTTTACAATCATGAAAAAGGAACTGTTCCGGTATCTTTCGGATAGGCGTATGCTTCTGACAACGATTCTCCTGCCGGGACTGATGATTTATATTGTGTATTCGATTATGGGGCAGGCGATGTCGAGCCAGTTTGAGGTCAAAGATGATTATAAGACATCGGTATTTATGCTGGATACGCCGCAGAGCTTAAAGCCGGTATTTGACAGCTTGAATCTGGATTACCGGGATGCGGATAAATCTATGGACGAGATGAAAATGCAGGTGGAAAATCAGGACTGTGATTTGATTGTCGTATTTCCGAAGGATTTTGAACAGGCAGTGGCAGCTTACGACAGCATGACGGCACAGACACCGGCACCGCAGGTTGAAATTTATTATAATTCCTCAAAGACCGAATCGGCAAGCGGTTACAGCATGATTACAGAGGTTTTAAACCAGTACGAAAGCAGCATGATTAACAAGTTTGATATTAACGCAAATGCAGACGGCGGGTATGACCTGGCATCGGATAAGGATATTACGGGAAAAATCTTCTCCATGCTGTTCCCAATGCTTCTGATGACGTTTATTTTCAGTGCATGTACGTCCCTCGCACCAGAGTCGATTTCAGGGGAAAAGGAGCGCGGCACGCTTACCACACTGCTTGTAACACCGGTACGCCGCTCTGAAATTGCGATTGGAAAGATTCTTGCCCTTAGTATCCTTGCACTGCTGAGCGGTCTGTCAAGCTTTACGGGAACGGCATTGTCCCTGCCGAAGCTTATGGCAATGAGCGGTGACGACGTAGGGGTGAATGTTAATGTCTATCATGTACAGGACTATGCACTGCTGTTAATGATTGTGCTGTGTTCGGTACTGCTGATTATTTCATTGATTTCAGTCGTATCTGCATATGCAAAAAATGTGAAAGAAGCGGGGACATATGTATCGCCGTTAATGATAATTATAATGATTGTGTCAATCAGTACGATGTTTGGAAACGGAACGCCGCAGGAAAATTACTGGTATCTGATTCCGATTTACAACAGTGTGCAGTGCATGAGCAGTGTCTTTTTATTCTCGGTCAATGCCGTGCATGTAATGATTACCTTTGTATCCAATCTGGTTTATGCGGGAATTTTCGTATGGGTACTGACAAGAATGTTTAACAGCGAAAAGATTATGTTTTCTAAGTAAAAATAAAATGCAGGAAAACGCAAGGAGGTTGTAAAGCTTTGCGTTTTCCTGCATTTTTTATAATTTTTTATAAGTTTAGCTGTTCCGGCTTAAAGTGGGCGGGACCAGCGGCCGGAAGCGCCACACGGAAGCACCAGTCCGTTAGAGGATACCGGAAGTCCGACCTCCTGTGAATCAACCTGTCCGTCAAATGCCTTTAATTCCGTAGAAAGCATATAGGAAAGCACAGCAGGCTGTAAGCCGGTGGTGTAAGAGTTAATCAGGAAAAACAGCGGGTCATCGGATAACAGCTGTGCGCACAGTTGAATCAGCGGATAAACGGATTCTTCAATTTTCCAGATTTCACCCTTCGGACCTCTGCCGTAGGATGGCGGGTCCATGATAATACCGTCGTAGTGGTTGCCGCGGCGGATTTCACGCTGGACAAATTTAACGCAGTCATCGACAATCCAGCGGATTGGCTTGTCAATCAGTCCGGAGGATGTCGCATTTTCCTTTGCCCATGAAACAATGCCTTTGGAAGCGTCAACATGGGTGACATGTGCACCGGCAGCAGCTGCGGCAAGGGTTGCACCGCCGGTATAGGCAAAGAGATTTAATACCTTTACCGGCTTATCCGGATTTTTCTTTACCTTTTCGGAAATCAGATGTCCAAACCAGTCCCAGTTGGTTGCCTGTTCCGGGAAAATACCGGTGTGCTTAAAGCTGAACGGCTTTAAATTAAACGTCAGCGGCTGTTTAAAGGACGGGCTTTCATACTGAATCTGCCATTGCTGCGGCAGGTCAAAGAACTCCCATTCACCGCCGCCCTTGCTGCTGCGGTGGTAATGTCCGTTCATTTTACGCCAGCCTTTTTCTTTTTTTGGTGTGTTCCAGATAACCTGCGGGTCGGGTCTTACAAGCAGGTAAGTTCCCCAGCGTTCCAGCTTTTCGCCTTCGGAAGTATCAATGACTTCGTAATCTTTCCAGTTATTTGCAATAAACATATATAAAACCTTTCTTTCCTGATGTATATGGGCTGAAGTCCGGCAAGCATTTATGCAGACCCGGACGGATTTTTGCCGTCTGCCATAGACATCATAAATAATCGCTTATGAATGTTTATTTATCATATCATAAAGGTTTGATGGTGACAATCCCACGATATGTGAATATGGGGCAGAATTTTGAGAGTGCGTAGTGTAAATTGATTTAGGGCAATCAGAATTTGGAGCTGTTGTGCGGAGATCAGTCTATATAATAGGTAGAAACATCTCAAATCCATGCGGAAAAGTTGCAAAATAACGGGGTAATCAGTATAATAACATCATATTTGCAGAAAAAATGACAAAAGGGAATAAAAGTACACCCTGGAACGGAGGGAAAATGTTTCAGAATTACAAAACGAAAACCTTGAAAAAAGATATTTTATCAGGAATTATTGTAGCCCTGGTATCAATTCCGATTTCAATGGGATATGCGCAGGTTGCCGGGCTGCCGGTTGTATATGGCTTATACGGCTCACTGCTCCCGATTCTTGTATTCAGTCTGATTACTTCATCGCCGCAGTTTGTATTTGGTGTCGATGCAACACCGGCGGCACTGGTCGGTGCGACACTGGCTTCACTTGGCATTGTAACAGGCTCAGGAGAAGCAATCAGGCTGGT
>OBAM01001939.1_pt1 | contig 11976 bp, 12 predicted proteins | sample 1517751 | NCBI WGS metagenome assembly OBAM01 (sample SAMN04571703, study PRJEB22368) | human gut metagenome | biome: human gut; material: stool | host: Homo sapiens | place: Luxembourg | collected 2012-10-18
TTTAAATTATTGTTATTGTAATTGCTTATAAATTGCTATTGAATAAGCAAAAGGAGGCTTTGTATGCAATCTTCTGAAAAAATGGAAAACATAATTACAGATCTTGATTATAACGTCAAATTTTCCTACATGGGTGCGCCAAGATCATTTCCTGAACATTGGCACGAATTTGCGGAGTTTATTATCGCTACTGATAATAATGGCAGTTACTCTGTCGGAAACGAGCAATACCACCTTGACACCGGGGATCTCCTCTTAATCTGGCCGGGTGAAATGCACAGCAATATATCTGTAACTTCAAATAGTTCTCTCTTGCTTCAATTTGGTGATAACTTTATTTATAACTGTCATGACCTAATGATTAACTATAGGCATTTTAAAACCTATCACAAAATAGGCCGCGAGGATATGACAGAATTAAACGAAATATTAACCTATCACATGAAAGAAGCCTATCATATTTTTAAATCACATGACCCTTTTACCGAAACAGCTTGTACTATACAGATTTATTCAATGCTGATGGCTTTAGGTAAATATATTTATAATAATATAAATACAAGTCATTACCTCCAATTGCAGTAGCCAAAATTATATTAAAATACAAAATGCATGCACTTATATTTCTCAAAACTGTGAAAAAGATCTGTCTCAAAAGGATATATCCGATATTTTTGGATTTAGTCATTTTTATTTTTCACGGTTATTTAAAGAATATACACATATGACATTTAATGATTATCTATCGAACGAACGTATTCAGCGAGCTACCCGACTGTTATGTGAGGAAGCCCTGCCAATTACGGAAATAGCTTATCAATCCGGATTTCAAAGTATTTCTAACTTTAATCGCGTTTTTAACAAAATAACGCATTATTCTCCGTCTGAATACCGTAAAAAATACAATGGAAATCAAGAGCCCACAAGTTAATGTGGGCTCTTTTAACACTTATACCAATATATTTTCCATAACTTTTTTCAAGGATTCTTCCGCCGAAAAGGCAGTCATGTATTCCAATCCAACATATCCATCGTATCCATTATCAGCAAGTTCCTGAAGCAAGTATGTATAATTGATTTCTCCGCCGGTAATAGGACCTCGACCAGGCACAGCCGCTGCATGAAAATGTCCTATTTGGTTCAAATGGTCAAATATATTAGAATGCAAATTTCCTTCTGTGATTTGTTGATGATAGATATCAAATAATATCTTCACATTATCCGAATCTATTTTCTCTAATATGTCAAAAGCTTCTCTCGAAGTAGACAAATGATATCCCGGATGATCTACCAGTAAATTTAAAGGCTCTATTACAAGCTCTATTTTTTGCTCAGCCGCAAGGTTCCCTGCTTTTTGCATAGTATCAATGAAAGTGCATCTATGTTGATCTCTCGTTATGCCTTTTGCAGCTGTTTCATATTCCCATCCAGCCTGTACGATCAATCTTCCACAGTCAAGTACATGAGCCGTTTCCATACTCCTTTTTAAACCTTCAAGGAATTCCTGCTGTTTTTCAGGATCTCCAGGATTAATAAACTCCGTACAGAAAGCTGCTGTCTTTAGTCCTGTTTCCTTCTGAACCTCTTTTATACGTTTAATATCTTTATCCTTCCATGACCAAAATTCATAAGCTTTATATCCAAGTCTGTGAATTACACTCATTGCCTCTACGAATGATAATTTACTCTCCCGAAATACTGCATCAATACAAACAGAATAGTTTAATTTTTTTGCTCCCATACAATTTCTCCTTCCTTATTTTGTCAACTAATTATAAATGAATATCGGATGTCTTCTTTTGCACTTACATGATACGATGGTTCTACATCGGCTCCCCAACTATTAATTCCTCCAACGCCTCTTGTCGCTCCATAAATACACAGTACAGTTCTCCTTGCTGGCGGAAGCTCTTCCTGATGAGTTGCATTTTCGATTTCATATGCCGTATATGGAAGACATGAAAAATGAAAATTTTCTCCACTCTTACATATTTTCAGCATATGTTTACCAGGTGACGGCATACTATTATCCTGTATAGTATCTCGATATATTTCAACCCATTCTGTATCCATATGCATTCCACATTCCTGCGGAACCAAATATGGTGTCATAATCGGTTTTTCAATGAAAACACCTCTATGGGCTCCCTTCTTTCTGTCCGGGTAGGTTTCTCCCGACAACCCTTCATACCTATATTCCTTTGCAAGCGTCGGCATAAGTATACGTAGTCCAAAAACCGGAAGCTCTGGAAGTTCCGGTCTTCCATGGAAGAGGTTTTCCACAAGAATTTCTCCATTACTGTTAATCTGATAGGATACTTCCACCAATGTTTTGGGAATTGTAATAGTTTCATAGGTAAAGATTATTTTTACATGATCAGCATATTCATTGGCTGAAAATGCATTATTATAAGGTGCACATGGTAATCCGATATCTTTGTCATCAACTATCACTTGTTTCTTCACACAATGTATAAACATATCAGCGGACATCCACGCTCCACTCTGCACTTGGAATCCACAGCCCCGATCATTATCGGTAAGCGCTCTCCAAAAGGCTGGTTTAGGACATCTAAACAACCACTCTATTCCGTCTTTTACGAGTGACTCCATTCCTCCAGCCACATAAGAAAAAATATAAGAAAAGTTATCTCCCGATACTCCCAGAGTACAATCACCGTATACAATTTTCAACATTTTTTTATTCATATTTTGCATAATAGTATTTTACCTCCTGAGTCGCCGGCTTTTCTGTTCGGTCTGCGAACACAATTCCATTTCCGGAAAATTCATAATCGGACGGTCTGTCATCGAAATCTCCACCATAACGAAGAACCTGTTCTCCAGTCACTTCATCCTTGACATAAATCGCCTGATCAATATAATCCCATATAAACCCTCCCTGAAACATTGGATATTTGTCCAGGAGGTTCATGTAAGAATCCATTCCACCAAGAGAATTTCCCATACAGTGCATATATTCACATAATACATATGGCTTTTTTGCATTCTGATCAAGATACTGTCTGACTTCATCCGGAGTAGCATACATTCTGCTTTCCACTTGAGATATTTTATCCTCGTAGCTTCTGTTAACAGATACTCCTTCATAGTGTATTAGTCTTCCGTCATTTTGATCCATAAAATATTGATTCATTGCTTCAATATCATCTCCGGCATATGACTCATTTCCCAACGACCAGAACAATATGGAAGTATGGTTCTTAAAAGTTTCATAATTCGATTGGGCACGATCAATCACTGCTTCTTTCCATTGAGGTATTGATCCGGGGACGTTATATGACGGCTCTATCGCACCCATTTTTTGCCATGATCCATGGCTTTCCAAATTGGTTTCGGCCATCATATATATTCCTGCTTCATCACACATATAATACCATGGAATCTGATTTGGATAATGACATGTCCTGACTGCATTAATATGATTCTGCTGGAAAAGCATCAAGTCAATTCGCATTTCTTTTTCTGTAATGCATCTTCCTTTATGCGGTTCCCATTCATGTCGATTAATACCTGTCAGAATCAGCCTCTTTCCATTTAAATAAATAACTTTATCTATAATTTCAAGTCTTCTAAAGCCAATTGCATAAGGTACAATTTCTATCAGACAATTATCCTGATCTCTTACCTCCAAGCAGAAATCATAAAGATATGGCTTGTGATGATCCCACGGAGTAATGGATATGGGTAACGTATCTTTAAGAGCACCAGTTACCTGAAGAATGTTCGAAGTTCCCTTGTCGCTGTATTGCATTTTCATGTCCTGGCTCCAGCAGATTTTTCCTTTATCTCTCAGTACCGCCGTTTTGCATTAACTTCCAAATTTCCCTGTATGTTTGAGTTCCACAATATTGGGCGAATAAAAATGTCTTCAACATGTACACAAGGCTTTGCCTTAAGTTTAACACTTCTAAATATACCGAAAAAGCGAAAGAAATCCTGATCTTCCAAAAATGCAGCTGTACTCCTTTTATGAACCTCAACGCAAAGTTTATTTCCCTCTGTCCTAATATATGGAGTAAGATCAAGCTATCTTCTGCATATCCTATAAACTCACCATTCAGCCAGATATACATTGCCTGTTCTACTCCTTCGAAGCAGACGTAAACCCTATTTCCCTGAAAAGTCTCAGGCAGATCAAATGTGCAGACATATGATCCTACCGGATTATACGAAGCTTCGCTGAACATTCCAGCACCATTTCCAGCATTTTCAATGCTATATGCAGGTCTGCGATACTCATGTCCTTCCCATGGATACATGGTATTAATATATTGTATTTTATCATAGCCTTGCAATTCTATATGTCCCGGCACTCTGATCATATCAAAGTTCGAATCATCGTATCCTTCTTTGTAGAAATCAGCTGGTCTCGATGCTGCATTCTTACTGTATCTAAACTTCCATAAGCCATCCAGCAGCATCACCCATCGGTCTGATTTCTTCTCCATATCATTATAGCTTGCATAATAAGCATGGTCACTATGTGCATCCTCTCTGTTGACTCTAAAAATCTCAGGATTATCCAGCCATCTGATATCTGCCTTCATCATTTATACCTCTTCCTAATATAATAAATTAATCATTCCCAAAATCTTTCCAATTCTAGTGCTCGCTCACCCCAAATGGCATTTTTATGCAAGCACAATCCACTCGCTTTTATATATTGCTTTTTCCCTTACTCATATACCTGGATATGATAGTTTGTTACCACCGTGAGAATATTATAATCTACGCCACACTGATCCATAATCTTTGCTACAGATCTGATTCGGTCAAATGCTGATGCTCCATCTTTGGTATGTCGATAACAATCATGAATCTCTTTTGTGCCGTCTACAGAGAGTCCTACAAGAAAATGATTTTTGAGTGTCTGCTCTGTCATAAATCCATAGGATTCCCGTGCTCTCTTTTTTGTTTCATCGCAGTAGAAACAGTAATCACACTTCATATTGCATAATCCTGATGATGGTTTTATAAGTACACTAATCGGTGGCATATATTTCTCCTGTCTGCTTTCCTATATTAATACTGACATAGCTAACTTCATCACTCCTGCCAATACCATTACCCAAATGGGGTTCAGCTTAGTACTACGCAGCAGCAATATACATATTGCGAATATCAGAATCATGATCCATTTTGTTCCAAATAGGGATATTTCTATTCCATTTCCCCAAAAGGCTGTTATAAGAATCTGGACTCCGGCCGAAGCGATCATTGCCACCACCGCTGGTCGAAGCGAATGTAATACACCTTGAAGCATATCCATGCTCCGATATCGCAGATATAATTTTGCAAGAATCGTTACAATAATGCAGGATGGTAAGATACATCCTACCGTTGCTACTACTGCTCCGGGTATTCCTGCTATTTTAAGTCCTACAAAAGTAGCCGAATTAACAGCAATCGGTCCCGGGGTCATCTGAGATATCGTTATAAGATCTGTAAATTCCGACATTGTAAGCCATCCATGGCTGGTTACAACCTGCCCCTGTATCAAAGGCATTGCTGCATATCCTCCACCAAAGCTGAACAACCCTATCTGTAAAAAACTCCAGAATAACTGTAAATATATCATTTCATCTTCCTCCTATTTAACAGGAGTGTACGGATTATGCCAATTATTCCGCATACGATTACGATATACACAACATTTATACCAAACAGGCAGGCTGCAACAAACGCTCCTACCATTATAATCAGCGACACGGCTTCCTTCTCTTTCACGATTGGAATCCCCATATCCAACGTGACGGATGCAATTACCGCTCCGACCCCAGCCTGCATGCCTTCCAGAAGCTGACTGATTAACCAGTTATTTCTAAAGGCTTTATAAAATACAGATATTACTGATAAAATCACAAACGGAGGCAGTACCGTCCCAAGGATTGCTACCAACGCTCCCAGAATGCCTGACAGCTTATACCCTACAACAATGGCTCCATTTACTGCGATCGCTCCCGGAGAGGATTGTGCGATTGCCACTAGATCAAGCATTTCATTTTCTTCTATCCAGTGATATTGATCTACAAATTTTTTCTTCATCAGTGTAACGATCACATATCCCCCACCAAAAGTAAATGCGCTCAGATATAAGGTAGATAAAAACAGTTTCAATAGCATTTTTTTCTTGTTTTTTTCTTTCATGGCTGGTCTCTCAATATATTTTAAAATACTACATTACCTATATGCAGAAAACGATGCGATTTCCTTTATAACTAAGTCATCGCATCATTTTCTGCACTCTCTTAATTTATGCACTTACTTCAATGTCTCGTAATCCGCATCCGTGTAGTCTTTCGTCGCATCCCAGTTAGGAAATTCCAATGAGCTATAATCCATTCCAACTGCCTCCGAAGCACGCTTCCACTCTGTAGTTGTATCATTTGCCAGTGTCTTTAATGCACTGTCATAGTCAGTAATACTCTGGGAAATAATGCCCTGCACAATTGCTCCTAAGCTAGGCTGTACATCCTTTACTTCTGCATAAAAATCATTTGCTTTCTCATCTCTCTTTACTAAAGTAGGAACTACTCTGGATGTTTCCTCTGCAATTGTGTAGTATTGCTTCATATGCTCATTGGTCATGTATTTTTCATTGATTTCCGGAATACAAGACACAAAACTTCCACTTTCCACATTGCTCTGCTGATATCCATATTGTTCATCATACAGTGCCATTAAATATTCAGCTGCTTCCTTGGGATGTTTGGACTGCTTATAGATACCCATCCACGGAGATAATTCACCCGCCTGAACATAAGTGTTTGTTACTCCGTCAGGAACAGGAACTGCCATAACTCCATAATTCAAATCCGGATAATTTGCATCCCACTGGGATACACACCACATTCCCTGGCAGAGGAATGCCGCCTGTCCCTGTGCAAATAATTCTCTTGCCTCCGGAGCACTTATATTGATAGTATCCGGATGAATACTTCCATCATCTACCAGACCTTTAATAAATCCAAGCGCATCATTCATTTCCTTGCTGTCGTAAGGCGCCACTCCATTATCCGTCAGCACTTTCTGCGTTGCAGCTACCTTACCACCAGCTGCTGCAGCCAGGGATCTTGCCATAACGTCCATACGGTTCATCTGTTTTCCGCCATCAATCAGACCATAAACATTGCCATTCCCCATCTCTGTAACTTTTTTACAGGCTTCTCTAAACTCTGAATATGTTGTGGGAACCTCCGTAACACCTGCCTGGTTCAAAATATCCTTATTATAGAAGAATAAACACTGAATGATTGGCATCTGCTCTGTAACTGTATACCAGTCATCCCCAATATCAGTAACTCCCTCTGCAAAGGCATCCGGATCAAACTTATTTCGGAATTCATCGGTTACATAATCGTTAATCGGCTGGAACCACCCTTCTTCTACCGCTGTATTTAAAGTAAGTCCCACCGGAATCGGAAACAAATCAGGCCCCTCACCAGATTTAATCATAGTAACAATAGTATTTTTGAATTGATCTACTGTAAGCATAGTATATTCAATTTTAATATCAGGGTGTGCTTCTTCGAACTTCTTATGAAACTCCTCTCTTTGCGTAGCAGATCCGTCGCTCCAGTCAACAACCCTAAGTGTTATTTGTCCATCGGTGTCCTCTTCTGTTGCTGCTATGACACTTGCATTTTCGCCTGTTTCATTTCCATTACCTGTTGAGGGCATTGCACCACATCCTGCCAGGGTTGTTGCTGCAATTATAGCAGTCAATAACAGTGTACCAAGTCGTTTTAATTTCATTTCTTTTTCTCCTCTCTTTGATATAAATTATTGTTTTCAATTAACTTTTAACAGCTCCGGCAATTCCTTCCACAAAATGCTTCTGCATTAAAACAAATAATATAATAACCGGGATTACAGCTATAGAACCTCCGGCAGCAATGCCTGTCCAATCAACAGTATTTTCTCCTTTGAATGCATATAACCCAACCGCAAGTGTCCTAGATGACGGATTATTCAAAGTTAATACCAAAGGAAGCATGAATGCATTCCAAGCCCAAATGGTTTCCATAATGACTACTGTCGTTGCGACAGGCTTACACAGCTTCATCATAATATAGAAAAATGTCTGAAAATAATTGCATCCATCTATCTTAGATGCCTCTTCCAACTCATTGAAAGAAGCTGGTAAACAGAAGCAAAAAGATAACATGCGCTCCTCCTGCCTGTGATAAGATCAATCCAAGCTTGGTACCTACCAGATTCATTCCTTTGACTACTTCATAGGTCGGTATAATTGTACTCACCAGCGGAATAGCAATACTGGCCAAGAAAACTGCCATGCATAGGTTTCTGCCAAGAAATTTATAACGTCCCATAGCATATCCCGCCATCATCGTCATAATCAGCACAATGATAACCGAAAATGCTGTTACAATAATTGTATTGATAAAATAAGTGCCAAAATCCGCTTTCTGCCAGATACGAATAAAATTGTCGATTGTCGGCTGTACCGGAATCAATCCCATACGGTTTTGGAAGAACTCATTCTGGCCCTTAAACGAGGCGGAAATCATCCATAAAAAAGGATATATCCAGAAAAATCCAACGCAAAGCAGCAAACCATGTTTAATCACAGATTTAACGATATGAATCTTTTTTTCTTTGCTCATCTGTTCCACCCCCTATTGTACATTCTTCTGTAGACGGTCTTTCATTGCATTCAGAAGTATTCCTATTATTATAACGGCGCCTCCAAAGAACAGAGCTGCTGCACTTGCATAGCCAAGTCTTGGCATTCCAATCTCACTTGAAAATGCGGTTCTATATACATACGTTGCGATTACATCTGTTGCATAATAAGGGCCACCTTCCGTCATTGTTTTCACAATATCAAATACCTTCAAAGAATTTATGGCACATAATATTGCAATAATTCCTCCTGTGGGTGCAATCAGAGGCAACACAATATGGAAGAAAGTTTGTCTTCTGTTTGCACCATCAATGGTTGCCGCTTCATATACATCTTTCGAAACTCCCTGCAGTCCTGCCAGCCAGTAAATCATATATGTTCCGCAATCCTTCCAAAGCGAAATGATTACCAATGTAGGCAGCGCATACTTTGCGTTTCCCAGAAAATTAATCGGGTTTTGCAGAATATGTAGTGTGACCAAAAGATGATTGACCGGTCCCTGAACTCCCAAAATGAATATCATGATAATTCCCACTACAGAAGCAGTCGTAACTACGGGAACAAAATACATTGTACGGTATAATCCACGTCCTTTCATTTTTTCATCATTTAGCAGATATGCAAGGAACAAAGACACCGCAAGTTCTAACGGAACTATCATTACCATGTACTTAAAACTGTTTATAAAAGCATTCCAAAACAATTCATCATGCATCAGTTCTTTATAGTTCTGTAAGCCGATAAACGTTGCATTAGATGTCATTCCCGACCAATCCAACAGTGAATACTGAATACTGCATATAATCGGATACCCTTGGAATAAGATATAAAATCCAACTGCCAGCGACATAAACATCCAACACCATAGATTTAACTTTAATTTTCTTTTAAATCGAATTCTTCTTGTTGCTGCATCGACTGCATATTTTGTCTTTGTCATTGTTCTCCCCCCATTTCATATAGATACTTGCTTCTGACAGCTTCTTTTATAGGTAACCCTGTATCGTAGTCCAACTGACGAGGCTCATATTCCTCATTTTCTCGTTGTCTTGTAAACCCTTCGTTGTCCCAGCTTGGAGTAAAATTTTTATTCCAGGGTCTAAGAGACCATTGATAACCACGATAAAGATCTCGAGTTGCATTCATATGGGTGACAAGTTTTCTATGATATTCCCGAATTATCTCCAAGTATTCCGGATTATCTATTTCATTTACCATTTCATCTGGATCCTTTTCTAAGTCGTAAAACTCATCTCTGTCAAGCAGATTAATTGCCAATTTATAGTTCTCCGAAATGACACCTCTCATAATTTGAAGCCCACCAAATCCATCATGATCTATCTCATATCTGGTAAACTCTGTATAAACTTCACTGTTTATCTTAATTGTCGTATCGTATATCTGTGGAAGCATGCTCTTTCCTTCCAGTAACTTCGGAATACGTAATCCAAAATAGTCCATCACTGTCGGAGTAATATCAATATGAGATGCCGGTGTTGTAATTACTTTTCCCTTTTCACCACCTTTAATGATCAGCGGAATATTAGTCACCTCATCATAGATAGCTGCGTTTTTAGAAAACAGCCTATGTGCCCCCAACATGTCTCCATGATCAGAGGTATAGATAACCATAGCATTGGGCATCTTTTCTTTAATCACATCCAGAACTCTTCCCATTTCATAATCAACAAAGCTGTTACATCCCAGGAATAATGCTAATCCTTCGGAACTTTGGTTGATCTGTTTTTCATCTGCTGTCAGCTTATCCCCGGCCCACAGTTGTTGCATTAAAGGTTTATTTTTCAAGTCATCTGTAAATTTAGCAGAAGGCTCAAATTTAAAACCTCTGTACATGGTATTATAAGGTGCAGGACATAACGACGGTCCATGAGGTTCGTCATATGATACCGTAAGGAAAAAGTCTTCTTCTTTGTATTGATCCAAAAATCTGATTGCGCGATCCGAACATCTATGAGCATATGTAAATTCTTCTGAAAAATCCGGTTGAAATGACTCATTTGGTTGCCTCGAACATACACGTTCATTTTCACTCAGCTCATTCAGATAGCATTTCATATCATACCAGTAATCTGCATCCCAGCCTTCGGGGCAACAACCTAATCCAAAATAATCCCCACCATCCAAATGCCATTTTCCTATATATCCACATTTAATACCATTGTCCGTCAGTCTTTGTCCAATAGTCTTTACATTTGCCCCCAATGGAACTCCGTTCGTTACCATTCCATTTGAATGAGGAAACGTGCCTGTAAAAATTGCACTTCTTGCCGGACCACAAACCGGTTGACAAGTGTATGCATTCTCATACCGAATTCCCTCTTGCGCCAGTGCATCTAAATTTGGCGTAAACATTTTTTTATTACCATAACATCCCACCATGTCTTTTCTTGTGGTATCTGTCATTAATAGAATTATCTGTTTTTTCAAAAGGTCACTCTCCTTTTCTGGATTTGCGCTGTTTTATATAGATATATTAGCATATATTTATTTACATACTATTAACATAAATGCTTTTAATATGGATTTTTCTGCATTTGTATGTTATGATTACGTTGTTTATAAAGGATGGAGTTGATGTAGTCATATGATAAATATTAGCGGTCATTTAAGAGAAGAAAGAAAAATTACAGGTTATTACAATCAAGATGTTCCTCTGATAGTGAATTGTTGTGGGAAGCAGGTCTTTCAGACACAGGATTACTTCTGCAATCGTAAAAATGGCAGACTGGATTACCAAATAATATACATTCACCGCGGAAGTGGGCATTTTTATTTGAATAATGAATGGATTACCTTATCGGCAGGAAATATTGTTTTATATCGTCCAGGCATACCACAGTATTATTCCTATTATGCAAAGGAAAAACCTGAGATCTACTGGATACATTTTACTGGTAATGAATGTGAAAATATATTAAAACAATACGATATAAAGAATTGTTATATTGGTGAAAGGCTATATTTGAAATTACTCTTTCAGGATATTATCACCGAACTACAACTAAAAAAAATATCTTATGAAGACATTGTATTGCATAATTTTTATATTCTCCTATGCTTTATTCATCGTTCCTTTTATAGTATCTCCAGACCTTTGGATAATGATTTTTCCTTTGACAGGCTACTACTTGAATTAAACTCTAAATATGCAAACAAATGGTCTGTGGCTTCCATGGCTGATTACTGCAAACTAAGTCAAAGTAGTTTTTCACATATGTTTAAGGATCGTATGGGGATGTCCCCCATGCATTATCTAAATTACCAGCGCATTGAGAAAGCCAAAG
>OBAM01001960.1_pt1 | contig 11861 bp, 8 predicted proteins | sample 1517751 | NCBI WGS metagenome assembly OBAM01 (sample SAMN04571703, study PRJEB22368) | human gut metagenome | biome: human gut; material: stool | host: Homo sapiens | place: Luxembourg | collected 2012-10-18
GTGAGAGAAAATCCGGAAATCGTAAAACAGAATATCAGAAACAAATTCCAGGACAATAAACTGGAACTGGTTGATAAGGTTATTGAACTGGACAAAGAAAACAGAGAGATCAAACAGGAAGTTGAAGCTCTGAGAGCAGAAAGAAATAAAACTTCCAAACAGATCGGTGCGCTGATGGCACAGGGAAAACGTGATGAAGCAGAAGAAGTTAAGAAACAGGTTGCTGCATCCGGTGCACGTATTGATGAACTTTCTGCAAGAGAAAAAGAAGTAGAAGAAGAACTTCTTAAAAATATGATGGTTATCCCGAACATCATTGATCCGTCTGTACCGATTGGTAAAGACGACAGTGAAAATGTTGAAATTGAAAAATTCGGTGAACCAGTAGTTCCGGATTTTGAAGTTCCATATCATACAGATATTATGGAAAGCTTTGACGGAATTGATCTGGACAGTGCAAGACGTGTTGCAGGTAATGGTTTTTACTATCTGATGGGAGATATTGCAAGGCTTCATTCTGCAGTTATTGCATATGCCCGTGACTTCATGATCAATAGAGGCTTTACTTATTGTGTACCGCCTTTCATGATCCGCAGCAATGTTGTAACAGGTGTTATGAGCTTCGCAGAGATGGATGCTATGATGTACAAGATCGAAGGCGAAGACCTGTATCTGATCGGTACCAGTGAGCATTCTATGATCGGTAAATTCATCGACCAGATTGTTCCGGAAGAAGAACTTCCAAAAACTCTGACAAGCTATTCTCCATGCTTCCGTAAAGAAAAAGGAGCTCATGGTCTGGAGGAGAGAGGTGTTTACCGTATCCATCAGTTCGAAAAGCAGGAAATGATCGTTGTCTGCAAACCAGAAGAGAGCCCGATGTGGTTTGATAAACTGTGGCAGAACACTGTAGATCTGTTCCGCTCCCTGGATATTCCGGTGCGTACTCTGGAATGCTGCTCCGGTGACCTGGCAGACCTTAAAGTTAAATCTCTGGACGTAGAAGCATGGTCTCCAAGACAGAAGAAATACTTTGAAGTAGGAAGCTGCTCCAACCTGGGAGATGCGCAGGCACGTCGTCTGAGAATTCGTGTAAATGGTAAGGATGGTAAGAAATATCTTGCGCATACATTAAATAACACTGTAGTAGCACCTCCGAGAATGCTGATCGCGTTCCTGGAAAATAACCTGAATGCTGATGGATCTGTTAGTATTCCGGAAGCTCTGCAGCCATACATGGGCGGCATGAAGAGAATTGAGAAAAAGACCCGCGCATAAGGGCATGGAGGTGTACTTTTGCACAGCTTTTTAAAAGCAGTCGGTTTTTCTAAAGTGACCAAACGGGAAGAAATGAAAGAAATCATTCTGGATGTTATCAAAAATTACGATGAAAAAAACGTAGTGGAAGATCATCCAGATGGTGTCTTTGCTCAGTTTTCCCGGTTTTATGGAAATGACTGCGGTATTACTGTATGTGGTCAGTATGATGATGACAACAGATTTCATGTGGAATATTATTATCCTTTTTTTAGAGGAACTGGAATTACAACTCAGGAACAGGTAACAGTAGAAAGGCATGCGGATAAGGATGCCTTTTCTGCAGCCTGTGATGATCTGAGAATAGGAATCACGCTGATTTTTTATCTTCAAAATGTAGCTGAATATATGAAAGAAAGCAAAAAGCAGTTAACAGGTAATCAGCCGTTGACATTATCCGGACTTGCGGGGGAGGGTAAAATCCTTTTTCCAGTACTGAAGGATAAGGAAGCAGTCAAAGTTGAACAGGAAAGCAGTAAAAACCGAAGTTCAATGATCGCAGCTGCAAGAAATGGTGATGAAGAGGCTATGGAAAATCTTACCATGGAAGAAATGGACACGTATTCTATGATTTCTAACAGAATCGTTCATGAAGACATTTTGTCTATTGTAGATTCATATTTTATGCCATATGGAATTCAGTGTGACCAGTATAGTATTTTAGGTGAGATTATAGAATATCGTACTGTACAGAATAATATTACAGATGAAGAACTTGTTCAGATGACAGTTGAATGTAATAATATTCAATTTGATATCTGTATCAATCGAGCGGATCTGCTGGGAGATCCGGCAGTTGGCCGAAGGTTTAAAGGTACGATCTGGCTTCAGGGTCAGTTGCATTTTTAGAATAGAGGAAAATATACGTGCTGAAGAATATAGACTTTAATAAAAACAGGCAGAGATGGAAAAATTATTTCTGCCTATTTATTTCGTTTCTGTTTCTGATCTTTTTTTATGTAAACCGAACAACTATATTGGAAAATGATCCGGAATTCAGTTCGAAATTTAAAATAGCCAGCATTGTGCTGGGCTGGATAGTTGGCGTTGTTCTTATTTTTGTCAGACTGGATTTTGGAAAGAAGTGGAACAGAGTAATAAATATTCTGTATATCCTGTTTGCACCGTGCTACATTTTTTTTAATATGGAAATTGCTGTATTTAATGAAACATACAGCTTTAGAGAACAACATTTATCACTGTTATTATTTAACTTCCTGTTGATTGGTATTCTGGAACTTATATTTATAGTTATTACAAATCGGGTGCGTCTTGGAACTGATATTTGGGCGTTTATCTGTGTAATGTTTAATATAGTAAATTATTTTGTTTATGAGTTTCGAGGAACACCGGTCATGGCATCGGATATTGCAACCGTAGGTACTGCACTGGAAGTTGCAGACGGTTATAAGATACAATTTAATTTCTATACAACAGTTGCACTGGTAATGCTGTTTGATTTTATAATGCTTGGCCGCGTGATAAAATGTGAACCTGTTTTCAAAAAAAGTTTCTCATCGTCTGTGTGGAATCGCTGTAATGGCTGTTGTGAGTGTAACTGGTTTTTCACAGCTTGTTATGACAGACATGGTAAGCAACAGAGGATTGTATTTGAGTCTTTTTAATCCAATGAGAAGTTATCAGCAATATGGCAGTATCGCCTGTTTCGCAAGAAGCATCAAGCTTTCTGTACCAGAGAAACCAAATGGATACAGTCTGAAAAAAGTAGAAGAGATTACTTCAAAATATACTTCTGATACCGTAGATCCAAATAAGAAACGACCAAATGTAATTGTTGTTATTAATGAGGCCTTTTCGGATCCGCAGGTTCTTGGAGATATTGAGACAAATGAAGATTACATGCCATTTATTCATGATCTGATGAAAAATGGAAACTGTGTGAGTGGAACAACTTATGCATCAATCGTAGGAGGTCAGACTGCAAATACGGAATATGAATTTCTGACAGGAAATTCTATGGCATTTCTTCCAAAAGGAACGGTTGCATTTCAGTTATATCTGAGGCATGCAATGCCATCGTTGGTAACTGAACTGAAGAGAGAAGGATACACAGGAAATTCAGCAACCCATCTTCAGAAGGCGAGAAACTATAACCGAGACAAGGCATATCCGCTGCTTGGATTTGATAAGTTTTATGATTATACAAATATGATAGTCCCGTTTGTAAAAATGAGAAATAATGCGACGGACCAGTGTACCTACGACAATATCACCCATGATTATGAACAGCAGAGAAAATTGACAGATGCACCGTATTTCGGTTATACTATGACGATTCAGAACCATAGTTCTTATGATGTACCATTTGATAATTTCGATGATAAACGAATTGTAGTAGAGAATGCAGATGCACCGGATCTGGGATATTACCTTAGTCTTATCAAATATTCAGATGAGATGTTTGAAAATCTGATCAATTATTATAAAAATACAGATGAACCGACAGTAATCTTTCTGACAGGAGATCACCAGCCGAGAATTCATGATGAATCGATGGATTCTATCACAAATGGAGAGTGGCGTAACTGGAATGATGAGGAAATGATGCGGCGATATGAGGTTCCATTCCTTATCTGGGCTAATTATGATATTGATAAGAAGACTGTAGAGAAGACAAGTATGAATTATCTTCAGACCATCCTTATGGAGACGATAGATGGAGAACTGACCGGCTTCCAGAAGTTCCAGCAGGATCTACAGAAAGAGATTCCGGTACTGACCAGTAATGGATATTGGGGAGCAGATGGAAAATTCTACAGTGTGGATGATAAGAACTCACCATATTATGATCTGATTCAGGAATATGCAATGCTGCAGTATAATGATATGACGGATTATAAAAACCGGGTAGAAGATTTCTTTGAATTGAAACAATAACAGAATAATGAGAGCAAAAAGCAATCAGGATGTTAAGTCCTGGTTGCTTTTTTCTTGATCTGCGCCAACGATAAGGTGAGTTTTGTTATATTTTGTGACACGATATTTGCATAGATAACTTTTTATATATGGTGTACTATAATACTATAAGTAATAGCGAAACTATTAAGATGATAAGTTAAGGGAGGAATTTTAATGATGGATCTTTCAATTTTAGTAAAAATGTCAAACACATACGGCAGCAATCCGGCTTACGTCCTGGCAGGTGGCGGCAATACTTCTGTCAAAGACGATACAACCCTGTATGTTAAAGGTTCCGGTACACAGCTTGCTACGATCAAAGCAGAAGAATTTGTCAAAATGGACAGAGCCCGTCTGAATGAGATTATGAAAACAGAATACCCAGCAGATGATGTGAAACGTGAATCTGCATATCTTGCGGATGTTATGGCAGCAGTAACCGATGATGACAAGACGAAACGCCCAAGTGTAGAGGCCTTGCTTCATAATTTATTTGCTTATACTTATGTATTGCATGTACATCCGACTCTTGTCAATGGTCTGACCTGCGGAAAGGGTGCGCAGACACTTTGTGAACAGCTTCTTGGCAAAGATGTACTCTGGATCGATATCTGCAAACCAGGATATACGCTGGCACGTATCTGCTATGAAAAAATGAATGCGTATAAAGCAGAATTTGGAAAAGATGTGCAGGTACTTCTACTTCAGAATCATGGAATTTTTGTTGCAGCAAATACTGTAGAAGAGATTGGTGTTTTATTTGATGGAGTTATCAGCAAATTAGAGAAACAGGTAAAAAGAACGGCTGACGTAAGTGATGCAGTTACACCTGAAAAAGAACAGACTGCAAAGAGACTTTCCGAGTTACTGGGACATGCTGTAGAAGTTGTTCCAGCTGCAGAAATGAATAATTTTGTGAAAGATAAAACAACTGCAGCACCGCTTTTGAAACCATTTACTCCGGATCACATTGTATACTGCGGACCATACCCATTATTTGTAGAAAATGTTGAACAGGCAAAAGATGTACTGGATGCATTTATGAAAGAGCATGACAAAGAACCAAGACTGATCCTGGTACAGGGCGTGGGCGCATTTATCATGGAAGATGACAAGGCAAAAGCTGCAAAAGCACAGCTTCTGGTAAAGGATGCAATTAAACTTGCTGTATATGCCGAAAGTTTTGGCGGTGCATTACAGATGACAGATGATATTACATACTTTATTACTCATTGGGAAGCGGAAGCATATCGTAGTAAGAAATAAAGATACAGGTGTATCCTTCATTCTTGAATTGTGGTAATATATTGTCTATAAAACAGCAGGAGGTAATATTTCATGGTAAAAATAGTTTCAGACAGCACCTGCGACCTTTCGCCAGAGCTGGTGAATAGATATGATATTGATATTTTGCCGCTTCATATTCTTCTTGGCGAGAAGGAATATAAGGATGGCAAAAATATAACTCCGGATGAAATCTTTGCATGGTCAGATGCACATAAGACAACACCCAAAACTTCGGCACCATCTCTGGTGGATGCGATAGAAATATTGAAACCTTATGTCGAAGAAAAAAGGGAAGTTATCTGTTTTTCAATATCATCAAGTATGTCAACTTCCGGAAATGTTATGCGTCTTGCTGCTGATGAGCTGGAAGCCTCCGATTTTGTGACGGTTATTGATTCTGCAAATCTTTCAACAGGTATTGGGCTTCAAGTCGTGGAGGCAGCAGTAATGGCACAGGCAGGAAAAAGTGCTGCAGAAATTACGGCTGCGCTAGAGGAAGTGAGGCCAAAAGTGCGTGCAAGCTTTGTGGTAGACACTTTGATGTATTTGTATCGTGGGGGACGCTGTAATGCGGTTGCGGCTATGGCAGGAAGTGTATTGAAGCTGCATCCAAAGATCGTAGTAGAAAACGGTGCAATGGATGCAGCTAAGAAGTATCGCGGCAAATTACATTCTGTAGTCATGTCTTATGTCAGAGATATGGAGGCAGACCTTAAAAATGCACGACCGGAGCGAGTGTTTATTACACATTCCGGCTGTGACCGTAAGATTGTGGAAGATGTGCAGGCTTATCTGCAGAGTCTTGGAATTTTTCAGGAAATTCTTGAGACGCGCGCCGGTGGTGTGGTTTCAAGTCATTGTGGTCCGGGAACCCTGGGAGTACTGTTTATTGCGAAATAAGAAAAGCGGATAAACTTTACGAATAAAACAGAAAACTTAAAGCTATTTAAGACTTTTTAAGTATGAGGAAACTGTATGGATGATTTCAAAAAACTCACAGAGTAACTTATGAAAATATCAGTCTGATTGGAACTGGGAAACATGAGTTATTCGCGAATCTACATGAGTTTTTAGAATCATTTAAATTTGATGTAAAACGAAGAGGTAAAATCAGACTTGAAGTAGGGAATTTACATCAGGAAGAAGAAAGACTCGATGATGACCATGTTCTTGCACATGGGACAGTAGATTTTACTGGTCTGTTTAAAGGAGGAATAGATGTGCAAGAGATAAAAAAGATTTTCTAAAGCAGATGCAGAAGGCCAAAAACGCCGGAATGAATGGACATATTGCCAAATCGCGGGATATAAATAAGCTGAGTGAGATTTTGAGGAAGATTTTTATATAATTCACATATGGGACAGTAAATAGCGCTTGCTATTTATTGTCTCTTTTATTATAATTTAATGTGCATTACAAGGCTGTTATGTGTTATTATGTACAAAAATGGGAGAGAAAAAATGTGGCAGTTCATTCTAGGGAGTGCAGGATTTCTCCTGTATTTTATTTATGATATAAACAGCATTAAAAAGAAAAATACATTTTTCCAAAAATTTTTCGCATGGGGGACGGTTCTGGTGGCTTTATCACTTGTCATGGAGCTCTGGATCTCGTGGGGGCAGTGCCAGCACAGAATCGGAAGAATAATTGGATTTGGAACAGGAGCCTTGTGTTTCCTTGCACTTCTTATATATACCTTGTTTTTTGCCCTTCCCTTTGAAGAAACTTACTGTGAAGAAAACAAATTACGTGCGGCATATACAGAGGGTGTGTACGGTCTGTGCCGTCATCCCGGAGTTTTATGGTTCGCAGGAGCATATCTTTGCATGTGGGGAATGTTTGGCGGATGGAGACAGGGAATCTATTTTCTGCTTATGATTTTTTGGAACTATCTGTATATCATTTTTCAGGATCTGTGGACTTTTCCACAGACATTTTTTAATTACAGGGAATATCAGAAAACAACCCCGTTTTTAATGCCGAATAGAGATAGCATAAAGAAATGCTTATATAGTATCAGAAAACAATGATCGATCTGGAGCGGACAGACTATGAATTTAGAAGAAAAATTAAAAAAACAACAGTATAAAGAAATATGGCAGCAGTACTGTGGATTCCTGGATCTGTCGATGGATGGATACATGAAGATTCAGCGTCGGTTGATGGAGGAACAGGTTAAGCTGTGGAGCAACTGTGGTCTGGGACAGTCTATTCTGAAGGGAAAACATCCTCAAAATCTGGATGAATTCAGAAAAATGGTACCGCTGACAACCTACGATGATTACGCGGATATTCTGCTTGCCAAGCAGCCGGATATGCTTCCGGGAAATCCGGTCATCTGGATCCAGACAACCTGGGAAGGTGGAAAGCACCCGATCAAGGTGGCACCGTATACTCGAAGCATGCTGGACACCTATCGGAATAATGTTACAGCATGTCTGATCTTATCGACCAGCAAAGAAAAAGGATCTTTTGATGTAGCAGCTACAGACAAATTCCTGTATGCGCTGGCACCACTTCCTTTTGCAACAGGACTCTTTCCGTTGGCTCTGGGCGAGGAGATTGGAATCGAATTCCTGCCCGCAGTAAAAGAAGCCGTAAATATGAGTTTCAGCGAAAGAAACAAATTAGGATTTAAGATGGCGATGAAGAAAGATCTTGGCTTTTTCTTTGGACTTGGAAGCGTAGCTTATGCAGTAAGCTTGAGTCTTTCTTCGCTGACAAACGGCGGTGGAGGCGGCGGAGTAAAACTGTCAAGCCTTATGCAATGCAAGCCACATATGATATTACGTCTGCTGCAGGCAAAGCGTCGCTGCAAAAAAGAAAACCGCGCAATGCTTCCAAAAGATCTTTTCCATCTAAAAGGATTCATGGTAGCCGGCACAGATAACCTCTGCTACAAAGACGACCTCGAAGAACTCTGGGGAATCCGTCCGATGGAATTATTTGCCGGTACAGAACCATCCATTATGGGAACAGAGACCTGGACAAGAAAAGGAATGTATTTCTTTCCGGATACAGCGTTTTATGAATTTATCACCGAGAAGGATATGATGCGAAATTACGAAGATCCTTCTTACATCCCGCCGACTTATCTGATGGATGAAGTTCGGCCGGGAGAAAAATACGAACTCGTATTTACTATTCTCAAAGGTGGCGCGTTTGCCCGCTACCGCTGTGGTGATATGTATCGCTGCGTCGGTCTGGAGAACCGTGAAGATGAGACAAGGATCCCGCGCTTTGAATATGTGGACCGAGTGCCGTGGATTATCGATATTGCAGGATTTACAAGGATTTCGGAAAACGGAATCCGCAGCGTGATCGCTCTTTCAAAGCTGCCGATCATAAACTGGGTTGCAACAAAAGAATATAATGAACAGAATCGTCCATATCTGCATATGTATGTGGAACTGGAACGTAATGCACTGCTCAACACTGCGATGAGCACAAATATTTTGAAAGATCTTTTGAGTACATATTTCAAATATATTGATCAGGATTACAGGGATTTGAAAAAGATTCTTGGAATGGATCCTCTGCAGGTGACGATCTTTACTTGTGGGACATTTGAAGCTTATGAGAAAAAGACCGGTAAGAAGATACATCAGATGAGTCCTTCACATTATGAATTGAAGGAACTGCTTGATATACAGGAAAGTCTGAACAGAGTGATATAAGATTTAAATAAGAATGAAAACGAGAGTGGAGTAAGGGGAGTTTATGGGAACCTACGGATATATATCAATCATAGCCATGCTGTGTTATGGATTTATGCTGTTGATGTTTTTGACAGCAAAGAGAAATAGAATAATAAACAGTTTCCTGGTGGTGCTGACGGGCCTGCTATTCTGGACTGGAGGTTCTGCTTTTATGCGAGCACAGCTTTGGCCTGGATGTGAATTCTGGTATCAGGTTTCCCTGTTGGGAATTTTGCTGCTGCCATATGCGTACTACCGTTTTATACTCGCCTTTGGCGGTGAAAAGAGCGGTATTGCGGGAAGAATATACTTTGTGGTCATGCTGACCTGCTTCTGGCTGAATGCACAATTTGGAGTTTTCCTTGAAGCTCCCAAAATGGTAGAAAAAAACGGAGCTGCAGCTTTTGTATATGAGATCAAGCCTGCGATCATCGTATTTTTTATACCATCGGCAATTTTCTTGATCCATCTTTTTACAGTCATTGTACGGATCTGTAAAAACAATCCGACTATGAAAGTCCAGTATGAACCGGTTATGCTGGGAGTCCTTGCATTGTTCTTAGGAAATGCATTTCTTGGAATTCCGTTCTTCAGCGGATTTCCGATTGATATCTTAAGTGGTGTAGTAAATGTATTTTTACTGTTCTATGCACTGATCCGAAGACGCTTGTTCCGCCTGCAGATGCTGGCATCCCCTTCCCTGTGTTATGGTGTTGGATTCCTGTTTTCCATTCTTGTTTTCTTAAATATTGTTCCATCCCTGCAAAATCTATTTCATATGCGGCCGGATAAGAACACCCGGATTTACACTCTTGTTTTTTCAATCGTCTTTCTGATCATTTATGCACTCTTTACTTATCTGTGGAAGCTTTTGATCCGCTGCGTGTTTGTCAGAGAAGAAAACCATCAGGCTGAGAAGATCAGAGAATTTAATTCAGCAATCTCCAAAACTCTGGATCTTCAGGAAATCCTGGATAAAACGATCCATGTTATGAAAGATTTGATGGATGTTGGAAATATCTATATCTGTATGCAGGACGCACCTGGCGAACCATATCGTGGGGTTGCAAGTGACCAGCCTTTAAGTGATCTGGCGTTTGCCTTTGAAGAAGAAAATCCAATGGTCCAGTGGCTGAAAGACCACGAAGAACCGATTATTTACCGTGATTTCCGCTACTCTGTAGAGTACAAGTCCATGTGGGAAGAGGAAAAACATCAGCTGGATAAAAACCATACACGTTACTGTGCCGGATTAAAAGATGGTGATAATCTGGCGGGAGTGATTCTGATCACATCATCTTCTTCAAAAAAGAGACTGGCATACGATGAAGTAGAAATAATCTCAAACATCACATCAGTGGCATCTATTGCTATCAAAAATGCAAAGCTGTATGAGAATGCCCGTCTTGAGGCAAGAACCGATGAACTGACTGGATTATTAAATCGAAAATATTTCTATGAAGTTCTCAATGAAGAGTTCGAGAAAAACAAAGACGCTTCGCTGGCACTGGCCATTATCAATGTAGATGATTTTAAATTATACAATCAGTTGTATGGTATAAAAGAAGGCGATATGTGTCTGCAGCGCGTCGCAGACATCATCAACAGCAGTGTGGGAGAAAGCGGATATACTGCTCGCTATGGCGCGAAAGAATTTGCTGTTCTGCTTCCAGGCTACGACCTTTTCTCTGCCAGAAATCTGGTGGAATCCATTGCAAAACAGATATATGTTATGAATAACCGCAGAACCGACATGAAGCTCAAGCCGATCACAGTCAGTGCGGGAATCAGTGCAGCACCGTATGCGGCAAAGAATGTCAAAGAACTGCTGGAAAATGTTGATCTTGCGGTGTACCACGTAAAACACAGCGGGAAGAATGGAATTCAGGTCTTTGATACCATGTTCCGCAACAATAATAAAGATGCTCACGCAAAAACACATGCACATATTTACAAAGAATATGAATCAACCATCTACGCATTGACCGCAGCTATTGATGCAAAAGATCATTATACCTTCAGCCATTCCACAAATGTTGCCTATTATGCAACAGCACTTGCAAGAACACTTGGAATGAACGAAGATATGATAGAGATCATCCATCAGGCAGCACTTTTGCATGACGTCGGTAAAATTGGTATTCCGGAAAGTGTATTAAATAAGGCCGGATCATTGACAGATGAAGAATACGAGATGATCAAAGGCCATGTAGAAGCTTCCATCGACATTATCCGACATCTTCCGTCACTGGATTATGTTATCCCGGCGGTCATCGGTCATCATGAACGCTATGACGGGAAAGGATATCCGCGCCGTATTGCAGGCGAAGATATACCGCTGACGGCACGTATCCTGTGTGTGGCAGATTCATTCGATGCCATGACATCCATACGATGCTATAAGAAAGCCTTCCCTGTAAAAGTAGCTCGGGAGAAGCTGATTCAGGATGCAGGCAAACAATTTGATCCAGAGCTTGTTCGCAAGTTTGTAGAATGCCTGGATAACGGAACGATCAATCTTGTAAAAGCAGAAGAGGCATGACAACAGGGAGAAACCGACTGATGCAGATCATCGCAGGACAGATCAAAGATTTCTTCGAAGATATGCTCGGCGGAACTCACAAAGATTCTTTTGATTAT
>OBAM01001961.1_pt1 | contig 11856 bp, 7 predicted proteins | sample 1517751 | NCBI WGS metagenome assembly OBAM01 (sample SAMN04571703, study PRJEB22368) | human gut metagenome | biome: human gut; material: stool | host: Homo sapiens | place: Luxembourg | collected 2012-10-18
CACATAACTTCCATGCAAACCCAGCCCGCGATCCATCGCACCACCTGCTTTATGTAATTTGCCAACCATTTGCCAATCGGCAAGGCCAGTAAAAACGCCGGATGAGCCGTAATGCTTTTGGACTCTCTCAAGCTCTTGGTAAACCAAATCGAGAGCCTGATCCCAACTTACCCGTACAAAGCGGTTATCCCCACGCTGGCTTCGATCAGACTTATCACGATGACGTAGCCAGTCGAGACGTACCATCGGATAGCGCGTACGCGATGGGTTATAGACAATTTCTCTTACCGCTTTGAGCATATCGCACGGAAATTTATCATGCTTGAATGGCCGAGTATCAATCCACTCGCCGTTACTCACCCTAGCTTCAAAGGCACCAAAATGTGAACCAGACTGTATCCAAAGATCCGGTTTTTCATCTGCAGCCCATACGCGGCTTAGCAGAGGCTGAGGGGAAAGGATATTTGCCGCGCCAACGGCCAATACACCGGTAATAAATCGCCTGCGTGAAGGGCTGAAATCGTTAAAGTCCATCGTTATTTCCTCGATTGCTCATGGAGTTAGCTTTCTAATTGGTCGTTTTAATGGGGGCTACTTTCACTCGTGTCGCTGGCGTGCGTTTGCAAGTATTTCAATAAGGTGCGTTCTTCCTGCTGATTCAGACGATAGTAGGCCGACATCGCTTTTAGCCCAGCAATCCAGCCATTAGCGTTATAACGCGTTGTCGGGGGCACGCTATGACAAGCACTACAGGTTGATTGCAGCATTTGATCTGCGTATTGCCATACAGGCTCGATGCTGGCAGTAAAGCCATCATTCGACGTCCATGCCGCTACGCTGATTTGTTGCCACTCTTGATGAGAGATAGGATCTACTTCAGTTTTGAGGATCTTTACCGCAGGCATCAACGAAGGATCCAATACCGCAGCAAACACACGTTTTCCGAGATATTGAGTAATCACGCGCCCACGTCCGCTGCTCTCACGCCAGCCCACAATCTGAATCTGCACTTTGTTGCCTTGTTTTTGTAGAATAGCAACCTCCGTAGCAGGCATGAGTAGCGCTTTATCCGCAGAGCCGTCGACGGTAGCACTAAGCGATTTTTCACTCAGGGCATACAACGTGGATGCGTTAGGTAGGCTTGAACTCTGCTGAACGAGCATTTTGTATTGATCGCGAAACCCGTTGCTTGTATTCGGTTTGTGATGGGCAATTCCTTTGTGACAATCGATACAGTTGCTGTCTTTTAGGGCTGCGGGAGTCATTTGTGCGGCTGCATTGGCCGACTGTTTACTGTGATCCATCGCATCATAGGCATGACAGGATTTACAGGCCGCAGAACGGTTCTCACTCATACGCTTCCATTCGCGCTGCGCCAATTCAGTCCGCTTACTTTCGAACTTTTGCGGGGTATTAATCGATGGAGAGACAAACTCCTGATAAATATCGTTAATCGCTTCAGTTTTACGTACTAATGTTGGAATAATTCCTGGTGGAATATGGCAATCCTTACACTCAGCACGTACACCAGAGGCGTTTTTAAAATGTATGCTCGCCTTATACTCCTGCCCGACACTACTCATCGAATGGCAAGATAAACAAAATTCTGTCGTGCTGGTCTGATGTACTCCCTGCCAGCCTCCCCATACCAGCATCAGCATTGCTGCTGCTCCAGCAATAAAGAGCCAAAGCGTTTTCTTTCGTATCCATGACATTATGGTATTGCCTCAGTTTTCATTATTTATAGCGACTAAGCTAACGGAGAAAACATGCATTCAAATAGATACGGGCGGCGGCAAAAATAGGGCCAGATACCACATTATGAGTAGAGTCAAACTATGGGGTGGCAAAGCGAAGTAATGTACAGAGCTTGATTATGTAAAAAGAGACAAGGCTAATAATTTTATGCAGGAAATCGAACTTGATAGGCAATGCGATATACCACTGCAATTACAGATTTTTCAATACTACTATCAGGCGATAACGCATGGAGAATGTATTGCTGGTGATATGCTGCCATCAATTCGCGAATTATCCCGCAGATTAAAAATTGCGCGAATTACAGTGACATTGGCTTATGAGAAACTAGTCGCTAATGGCTATATAAAAAGCCGCCCCGGAGTGGGTTATCACGTCTGTTTTGCACGGCCGGTCAAACCCGTTGGTCGCAAAATTCCCTACTTTAAAGGCCCAGCGCCCACAAGTCTGGTGCCTGCTGAGGTTCCGGTAGATTTATATAGCCAGCCGGCCGCTGAGGTTTACTGTAAAATGGGCATTCCTGACCCTAATGCTTTTCCTTGGTCTAGTTGGCGAAAATGGAATAATGCACCATCAAATCTCAAAGAACAGTTAGTCACGCGCTACCACTCGCCACAAGGCCTACTTTCTCTACGCCAAGAGATTGTTCGCTATTTGCGCTTTTCTCGCGGCGTTGATACCCAATCTGAAAACATCATTATTACCAACGGAGTACAAGAGGGATTATCACTGCTCAGCCAACTCTTTGTGCTCAATAAATTAGCCACAAAAACAGCTCCCTGCCACGTGGTGACGGAGTCTCCATGCTACTCCGGCGCTTGGCATATATTTAATTACCATGGAGCCAACATCACCGCTGTAAATGTCGATAAACACGGATTGTGTGTAGCTCAACTACCAGAACATCCAACACAACTCTGCTACGTGACTCCTTCTCATCAATATCCATTAGGCTGTCGCCTATCGCTTTCTCGGCGCAAAGCATTGTTGCTTTGGGCACAACGCGTCGGAGCTTATGTAATAGAAGACGATTATGACTCTGCATTTTCCTATGAAGAAAATCCGCTGCCTGCGCTCAAAACAATGGATACCCAAGATCGGGTCATTTATGCCGGAACCTTTTCAAAAACGCTAGGACCAGGAATTCGATTAGGCTATTTAGTTTGCCCAGATGCGCTTCTACCCGCAGTAAAAAATATGAAGGGGCTTAGTAATAGCGGTAGCAACTGGCTATTACAGCAATTCCTAGCAGACTTTATGCACAGTCAGGTTTTTTATACCCATTTAAGTAAGTTAGCCTGCGAATACGAAGTACGGCAGCGAGTACTATTAAAAGGTCTACAACACTTATTTCCTCAAGGGAAAATATGGGGGCACTACGCTGGACTCCATCTAACGCTGATGACGTCGCTTTCCCCTGAAATCATTCAACAACTACGTGCTCGCTGCCTATTATCAGCGGTACGCTTTGACACGCTGCACGAACTAAAAAATGGGTCAGAAGACGTATGGGAAGGTCACAGTGCAGAAACAGCGATTTTTTTTGGTTTTGGAGGGCTGAACGCGACACAGTTGCAAAAAGTATTGATGGTTATCGAGCAAGAACTACCGTTTCTCACATAAAGCGATTTACCTTAAGCTTAGTGATCATCCTAGAGAAAGTTTTGTCGCTATCGCTTACCTAATACAATTACTTACAAAATCATAAGCCCAATTTTGGATTGTTTTTTGTATACCTTAGTCATTTTTCACTGATATATACTTGTTTCAACGTAAATGTAATAAGTTTGTGATGATTGATTCAACTCAGTCAGGAACTATTATCATTTTGCGCATGGATATGGATATGATGTCGATTATCGCGGAATAACCTGTTTAAATATTGCTTTAGTAATTACAATCCACATAAATGATAATGAAATATTGAGTTAATCGAATATTCACGATAATTATAAATCATGACAAATAATCTCAATAAAAAAATTAATTTCATTGGTTTTATTAGTATTTAATATCCACATAAGCAACAATGATCAAATTTTTATTTTTCTGGATTTTTTCATTATATAGACTACATGCTAGACTATCTTTGAATAAATAATATATAAAGATCAGGTTAAAAAACGGGAAAATCCTTGCAGGGAGCGGGGTTCAGGCACAAAAATCACTCGTTGACGTCAACTGATTTTCAGATGCGAAGGCCGGACTCGAATTTCAAAGATAATCATATGAATTTTATATAATTAATTACCAATACATTGGTAATGTATACTCAGTTGTATACTCGATCACTTTCTTTTGAAAATTTGCGTATAACAAAATATCTGAACCAACTCAAAGATGATGCGGCGATTATACTCGATAGCATTGTTTCAGTCAGGGATGTTTTAACTATCGGGAAGGATGTCTGCAAGATTCACGGTGCAACAGTGTGATTGCATCCTCGCAACACCCCTGTGTCCCAGCGCGCTCGCAGAATGTCTACAGCTCGCAAGTATGGAGATGGTTCCAGCCAGCTAAACACCCTGCGGTCGATACGAGCCAACTCGTACTTTTCCACCAAGAAATTAACGGCATCAATGAGCGTAATACCGGCCTCGATATGTTCCTGAATGACGCTTTCATCACCAAATGGTGTGTCGTTCAGCGCCAGCCCGTAGTATTGTTCCAGTAAACGAGTTAGCAACGTTTGCCAGATAGTTACGGGTGATGGGCATGACTGAACAGCCAGTTGGTTTATTACAGGTAAAGTATTCATGAATTGTTCTCGTAAAAATGAGTACTAAAAGTCGATTAGCTTTGGGTGGGATAAATGGCAACATAGACGTGGCCACAGGAACCCAGCGTATCAGCTTCGCAGGTCAACCCCTTTTCATAGAACGTGACGCAATGCTGGTGTCGGGGATTCAGTTTGCCGCTGGTAAGCATGAGCTCCACCTGTTTCAGCAGTACCGAGAATGCCTGATCAAGATGGATTAAATCCGCTTCATTGAACTGACCTGTTATGCTGGCGCGGTCAGCCAGATAATGTAGGCGATTACCTTCCTGGACCAGACGTGCACCAAAACAAGGGATGACGTTACAACTCAAGCCCCACTAGGGCTCGGCAGTATCGTGGCAAACCGCGGATGTCCGCTGAATGTGGGATGGATAACGGCCCGGATCTGGTCTCGCTGGTGCTGACATAATGGGCAGAAGAGCATGGTGTGATGCTGGAATTTATCAGGTCTGGTAAACCAACGTAGAATGCCTTTACCGAACGGTTCAACCGAACATACAGAACAGAAAGACTGGATTTTTATCAGTTAACCAACGGTACACCCGATACACTCACAGCGCGACTAAGCGGTATTGGAATCAATCTACATCTTGCTTTTTACTATCACTAACATTTTGAGTTTGAGAAAAAAAACTCTTACGGCCAGCAGCTTTCGCATTTTCATGATCCACTTTACTCTTAATCATATCAGCAGGAACCAATGTCAAAATAACGGTCCATATCTGCCAAGTTGTAAGTGCAATGAGCAAACTAAATGACACCCCTCGTAGTAATTCCTTATGGGGGAGCAGAAAAGAGACTTGCTTAATCAATGGTGCCAAAACTCCCACCATTAGTACAATGCACAAAATAAATGTAGAATTTACAGCTGGATGCAATAGCTTCCCCATATTGTCAGGCATAGATGTTGATTCACTACTGTCTGGTTTAAATGTGAAGCGCAACCTTTCAGGGTAGATGATTGCCATCCACGCTCCCACAACTGCAAATATTATTGAGGCAGTCGTTCTGAGAGCCTCAAAAAGTGGGGACTGCTGAGCAAATGGAACAAATCTCCCATACCAGAATCCCACACCGATTAACCCTATGAGGCAAACGATGATGAACAACTTCACTATATTCCAGAACATTACTCCTCACGTATTTGTCGTAGAAGCTCTGCTTTACCAGCAGTTAAAACTGATAACAACGATTCACTATTAACAACCTCGTTATTATCCCAAACAACATTAAATTCAGCAGATGCTGTTAGTGTACTATAGCTCAGCCAGTGGACCTTATTGGCATCACCTTTAAAAGTAAAGCCATAATCATCCCACTCTGAACGCGTAGGCTCAGACTCATCCCACTCTTCCATCATCAAATCAACTTGTTGCAAATCAAAAAACTCAGGACGTAACTCATACTTTACATTCACATCGTCTGTTCTTCTATAATCGCTACCACTGCTAATCCCCAAACGGCTTAAGGCAGATTGCCACCATTGGCGTTCATCATCGTGGTTCAACCGTAATGTCTCTTTACGAATAATTTTGCTAACTCGAGTAGCATTTTCCCTGATGAACTGCCTATTACCGACATCATGCGCAAGAGAAGTTTTGAAACGAGGAGAAGGACTTGGGCTAATCAAATCCTCTCCTACCGATGCGTAACCAATCACCTGTCTAGAGTCATCGACTCCATCTTCACCATATCTGACGTAAGAAGAGATCAAAGAAAGTGCCTGCTCCATATACTTTCTAAATGGTTGTTGCCCAGTTTGAGTACGTTTTTTGAACCGCAAACTAGCAAACAAGCTTTCATTCGGTAATATCCAAAAATATGTCGCATAACCTGGGATGGAGTTATCCTGTATACGGTTCATGATCACATCAGGTGCAGTAACACTTGAATCCCTTATAACAGATGCTATACCGGCTTCAGTTGATGGTACTTCATTCCAAGTAGTAACCAACCAATCTTCACCCATACACTTGATATCAAACAAATAAGTTGAGAGATAGTCACTACCTACTTGTGGTTCATACAATTTGGTATTTTCAATGCTCTTGTCCGCACTCCAGTGGAGAAGGTCCGTTAGCAGTTCCTGTATAGACCCAAAAACTGGAGAACTGTTTCCCCATGAGTAATAACCACATTCATCAACTTGATAAAAACTAAACTTAACAGACTCGCTCATTGGTCAGATGATCCATTACCTTATGATTCTCAATAGGATCATCTTACCTTGTGGGGCCGATCCTTACGAGTTAAACGGTCACATTTCGCCCCATAAAGTCTAAATACTAACAATTAAGTATCATTTAGGTTAATGGTGTCTTAATTACTGAACATCATAAATTCACTTTAAGAATACAAGTAATACGGAATCTCTAAGTGCCCCCACAAAGTTAAGGGGCACTTAATATTGTGGTTATCGTAACAATTTTCTAACTTTGAGATGTGCTTGAGGAAGATTTGAACGGAGAAGATATTCGTTCAATGCCAAATGATCATCGACTTTTTTGCAATTACAGACACCATGCTCAAACTCAGGTCTGTCAATCAGGCCCGGATAGCTTCCCAAAGCTACAGAATGGCCATTTAAGGAAACGAGCAAAGGCACGTCCAAGGCCCTATCCTCTGAACATTGAAAACCATCTAGCTCTAAGCTCGCCCTCAACTGTGACAGTTTTTCCACCTGAATATCATTTGAGGAACAACTCGGCACTTCACCGTATATTGCATAACGGAGCAAGGAAGCACCTAGTTTTCTATCAAGGCGACTCTGGATGTGCTGATTATGGAAATGATTCAAACACTCTGTACAGGAAGTGTCGCACTCACAACCTTCGAGTAAATCGAGAGTTGCTATAAGTATTTCTTCCAGGTTAGAAGCAGCGACCTCAGCATAACCAGCACCGCCAGATAAAGTATCATAAAGAAAAAGATCTAACGTCTGAGCGTCTTCTGCCTCAACAGGTAAAATCCTGAAACCAGAGCCGAACTCGGCCGGGTCGAGATCTAGCTGTTTATGGCGGCTAGCTGCGAGTCGAAGTGCTTCGGCGATTGAGTATAATGCGTCCTCGTACATTCTAAGCACAATCACATTTGAAGTGTCAGTTACAAGTGGGGAATTAACAGTTAACCTTAGTAAAAGCAAATCAGTACGGAAATCATGCCCAAGAAAAACACGTTTATATTCACCAGAACATTGTGGCGGTGTCTCTTTGGTTTCATTATATCTATAAGGCCTTTTATGCGGCCCTTTTACTGGGGAGTAGGAATCAAACACTGAAGCAGCACCACACTCAGTACATACGGAGAAACCACTGGATTGACCATCATTTTTCCCCCTGTTCACCGTTACCAATTTCTGGTTAATTGCATGGGTAAAATGGATATGCGCCCCACCGTTTCTGAATTCAAAATCCTCAGGATCAACGGGCTGAGGATACTGTGCTACTGTTGCATAAGTAATTTCTTGTTCTCTATCATCCTCATTCAGTTCTCTGGCGTTTTCAGCTCCAAATACCTCGGGCTGAATCATTATCTCTTCTTTGAGAATACCTTCGCAAATTGGGCAAATATTTTTATCATTCTGAGACTTATGAGGATCTCGAACAAAAGAACATTTATCACAATGAACAAATTTTTTAGATTTTTCGAATAATACTTTCGCTCTATTAATTTCTCCGCTCGAAGAATTGGAAAAAACTCCACCTGAGCGATATGTCTTCCTATCAATGACAATTAGCCTTCCTGGTGCGTATTCACTAAGAGCTTGTGAGATTGATTGCTGCGGTTGTTGCACCGTACGAACCTCATAAGTTCCTCTGGAACTTTTTTCGATCTTCTCTACCAAGAAACTGCAGAGGCTCGTAGGAAAAGCATAACTCGGTAATAGACCATGATAAAATAAGAATTCAAGCAACTCTTTTTGCTCAAATTTATCTTCAATATCATCATCACTCTCTTGCTCTAAAAGAACAATTGGCAGTGGCACGTTTTCAGCTAAGCTATGAAGTTGGTTTAAAAACTCTTTTGAGACAGTAGATAACCACTCACCGAGAGAAAGTCCGTTAGTCTCAAGAACTGAAGGAAGCCATCTCTCAACACTTGCTCTCAGATCACCACTCTCGGATAGTATCCGATCCTCAACCCAGCGATCGAAACAATCCAAATTTAGGCCAGTATCCTTTGCTCCGTGGAAAAAATCGCTAGTAGTGCCAAGCGCTTTTTCCAATATAGATGTTTTTTCACTAGGGCTATTAACACCCTGTTCCATTTTTTCATGGAAAAATGTCTGAATCAAAAATGAATGTACGTGCCTTCTGGCTATTTTGGGGTTATTAACTTTCACTTCAGGCGTTCTAGGTGCACCTGCGACGATGTACTCAGGATTAAGAAAATAATAACTGTCATGAGGACCATTTTGAGAATATGTCACAACCGTAGAAACAGAAGCACCTCGACGACCAGCACGACCTGCTCGTTGCTGATAATTTTCGCGTTGTGGTGGAACATTCCTTAGTGCTACAGCAACCAAAGAGCCAATATCAACACCTACCTCCATAGTAGTTGTACAACTAAGAACGTCGATAGGCCTATCAGAATTGTTAATTAGAACATCCTGAAATCGGAGTTCATAGAGTTCAGTAGTTGCATGAACACTAGCTCGATCTCTATGTGATAGCTGTGCTGTATGCTCTTCAACATTAAGGTTTAGAAGCCTTGAATGGGAGACCAAAGCATCCTCTACTGGTGAACGCCAAAATCCTTTTCTAGCTTTGATGTAATTGCTTTCTAACGGATCAACTGATTTAACATTGTTACTACCACAGGCAAGACAAGTGGATTTGCCCAAAACTAATGGCATAAGTGCCGTACAATCTGGACACTGCATCCATATATGTGAAAGATCAATTTGTAAACGAAGAGAATTTGGTGAAAGATACCACGCTCCATCTTTTTCAGATGCCAATTGATTACGGAAGATTTCTTCCAATTTATTTACTGCGGATTCATCCATAGCCGGATGATGCTTTAGAGCTTTTCTCAGGGACTTTCCAAATTGTCCCTTACTCCCCCAATTTGGCTTATAGAAACCAGCTGCTTTGCAGCGTAAAGCTGAATCAATAGAATCATCAAAAGAAAATTCAGTGAGTAATGTATCAATCCAAGCAATAGCCAAGGCATTCATATCACTTTTTTCGATCTTAATATTTTTTCCCTGGACTTCCTTCCATATTCTTTCTTTTTTAGCTGGTAATGGTTCGACGAACCCTACAGTAGTTCCTGAAAGTGAATAGTAGTTTCCGCATAAAAGTTTAAGCAACGCCATTTTGTACCGAGACGGCGGGTCCTGTGGTCTAAAATCATCATCAAAGGCCTCTGCTAGATCACTATCATAGTCTCGCTCAAACTCAGTACGAGCCATTACAACCTTCCGAGAATCCTCTCCATCAAAAATGAGTAAATCATGTTCAGATAGAACTGATAGGAAAGCGAGGTAAAGAATAGGTGTTGGCCTAGGCTCTTTAGTAATATCTTTCAGCTTAGAGCAAGCGAGTGCAATAGATTGTCTGAATAAATCAAGTTCTATGTCTCTGGGAATATCCCGCGCTAATCTAGCTGCTTTTTGGCGGCCGTCAGAAAAAATGAGTACTTTTTTTCCACCATTTGGGTGTGCAGTATCCGTTGGACGGCTATCAGGCTGACGCGACATCTGCGTTCGAACTAATGTAGTAAAAGGGGCCTCACCTTTGGTCACATGATCCATAATCTTTGAAGGTTCATCAGGTTCACCTCTTGTCTTACGCATACAAACCGGACACTCATCGAATGTTATATCTGTGCCCGGCTTAAATCTGTCTGGTATAAATACCTTACGATACCCTAAGCTATTATCAGGGCATTGTTTAAAAAGACGCCCTGTTTCGATATGTAGCCACCGATCTTGATATTCACTATTAGGGTGTGGATTTTCCTCAACTAAAATCTCTATAGAAACTAAATCTATACTTCCTTCCTCAGATAATGGTCCATTAGGTTGATGCCATACAAAATTCATTTCCGCATCGACATACCCACGAATAAAGGCCGCACCACAATCACGATGGGTAAGTAATTCATAGATCCGCCCTTTTGATGAACATGTACAATGATCTAACGGTTTTGTATGCAAGCGTCCAAGTATTGTAGGCTTACTGTGATTTGCTAGTCGTTGATTACATTCGGGATCAATGCATGAATAAAGACCAGGTAATCCCCTAAAAAAAAGATGCATACGAGTAGGAATCAGCACTCTATTATCAGAGCTTCGTTGCGCATAGCAGCCCAATGCAAGCAGTGAATCTAGAGCACGTATTGCCATTTCTTGCGGGAAATTAGAGAAAATTTTTTCACTTAGAAAATCCAATCTTACTGCTTTTCCAGAAACGCTTTCAATTAGAGTTTCAAGTGGCTCAAAACCGGTAAGTTTTTCAAACAACCAATTCCGCAGCGTGTTGTGATCTTTTATTATTGGTTTATCCCAACCGATTTTTTCAGCAAGAATATCTATTTCGTCAAGAGCAGACTGAATATTATTAGCTACATTATGAAATGAATTAAGATTAAATTCAGCCAGCGCTTTAAGCTCTTTTTGGGAAACCATTCGAGCGGGTGTTCTTACTTCCCGTGTACCTTCAATTATTCGAAATTTTCTTGAGGATGTTTCTGACAACCCAGTTAAATCTTGTGCAAAATGTTCACCTTCCTCGATAGATCCAAGGCTTGCGCTAGTTAAAATACAACGCATTCGTTCTCGAGGAATATTCAAACGAGCACAAAGGCGGCGAATGAGAAGCGCTACTTCGGCTCCCCCTGCACCTCGATACATATGTGCCTCATCAAGTACGAGGATAAGTTCATTCTTATCGTCAGCTTTAAGCCAATCTCTTGTCTGTTCAAAAATGTTACGCTCAATTGGTCGCATCAACATATATTCAAGCATGGAATAGTTGGTTATCAACAACTCTGGGCATCTATCTTGGATCTCATGCCTAGTCATTAATTCACGATCCCCTGATTGTGTAATTAACCTCTCCCCCCAATTGTTTGAAACATATTGCTTTCCTTTATTTTTACCTGATTTGTAAGTCTTTGACTGGGATAAACCTGGCCCATAAAAAGCATCTAAGTCTTTACTTGGCCAGCGACCAATTTTTTCAAGCGCCTCTCGCACAGGAGTATTGTCTGCAATCTTATTATAAAACTCTTCGAATAGTGGCTTAATGTACTGTTCGTCTCGTTTAGAACTTCGACGCCCTGGGTAAGGAGTTCTTCCCGTATATCCG
>OBAM01001963.1_pt1 | contig 11849 bp, 8 predicted proteins | sample 1517751 | NCBI WGS metagenome assembly OBAM01 (sample SAMN04571703, study PRJEB22368) | human gut metagenome | biome: human gut; material: stool | host: Homo sapiens | place: Luxembourg | collected 2012-10-18
TCGGTTACGGTGCCAAAAAATTGGTTACGTGCACTGGTCTGCAAAGAAAAGCGGGCAATTGCTGCTAGCAGGCTGTCCAGTGGGAGATCGTCTTTATTCAGCACATCAAAGGCTTTTTGCTGAATTTGCCCTAGCAAGTCGTACAGAGCAATCAGACGTTCGCCGTAACGAGTAATTTTTGCACCGCCGCCGCCTTTACCTCCCGTGGCGCGTTCAACCAACGTCTCTTCCGAGAGCTGATTCATTTCATTGACGGCATCCCACGCACTTTTATAGCTAATGCCAGCCAGCTTTGCCCCCTGACTGATAGAACCGGTGTGGCGTACCTGTTTGAGTAATTCGATACGACGCGGGTCGGCAAACAGGCGTTGCTGGAGTTTTAGCGTCAGTAAAATTTCGGCTTGCATAAGGTTAATCCTTCACAGGTTATCACTGTATTTTCGCTGATAACGGCCCCAAGACGCAAACCGCATTGTCTGATTAACACTAGACCGCACATTTGAGCCGTACATTTTACGCTAAGCTGTTTAATATATGCGGCGACATTCTGTATTATGAGTCAGCCTTGGAAAATGCAGCATGATTGCTGCTACCAACACTGAGTGAGGTTGTTATGTTGGAATTACTGAAAAGTCTGGTATTCGCTGCAATCATGGTTCCCGTGGTTATGGCCGCTATACTTGGCTTGATTTATGGCTTGGGAGAAGTGTTTAACATTATCTCTAGTATTGGCCATTCTGAAGAAAAACGTTCGAATCATTAAAACGTGATGCCTTTCCTGTTACGCCCAGCGATGCTGGGCGTTTCTACATTTTGCTAACGCTATTTCTGTTCGATGCGTTCTCGCTAAATTTCTCATAAATCAAACCCACCTCATGTTTACTGATATTGTCAGTGACACTTTAGAATGCAACGTCATATAATCGACTACATAACGTATGGCATAACATCATTCTATGGAGTCTGAGATGAAAGCGTGGAATAAACTGGCAGTAGGTACCCTTCTTGCCGTTGGCGTAAGCCAATTCGCCGTGGCGCAAGAGAAAGTCACCGTATTTGCCGCAGCATCGCTGACTAATGCGTTGCAAGATATTGCTGCACAGTATGAAAAAGGCAAAGACGTGAAAATTGTGTCTTCTTTTGCCTCTTCTTCTACGTTGGCGCGCCAGATTGATCAGGGAGCACCTGCCGATCTGTTTATCTCGGCCGACCAGCAGTGGATGGATTTCGCTATTGATAAAAAAGCAATGGTTGCCGATACCCGTATTACTCTGCTGGGTAATGAATTAGTGCTGGTGGCGTCTAAAGACAGCAAAATCGATAAAGTGAACATCGACAAAAAAACTGACTGGAAAGCATTGCTGAACGGTGGCCGTTTGGCGGTTGGCGATCCAGATCACGTCCCAGCAGGTATTTATGCGAAAGAAGCGCTACAGAAACTGGGCGCGTGGGACGAACTGTCTCCACAAATGGCACGCGCGAATGACGTCCGTGCCGCACTGGCGCTGGTGGAACGCGATGAGGCTCCGCTCGGAATTGTGTACGGCTCTGATGCTGTTGCCAGTAAAAAAGTGAAGGTTGTCGGTATTTTCCCTGCCGACTCACACAAACCTGTTGAATACCCAATGGCGATAGTTAAAGACAAACAAACGCCTGCGGTTACCGCCTTCTATGATTACCTGCGTACTCCTGAAGCCGCAGCCATCTTTACTCGTTATGGATTTACTCCGCGCTAATGTTTCTGAGTGCATATGAGTGGGAAGCGGTTGTCCTTAGCCTGCAAGTGGCAGGGACGGCCGTTATCTTCAGCCTTCCTGTTGGCATTTTTACCGCATGGGTATTGGTCCGTTGCAATTTTCCTGGTAAGTCTCTGCTCGACAGTATCATCCATCTGCCATTGGTTTTACCGCCCGTGGTAATTGGATACTTACTTTTGGTTGGCATGGGGCGCAAAGGTGTTATTGGCGCTTGGCTATACGACTGGTTCGGTTTTAGCTTCAGTTTCAGTTGGCACGGAGCCGCGTTGGCGTCGGCGGTGGTCCGTTAATGGTTCGTGCTATTCGTTTAGCGCTGTCTGCCGTTGATTCTAAGCTTGAACAAGCGGCGCGTACGCTCGGCGCAAATCCGTGGCGAGTTTTTTTCACTATTACGCTACCGCTATCGTTTCCGGGCATTTTAGCCGGAACCGTGCTTGCCTTTGCCCGTTCGTTAGGTGAGTTTGGTGCGACAATTACCTTTGTTTCCAATATTCCGGGTGAAACACGAACCATCCCGCTAGCCATGTATACGCTGATTGAAACCCCAGGCGCTGAAGCCGACGCCGCACGATTATGTGCTATCGCTATTGTGCTATCACTGGTTTCATTGCTGTTATCAGAATGGTTGGCGCGCTGGAGCCAGAAACGCTTGGGAGGCTAAGACGCATGTTAGAACTTGATATTCATCAGCGCCTTGGCGATCTGAATTTAGACGTTAAAGCGACCCTTCCTTCAAAGGGGATCACCGCCATTTTTGGCCTATCCGGTGCGGGAAAAACGTCGCTCATCAACGTGATTGGCGGGCTTACTCGTCCGCAGAAAGGCTCAGTTATCCTGAACGGACGAGCGCTGGTTGATTGCCAACGCCGTATCTGTCTACCGCCAGAAAAGCGTCGCATCGGTTACGTGTTTCAAGACGCGCGGTTGTTTCCACACTATCGGGTGCGTGGAAATTTGGAATATGGCATGGCTGATTCAATGCGCTCGCAGTTTGACAGTATCGTGCGATTACTGGGTATTGAGGCGTTACTAGACCGTTTTCCCTTCAGCTTATCGGGAGGCGAAAAGCAGCGTGTTGCGATTGGCCGTGCGTTACTCACAGCCCCCGAAGTGATGCTGATGGATGAGCCGTTAGCTTCGCTGGATTTACCACGTAAACGCGAGCTGTTGCCCTATCTGGAGCGTTTGGCGCAGGACGTCAATATTCCGATCTTGTACGTCAGCCATAGTATGGATGAGATCCTTCAGTTAGCGGATCATGTGTTGCTGCTCGATCAAGGGAAAGTTCGGGCATTTGGTTTGCTCGAAGACGTATGGGCTAGCAGCGCCTTGCGCCCATGGCTGCAGAAAGAAGAGCAGAGCAGCGTGCTGAACGTGAGTGTGTTAAAGCACCATGAATCCTATGCGATGACGGCGCTGTCTGTGGGCACACAGCATATTTGGGTGGGAAAATTGGATGTGCAGCCACAAACCCATTTACGTATCCGCATCAATGCCGCCGATGTTTCTTTAGTGCCTGAACCGCCTGTGGCGAGCAGTATTCGCAATATACTAGCGGCCACAGTACTTGAGTGTCTGGATGTCGATGGTCAGGTAGAAGTGAAGCTATCGGTAGGGAATGCGATTCTTTGGGCACGTATTACACCGTGGGCTCGAGATGACTTGAATATCCACACCGGCCAGCAGCTTTATGCGCAGATAAAAAGCGTGTCTATTAGCCGTTAAAACCAGAGAATCGTAAACACAAAAAACTCCGCATTTTAGCGGAGTTTTTTGTTATGCATTACCTGTCGGTTGGTTGCCGAAGGTAAATTATGCATGGCACGATCACCCTAACGAACAGGAGTATAACGATAGATTCACTCATTCTGCAATATGCCTGTATCTTAAGAATGATGTAAAACAATGTGAATATACAAAGATAAATAACTGTATATATAATCAGTTCTGTTAGGTGCGGATTACCATGTTAAGGGGTAATGATTTCTTAAGTCCTAGCTGATGCGGGTGGTGCTGGTCAGTGCCTTGGCTTGGAGCATGGTACGATCGCCCTAACATGTGATCTTGGTATGGCGATAGGCAGTGTGAAGGTAAACCGTGCCAGTATCATGCTCCTTGATGCAGGGAGCAAACGGGTGAGTCTACTATCAGCAATTATTGTTGTTTTAGAATTCATTGTCGCAGCGATGCGGCTGATTGACTTGCTGTTCTAGCATTCTCAGAACAGGCAGTTGAAACGTAGCTAAGGCGTGAGGGAATAACACTTCTCCCTCACCCTTAAAGAATAAGTCTGAAAATGCTGCTATCGAATTGAAACTATAGAACGTTTTGTTTTAGGAAGTCGGCAATTGAGGTTTCTTCATTTCCACCAATCACTGCTTTAGCGCGCGCTTTGACTTCATCGGCGCTGTTGCCCATAGCAACACCAAGTCCGACATTTTCTAGCATACTGATATCATTAAAGTTATCGCCAAAAGCAATCACTTCAGACATATCAATGCCGCGTGACGCGACGTATTCGGCTAGGCGATTTCCTTTGCTGTTACCTGATTGAGCCACATCGACCTGATCGTGCCACGACCACTCGCAGGTCAGTCCCAAATCGGCTTCAACGCCGTCGGCAAAGGCGCGAAGTTTAGCGATATCGGTGTCTGAGGTCGCAAATTTCCAGATAGATTTCACATCATTAGCGGCTTGTTGCAGGCTGTCGACCTGAATGAGTGTCGGACGCTGATTTTCAGGCAATGACTCGGCCCATGCATGTGAGCGAATCACATGCCCGCTGGTTTGCTGGTATAGCATGGCGTCGTCAACGTACATCAGGCCGTGGATATTCATTTGATCTAAACGATCTAAAACTTGGTGGGCTTGAGCGGGAGCCAACGGATTTGATGCTAAAATGCTGCGCGCCTGATAGTCATATAGATAGGTGCCATTACAGCAAATCGCTGGAGTTGTTAATTTCAGAGCCTGATAGAAAGGATGAATCGCAATATGGTGGCGTCCCGTAACAATCATCACTTCTAGACCCGCTTTACGTGCCAAATCTAGTGCAGCCAACGATTCTGGTAGTATCTGCTTACGACTCGTCAGCAGGGTACCGTCCAAATCAAGTGCAATCATGCGGTAGCTCATAAACGTTCCTTTAATAGGTAATAGTCATTCTGATTATAATTAGCGTGATATTTTCAGCTGAATATTACACCCACACGCTAATTTGAAAAACGTAAAACTGCCGTTGAGCTTAGGGCATAGGTTCAAACAGAGCGCTAAGATCGTCGGCGGAGAATTTGGTCGTTCCACTGCTATCTTCAGATAAAATACTGTTTGCCAACGCTGCTTTTTTATCCTGCAGTGCCACGATTTTCTCTTCAATGCTGCCAGCGGCAATCAGTTTATAAACAAAGACAGGCTTATCTTGCCCCATGCGGTGTGCACGATCGGTAGCCTGATTCTCTGCGGCAGGGTCGTAATGTATGACCGTATCGGCTGCGGTCAAGTTTAAGCCCACGCCACCCGCTTTCAGACTGATCAAGAACAGAGGAACTTCCCCTCGCTGGAAACGTTGCACAGGTGCATGACGATCGGCCGTTGAGCCTGTCAACGTCACATAGGCGATACCTGCTTTATCTAGCGCTTGAGAAATCAAATCGAGCATGCCGGTGAATTGAGAAAACAGCAAAATGCGGCGGCCTTCTTCAATCATTTCCGGCAAGAGTTCAAGGAGGAGCTCGAGCTTGGCTGACTCTTTGACTAAAGCCGCCTTTTCTAGATTAACCAAGCGCGGATCGCAGCATACCTGTCGCAGCTTCAGCAGGGCGTCTAAGACGATAATGTGGCTGCGTGCCATGCCTTGTGAATCTATCGCGGTGCGTACTTTCTCTTGCATGGCAGTACGCACGGTTTCGTAGAGATCGCGCTGCGAGCCTTTAAGTTCAACGGTACGTAATAGCGTAGTCTTTGGTGGCAGCTCGGTAGCGACATCATCTTTGCGACGGCGTAGCATAAATGGTCGAATGCGACGTACGAGGAGATCGCGTCTGACATTATCTCCATCCCTTTCAATAGGGACACGCCAGCGCTGATTAAACTCTTTTTGGCTACCCAAGAATCCTGGCAGCAGGAAATCGAACAACGACCATATTTCTCCTAGATGATTCTCCAACGGCGTACCGGTTAAGCACAGTCGATGACGGGCATTTAAATCCCTTAATGCCGTCGCCGCACGCGTAGTCGCATTTTTGACATACTGTGCTTCATCAAGGATCAATAGGTGGTAATCGTGCTGGGTCAGCACTTTTTGATCGCGCCACAGTAGCGAATAGGTGGTAAGGATCAAATCAAACTGATCTATCTGATCAAAATGTTCTTTGCGCTGCGGGCCGTTGAGAACCAGTACGTTGAGGTCTGGCGTGAAGCGTGCAGCCTCTTCGCGCCAGTTATGTACCAGCGTTGTCGGCACGACGATCAGAGCAGGGCGATCGAGCCGTCCCGCTTCTTTTTCAGCAAGTATGTGCGCCAGCGTTTGTACCGTTTTTCCTAGACCCATGTCATCGGCGAGAACACCGGAAATATCGTGCTGGCGTAAGAACTGCATCCAGCTTAAACCTTGATGCTGATAGCTGCGCAGCGTTGCCTGCAATCCAAGAGGAATGGGAACCAGCTGCAATCCGGGCCCGTCCTGAAGGCGTTGTGCCAACTCCTGAATCGAGGTGTCGCCGTGAAACTGCCAGCGCCCAGTATCGTTTAACGCGGCTAAACGACCCGCATCGAGAGCTGAAACTTTAAGTGTTCCCGTGCCGTTGCCAAGCTGAGCAAAGAGGTCAACCAGTACACGAACGACGGGCTTCAAGCGGTTAGCGGCGATGCGTAAACGTTCACCTTGTTCTGTGCTAAGAATAATACCTTCATCGTCGGCGATATTTTCTAACTCACCGTCTAGCCAGCGACGGTCTCGTCGAAACAGATCTGCGAGCAGTGGCTCTAATCGTACGGTGCGTTCACCCACCAAAATCCCCATTTCAACGTCAAACCAACCCTCTTCAGAAGATTGCACGCTGCCGCTAATATCATTGATATCAATAACATTAAAGCTAGAGTCACGCGTCATAACGATGCGCCAGCCTTTATTTTCCAGCGTTGGCAAGGTATGGCTGACAAACAGAGGCCAACTTTCTGGGCTCGGAAGACCATAAATATCGGCAGGTAACGTGGGTGGGCGGGTTTTATCACTTAATATGATGGGCTCTAGGCCGCAGTTTTTCAGCTCTTTAGCCCGTCGCTTTTCAATTTCAATACGGCGCTGGATCTGAATCACGCTGCCGTCGTCAGACGGAAACAGTGTCGTGTCATGCTTCGGATCGACGCTGATCCCCTCATAATCAAAGCTGAAGGTGGCAAAATCGAGCGGCCAGTTACGATAACCATAGTTGCCAAAGCCACCCATATAGACATTTTGGGTATCGAGTTTGAGTACCGGCACCGGCTCGACATCAATCACTCGGAGATCTGATGATGTTACCGTTGGTGGCTGCGGTAGTTCAGGTGCAATTTCACCGAGCACGGCGGCAACCAAAGGTGCTTCGCCAAGCGAGATCGGTGGCATGGATAGAAATTCGTCCAACTGGGCAAACGGTTTGGCTAGCTCAGCCACTCCGGCTTCACCACTTTGCGTATCGATATACCATGGGGGAGTGGTCGGTAACACAACGGAGGCCTGTGGTTGTGTTTGCAACACGGGACGCAGGCGGTTATCGGGAAGTCGCTGCCATTGGACATCACCTGAACGAGGTTCACCGAGATATAAAGGTTCATTGGAATCACTGACAAAGAAACGGCCCGTGGCCATCATTTTACGAATAAGCGCTGAGCCGCTGTTGCCCTGAAGTTCAAATGCCGCTATACCGTTGCGCGGGCGCTCCAGCCAGAGTTCGCGCAAAATTTGAAAATCTTCAGGCGTAACAAATTTGGGGGGCTTGGATAGCGCAGGCTCAATGTTATTCCACTGCTGATCAATGCTTCGAATTGAGCCGTCTTTATCTAATTTGGCTTTAAATAAACGGATCTCATGATGCTGGCGATGTTCTGACCAGGCTAAAACATAGGCTAAGGTTTGCGTCGGCTTTTTGGCAGACGCTGGCGTTATTTGCTGTGCACGAAAGGCTTCTAACCAGCGTAAAAGTTCCGGACGCGCTCCGGTTGAGGTCGTTTCTTGTTCTTCAAGACCGGCCAATAGAACGGCAGCGACGTGCTTGCAGTTAAAGCCGACAGGGCAGGAACATTCGCCTTCAATACGTAATTGATTTTGTTTGTTGTGAAAATAGATGGCGACCGCGTAGGGGCGGCGCTCGGTTCCCTGTACCTTGGCAGTAAGCATATTACCTTGCCAGTGTAGTTGCGAAACGGCGCGAGAATAGTCTCGTGCCTTAGCTAAGGTCGCATGACCAAGCCATTGAGCAACCTGTGTCCGGTCATAGGAAACTGACGGCATTATCTTGATCTCTTCTTCATCGTTTGAAAGGAAAATGGCAGCAATTAGACGTTGAGAAGTTTTCGTCCATTGATGTTGCTGTGCACATCAGCACGAAAAAAAGAAAAGGTATTCTAACAGATAAAGCGCTATAAGGGGGCGATGCCCCTAATCTCTTAGGGGCAGAAAGCGATAATGTGGTACAGATTAATATCCGACGGCAGAACCTGATGGGCGACGGACGTCGTTTGCGCCGTAGATAAACCCTTCTCGTACTTTACCCGATACCGCAGAGTCATTGCCGGAACTCTCCGAACTTACTCCAGTTGCTCCTGGCAAACCGACCATAATCAGTTCAGCAGCGCCCCAAGGGGTTTGCTCCACTAATTTATAACCGCGTTCCTGCAGTAATTTTTGTGTATCAGGTGAAAGTCCGCGCTGTTCGAAATAAACCTCATCTGGCAGCCATTGGTGATGAATGCGTGGTGCATCTACGGCTTCCTGTGGCGCCATTCCATGATCGATAACGTTCAATACCGTTTGCAACGTGATGGTGATGATACGTGAACCGCCTGGCGAGCCTACGACCATAAACACTTTGCCATCTTTCGTTACCAGCGTTGGCGTCATGGATGACAGCGGGCGTTTACCCGGCGCGATGGCGTTGGTCGCGCCTTGCACTAACCCATACATATTTTGCTCGCCCACTTTGACGGTGAAATCATCCATTTCGTCATTGAGGAAGAAACCAGTGCCCGGTGCAATCACCACCGAACCGAAACGTCCATTAATGGTATAGGTGGTTGAAACGGCATTGCCATTGTGGTCGACAATCGAATAGTGCGTAGTTTCGGGCTTTTCATGCGGCTCCATACCCGGTTGAACCTTGCTGGAAGGTGTTGCGGTTTCGGGTTGGATCTGTTTACGGATCTCTACCGCATACTCTTTGCTCAGTAGCTTCTCCGTTGGGTTTTTGACAAATGCCGGATCGCCCAAGAACGTATTGCGATCCATATAGGCATGGCGCATTGCTTCGGTCATGGTGTGGATGGTTTGTGCTGAGTTAAAACCGGACGTCTTCAGGTCGTAGCCTTCCAGAACATTCAGGATTTCACACAGCGTTACACCCCCTGAGCTCGGCGGTGGTGCGGAAACAAATTCATATCCACGATAGGAGCAGGTAATCGGTGCTGTTTCTGCAATGCGATAATTAGCAAAGTCTTGGGCTGTGAGAATGCCGCCGCCTTTTTTCGCTGCGGTCTCAACGGCCTGCGGAATTTTTCCGTGGTAGAACGCATCCGGCCCGTTTTGAGCAATCGCTTCTAACGTGTTGGCTAAGTCGGTTTGAATCAGGCGATCGCCGGGCTGAAATGGTTCGCCGTCTTTGCGTAGAAAAATACGGGCAGCTTCCGGATCATCACGAAATTTTGCGATGGTGGTATCTAAGATATCGGTATCGCCACGATTAAGAATAAAACCTTCACGCGCCAGCTTGATTGCGGGGGCCATTACCTGTTGGCGAGTCAGCTTACCGTATTTTCGCTGAGCGGTATCAAGTCCTAGCACGGTTCCCGGAACGCCCGAGGCCAGATAGCCATAGAGGCTAGCGCCTTTTTTCACGGCGCCTTTTTCATCGAGATACATATTGGCACTGGCTGCTGCCGGAGCAGTTTCACGGAAGTTAATAAAAGTGTTTTCACCGTTGGCTAAGTGGATCGTCATAAACCCGCCGCCGCCGATGTTACCGCAGCAGGGGTTAACCACCGCCTGCGCATAGCCCACGGCCACGGCGGCATCAATTGCGTTGCCGCCCATTTTTAGGATATCAACACCAACCTGCGAGGCGAGATGCTGAGAACTTACTACCATCCCGTTTTTTGCTTCAACGGCGGGCATTGAGGCCGCATAGGCGCCCTGAAAGAGTGCTAAAGAGAGCGCTGATAGCGCCAGAGCCATAGGCCATTTATTCATAGTAAAACCCCTGTCTAATCTTGTTATTGGCGGTGTTGCGCTCGTGGGCGCGAACTATCGTTATCGCGAGTATTAGTAAAAGCAAAATCTAGGCCAGCATTCAGCTTGGCGAATGAGTAACCAAATAAGGATAGACGGGAATGAGAAAATATGAGGAATAAGAGCAGACATCTACTCAGCTATCCCGCAGAAGAGAACGCCGAGTAGATGTTTGAGAGCAAGGGGGAATTTAGTCGAGGAAATGCGCGTTTATATCCAGCGCTCCAGCAACAGCGCGGGTTAATTGGCTAAGCTGTTGGGGAGAAATAATGTACGGTGGCATCAGATAAATTAGCTTGCCAAATGGGCGTACCCAAACGCCTTGCTCAACGAAATAGCGTTGTAAATTTGCCATATTGACTGATTTATGCGTTTCAATCACACCAATAGCGCCCAAAACACGTGCCTGTTTCACCTGCGGATGTTCAGCAAGTGGCAACAACTGCTGCTTAAGCTGTTGCTCAATGGCATTCACCTGCGATCTCCACTCTCCACTGGCAAGAATATCCATACTGGCTACGGCCGTCGCGCAGGCCAGAGGATTTCCCATAAACGTTGGTCCATGCATGAAGCATCCGGCTTCACCATTGCTGATGGTTTCAGCCACATTTCGTGTGGTGATCGCTGCAGATAGCGTCATATATCCCCCAGTAATGGCTTTGCCTAAACAGAGAATATCGGGAGTGATCCCTGCATGGTCGCAGGCGAATAGTTCGCCTGTACGACCGAATCCCGTGGCGATTTCATCCGCGATCAGCAGCACACCATGGCGCTCACAGGCTGCACGTACTAGCTTGAGGTAGCGTGGGTGATAGAAACGCATTCCGCCAGCGCCTTGCACGATAGGCTCAAGAATAACCGCTGCAATTTCTTGATGATGCGCGGCTAACAGACGAGCGAAAGGAACAAAGTCTATTTCCTTCCACTCTTCATCAAAGGCACATTGCGGCGCAGGTGCGAACAGATGCTCCGGTAAATAACCTTGATACAAGCTATGCATTGAATTTTGTGGATCGCATACCGACATCGCGCCAAAGGTATCGCCGTGATAACCGTGACTAAGCGTCAAGAATCGCTGTCGTTTTTCACCCCGTGCATGCCAATACTGCAGTGCCATTTTCATTGCAACTTCGACTGCGACCGAACCGGAATCGGCAAGGAACACACATTCGAGCGCTTCCGGCGTCATATCCACTAAGCGCTGGCAGAGCGTGACGGCAGAGGGATGAGTGATCCCGCCAAACATCACGTGTGACATGGCTGATAGCTGCTGAGTGACGGCCTGATTTAGCGTTGGATGATTGTAGCCATGGATCGCCGCCCACCATGAAGACATACCGTCAACGAGCTGGCGTCCATCGTCCAAATGTAGCTCGCAGCCCTGCGCGGAGGTGACTGGATAGCACGGTAGCGGATGGGTCATAGAAGTGTACGGATGCCAGATGTGGCGCCGGTCGAACTCGATATCAGCTGGGGTCATAATAAGTATTGGTAAACTAAAATAGTGATCATTTGGTTGACAGTGTACCGCTTTTTTCTAAACTGACGACACTTTTTCCCCTCAAATTGAATAGGGAGTTGCCATTATGGCAGGTCGTCAACATTGGACATTA
>OBAM01001970.1_pt1 | contig 11828 bp, 10 predicted proteins | sample 1517751 | NCBI WGS metagenome assembly OBAM01 (sample SAMN04571703, study PRJEB22368) | human gut metagenome | biome: human gut; material: stool | host: Homo sapiens | place: Luxembourg | collected 2012-10-18
CAAATGGGTGACGTTCGAGCCGAAAGCCCGGGGATCGGCCATACCGTACAGACAAGACACCGAAGAGACAACGATGACATCCCGACGTCCCGAAAGCAGGGAAGCGGTGGTCCGTAAACGAAGTTTGTCTATCTCGTCATTGATGGCGAGGTCTTTTTCGATATAGGTATCTGTTGTCGGCAGATAAGCTTCCGGTTGGTAATAATCGTAATAAGATACAAAATATTCGACTGCATTTTCGGGGAAAAAAGATTTGAATTCCCCGTATAATTGAGCTGCTAATGTTTTATTGTGACTTAAAATCAGAGTCGGACGATGGATTTCGTTGATGACATTAGCTACAGTAAAAGTTTTTCCTGAACCGGTGACTCCCAGTAAGACCTGTGATGACCGTCCGCTTTGAAGTCCCTGGATCAATTGGCGGATGGCTTCCGGTTGATCGCCGGTAGGTTGGAATTCAGAGGTTAGTTTAAATTGCATATCAGGATAAATATTTACTTAATGTTTCAAGTAATTCTTTCCGACGGATCGGTTTTAATAAAAAACCATCGAACTTCTCATTTATAATCTCCGAAGAAGAGAGATCATGTGCTGTTTGTGCTATTACGATTTTTCCGGGCAATTGTTGCCGGATAAACCGTAAAGCCTCTATTCCGTCAGAATCCGGCATGCTGATATCCATTAGAATCAGATCGATGGAGGCCGTTCCTGAAGCGATTTGTATCGCTTCTTTTCCGTTACGTGCCCGTAAGATACGGACATGTGTTTTTTTTAACAGAGCCGCAAGGATCGTATAATTACTGTCGATATCTTCTGCTATCAGAAACGTTTTGTCCGACCAATCCGGATACTCTGGGTAAGTTTCCACTACAAACGACTTATAATTTACTCATGAATTTCTCCGGGTAGATGATAAAGCGGTCGTGAATAGCATGTCCTATTGTTCCTTTTTCATCCGTGGCTTCGATCTCAAAACGTATCCGGCGGCCATCGATTTCGACGATCGTCGCTTTGCACATCACCTTTTTACCGACGGCTGTTGCCTTGGTATGCTGTACATGAATTTCAATACCTACGGTATCTGTATCCGGTTCCAACATGCCTTCCAGGCAGTGTATCGCCGTATTTTCCATCAGTCCCACCATTGCTGGTGTCGCAAAGACTTCCAAATGGCCCGAGCCGTGAGCTAAGGCGGTGTCTTTAGGACCGACGATGATTTCTTGTGTATATGATTTTCCGGTTTCCAACATAGGATTCGATTTAAAGTTTATGGTTAAAATTCTGAGGTAAAGTGAAAAATCAGTTTTTTGTAATTTTCCTGAGCCATATGCAACATATATTGTGAGTCGGCCAGAAATACATCTCTGCCTTCTTTGTCTTTTGCCATATATTGAGCTTTATGTTTTTTGAAATCTTCCAATTCTGCCTGATCCTGGGCTTCGATCCAACAAGCTTTGTAAAGATTGATCGGTTCCCAGCGGCAGGCGGCGGCATATTCGTGTAAAAGCCGGTATTCGATCACCTCGAACTGCAGTGCTCCTACCGTGCCGATGATTTTCCGGTTATTGAATTGGCTGACGAATAATTGGGCTACCCCTTCGTCCATCAATTGATCGATCCCTTTGGCCAACTGTTTGGATTTCATCGGATCGGCATTTTCGATATACTTGAATAATTCCGGAGAGAAACTGGGGATACCTTTGAAATGCAGTTTTTCTCCTTCTGTCAGGGTATCTCCGATTTTAAAGGTACCGGTATCGTGCAAACCGATGATATCACCAGGGTAAGCCTCATCGATCACCGATTTCTTGGAGGCCATAAAAGCGGTGGGAGTGGAAAATTTCAACATTTTACCGTTTCTGACATGTAAATAATTGGTATTCCGTTTGAAAATTCCCGAACAAATTTTCACAAAAGCAATTCTGTCCCGGTGGTTAGGGTCCATGTTGGCATGAATCTTAAATACAAAACCGGTGAATTTCTCTTCTTCCGGCCGGACGGGGCGTTCTTCGGTTTCCCGGGCAAGAGGTGCCGGAGCTATTTCGATGAAGCAATCCAGAAGTTCCCGGATACCGAAATTATTCAACGCCGAACCGAAAAATACGGGAGCTACATGTGCGTCCAGGTATTCCTGCCGGTCGAGACTGGGATAAACCCCCTGAATCAGCTCCAGGTCTTCCCGTAGTTTACCGGCAGCCCTTTCGCCGATATGATGGTCGAGTTCGTCCGATCGGGTATCGGTGATCTCAATGCCTTCGGGGATGTTCTGAATGCTAGGACTATACAGGCAAAGGTTTTGCCGGTGGAGGTTATAGATACCTTTGAAGGTATCTCCGCTTCCGATCGGCCAGCTGAGTGGGTTTACCCTGATCTGTAGTTCTTTCTCTACATCGTCGAGAATATCGAAAGGATCGTTGGCCGGACGGTCCAGTTTATTGATAAACACGATCACCGGGGTTTTGCGCATCCGGCAGACTTGCATCAGCTTACGGGTTTGCGTTTCTACTCCTTTGGCTGCACACTGTCGCAAGCCGTTAAGGTTCGGAAAGTGTCTTCGGCAAAGTCCTGGTGACCCGGGGTATCCAGAATATTGATCTTGATTCCGTTGTACTCAAAACCCATGACAGAAGTCGCCACAGAAATACCACGCTGACGTTCGATCTCCATAAAGTCGGACGTGGCTGTCTTCTTGATCTTATTCGATTTAACAGCTCCGGCAACGTGAATGGCTCCTCCGAAAAGCAATAACTTTTCCGTTAATGTGGTTTTTCCGGCATCAGGGTGACTGATGATTCCGAAAGTACGGCGTCTTTCAATTTCTTCTTTAAATCCCATAATTATTTTTTTGAGTGTGCAAAGATAGTTAGTATTTTTTTGCTTTCCTTTTTAACCTAACAAAAAAATGCTTACCTTCGTTAAATAAAAAAAGAAAGATCTTTAATTGTAATTTATATGCAAATTGTTTACACGACTTCGAATTTTAAAGGAGGCATATACAGGGCGGTTTTAGCGATTTTGCTCGGTTTGGCTCTTTTGATCTGGCCGGCCGATGCATTGAAGTATGTTGTTATGCTGATAGGTATCGTTTTCCTGGCCATCGGTATTATTGCGTTTATTATCTCTTCCAGAAACCGCGAGGAACATCAGCGGAGTTTTGCTCCCTTGAGCGGAATCGGAAGTGTTATTTTGGGATTACTGCTGGTATGTCTGCCGTCTACTTTTGCGACCGTTTTTATGTTTCTCCTGGGATTTATTTTGGTGGTCGCTGCTGTCGGACAATTTGTGACCCTTGCCGCAGCCCGTCAGTTCGGGCGTATTGCGCCGGTTAGTTTTTTATTCCCGGTCCTGATCCTGATTGTCGGTATCGTGATTTTATTCGATCCTTTCAGTTCGGCCGAAAGCGTGTTCATCCTGTTCGGGATTACCGCCGTTTTTTATGGCGTAACCGATCTGCTCAACCAATATTCCATCCGTAAAATGCGCAAAGCCAGTGAAGAAAAAGAAAAAATCGTGAAGATGGGAGGAGATTCGGATATCGAGGATGCCGAATTCGAGGAAGTGGAAGAAGGCAAATAAGAAGGAAATCGCCTTCTCCGATCTAAAGACTGGAAAATAGAAAAAGAAAGAAATAGATTAAAACTGCCAGGATAACGCCTTTCGAGGCGTTATTCTTGTTTAAGTGCAGAAATAAATAAAATAAGCTTAAGTCGGCAAAGAATACACCAACGGAAATGAGTTTGAATTGTACTTTCAATGCGATCGCCTGGTGGATAAATTGGGAAAGCGGGAGGTCGTGAAAGCGGAAAAGCCAGAACAACAGGATGATGATGAAAGGAGCTGACAGGCCCGGGAATAATCCGTATAGAAGACGATCTTTCATCGGAGAGCTTTAAAATTGTACCGCAACAAAACAACGGGGCGTATGAAAATCCGGTTTGGGAGAATCGATCGGACGCCAGGATAAATAATGCCGGCAGGATAGCCGATCTCCGCATTTATAAAGGTTGATGCGGGCTTTCAAACCCTGCCAGGTATCGATGTTGTGACGGAAAAGAGCTGAAGCCGGAATTCCCACAGTCAGTTCCCAGGGATGGCCTAGCCGGGTTTCTTCGAAATTTGCCCCGCCCAATGAAGGATAACGGAGAATCGAGGCCATGATATCTTCCGGGGCATGAACCGCCGCTGGGCGTTCTTTCCGGAAACCTAACAAAGTTTTACCGATACAGGTAAATTCGAAATTGTAATACCCACTATCGTCGACTGCCAGGAAAAATTCGACACAGGAATCGTTACACACTTGCTCGTTGTCTTCCCGGGTGAGGGCCATGGTACTGGTCTCGTCGACCTTAAACCGGATAAAGAGCATTTCTCCGTTGTGTGCCATGGTAAAAGCTGCATAAGGCGTGTAAGGGAATTGTTCCGGCCAGTTATTCTGCCCGATTCGGTGAAAATCGATTTTATTCAGTTGCTCACCTGCCTGTCGGAGGTCGTTGCTGTCTAAAAAGGGAAGATAGGGAATTTGCATGTTGGTATTGTCAAAGAAAATCATTCGTCAGTAAAAGTTCTTAAAGTTTATGGATCCCTGCGGGGTTTTCTTCATGGAACCGGAGGTCACTTTAAGAAAATATCCCGCAGGGGTCTGGAACTTTACAAACCGATCAATGTTCGGTGTCACCTTTATTTCGTTCTGATTTTATAACCGGCTACACCATAATACAGGATAAACAGAAAACAAGGCAAGGCTAACCAATAAGCCCCTTGTGCCCCCAAACCTTCTTGCAAAAATCCGAAAACAGTCGGGATAACGGCTCCTCCGGCGATAGCCATTGTCAGAAGAGCACTGCCTGATTTGGTGAATTTGCCGAGGTCTGCCATAGCAAGCGGCCATAATGCCGGCCACATTAGCGAGCACCCTAGAGCCATCAGGAAGATTGCCCAGATAGATATTTCGGCAGGCAGCAATACAATGGCCAGAGAACCGGCTACACCGATGCAGGCACAGATTCTCATTGCCATGTCTTGAGTTAGGTATTGCGGAATCAGAATAATACCGCAAATATAACCGATGACCATACCGATACTCGGAATCCAGGCATATAAATCGGGATTTTCCAAATTCAACGCTTTGGCGTAGTCGACGGCTGTACTTAGAGACAAAGTTTCGACACCGACATAAATGAACAAGGTCAGTGCACCCAGAACCAAGTGGGGAAATTGCCAAATAGAAGTTTTATTTGCTGCATACGGGCAATTGGCGGTATCCGATTCGTCTTCTCCGGCAGCTTTTACTTCGGGAAGCGGAGCCATTAAAGAGATGATACCTAACAATAGAAATACGCCGATGATGATGTAGAAAGGCAGATACAGATCGGAAGTCTGCACATTGGTTTGGTCGGCTACCACGAGTGCGAAAAACAAAGGAGCTACCGGCCATGCCAGTTTGTTGCAGATACCCATGATACTCATTCGTTTGGCCGCGCTTTCAATCGGTCCCAGAATGGTAATGTACGGGTTTACCGATGCTTGTAAATAAGCGTTGGCGGCACCGCTGACGAAAGAAGCGATGAGGAAAAGAATGAAATTTTCCAATTTAGCTGATAATACAAATAAAATAAAAGCAACGGCAAAAATCAAAAACGAGAGTGCCATTGTTCTTTTGTAACCGATTTTGGCAATCGTGGCAGAAGCCGGGTAGCCGAAAATCAGGAAAGGAACGAAAGTAGCTGCTAGCAGCAGGTAGGCTACCCCTGAAGGCAGAGACAAAGCACCTTTTAATACCGGAATCAAAAATGAGTTGATGCCCAATGCGAATCCGATCGCAAAAAACATCATACCGACGAATGCCAAAGGCACAGCAAAATTTGTTTTGTTTTGTGACATAATATTTGGGTTTGTAGATAATAATTCAGCACGCTGTTTCAAAAGGTAAATGTAATAAAAAAATGAAATAGGGTGCCACTTTTGACACCCTATTTAAAATGCTTCGCCCGAAGATTATTGTTTCGGTTTGAAAATCAGATCGACAACATCGGCACCCTTGAAAAGAGACTGAGCAAATTTCTGAATGTCTTTGGGTTGCAGTTTATCGACAATGTGATCGAAGTTTTTCGGATCGTTCGGATTCACACCACTGATATAATAAGAAGTAATACAATTCATCCAATAGCTGTTGTGGTTTTTGGATTGTTCGTGGTTTTTCTTCATATTGGCGATCACTTTATTCATTTCTTCCGGAGTCGGAGCTTCTTTCATGATTTTATCCAATTCGGCATAAATCAACGATTTCAGATGTTGTGCCTTGTCCGGATCACAATCGAAGCTCATCGTCATGCTATAGTTGGAGTAAGGCTCGCGTACAGAACCGGCCTGAACACCTACACCGTAAGTTCCTCCTTCTTTTTCCCGGATATTTTCGGTATATCTTAAATCCAGGATTCCTTCCAGAATATTATTACAGATATTGTTGTAAACACTGTATTTCATATCTTTAGAGAAATTTGTGATCACGGTCGATTTAGGGGTAGTCAGTTCCAATTCGATTTCTTTTACCGTTTTGCCTTTCGGACCTCTTACATGGTTGTCGCGCCAGGTTTCTTTCCGGTTTTCAGATTTTAATGAACCGATGTATTTTTCTACCAATGGTTTTACCGTTTCTGCATCGATATTACCTACGATGAAGAAGGTGAAATCGCTGGCATCTTTAATCCGGTCGCGATAAACCTGTTCGATCTTTTCGATACTGATCTGATCCAGGTATTTTTCGTTGAAGAGCAGAGTACGCGGATTGTAGTTACTCATGATCAGACTAATCGAATCTTTCATGATTTTCTGCGGATTCTTCTCCATATTGGCGATAGAGGCCCTGTTGCGGCTCATCATAGCTTCATGGGCTTCCTTGTCGAAACGGGGTTTTTCGAAACGCAGATACAACAATTGAAGCATGGTTTCGAAATCCTGAGGTGTAGAGCTACCGCTGACAGATTCCGACAAACCGTTGATAGAAACTCCGCAGGAAGCCATCTTCCCGGTCAGGATTTTTCTTAAAGTGGTTGCATCGAAATCTCCTAAACCGTAAGCTCCTACAAATGCAGCAGCGTTATTGGCGGAAGGAAGCATGTCTATATCGTAAAGTGAAGTTCCTCCTTTGCTGTAAGAAGTCAGTGATACGGCATCTTTTTCGTAATCTGCTTTACGGAAGACTACTTTCGCTCCATTGGCCAGTGTCCATTCTTCTGCATCGAATAAGGGAAGTTTCTTGGTAGAAACGATTTTTGAACCCGGTAATTCTTCGCTGATCAATGTTGCATCGGTTACTTCGTCGCGATAGGGTTCGATCTCTTTTTTAGCAACCTTATCCATAATAGCGGTTACTTCTTCCCGGGTCAGGTGCTTGGCATTCTCTGACGGACCGGAAACGACTACTGTACGGTTTTTATCGGTATTCCACTCTTTAGCCCGTGCAGATACCTCTTCTACGGTAATGGTCGGAATAATTTGTTTGACAGCATTGTAATAGAAATCGAAATCTACGATCGGTTCCTGTTCCAGGAAATTCGCTTGCATTTCCTCGATATAACTTTCGTTACCGGTTTTGTCTTTTTCTTTATAAGCCGATTCCAGGCCGACCAGCATATTGGTTTTTACCCGTTCCAGTTCACTCGGGGTGAAACCGAACCGCCGGATTCTTTCATTTTCGGTTAAGATGGCTTCCAGGGCAACGTCTTCTTCGTTGGGTTTGGCCGTTGTGTTGATGTTATAAGCATTATAACCTCTCACAAAACCACCGAATCCGAAACCTCCGTTGATAAAGGGAGGATTACCTTTCTGCATCATTTCGCTGATCCGTGCTCCGGCCATCTGATTGTAGAAAGAGTTGATTATGTTATCTTTAAAATAAGCCAATTTATTCTTTTCTGTTGCCGGAGTACCGGGTAACAGGGTCACGATCTGAATAGAAGATTGCTGTACTTCTTTGTCGGTTGCCAGGCAATAATACATCTCGTCGTGTTCGGGAATTTCGTAGAAAGGACGGGGAGTCGGATTTTCTACAGCAGGGATTTTACTGAACAATTCTTTTACTTTTTGTTCCATTTTAGCTACATCGAAATCGCCGACGATTGCTATGGCTTCCAGGTCTGTCCGGTACCATTCATGATAAAAATCACGGATAGTCTGGTATTTGAAATTTTTGATTACATCTAAATTACCGATAACGTCCCGAATGGCGTATTTTGAATCTTTGAAAAGTACCGGGAACATCTGTTTTTGAATCCGGAATTGCGGTGTCCGGCGGGTTCTCCATTCTTCGGTGATCACTCCGCGCTCAGCATCGATTTCGTCGTCTTCCAGGGTAAGATAGTAAGACCAGTCGTGCAGAATCAACAGGCAGGTGTCTAACAGAGATTCGCTGTTTGTCGGTACATCGCTCAGATTGTAGACCGTTTCATTTTGTGCAGTGTAAGCATTGATGTTACGGCCGAAAGAAACTCCGTGCTTTTCCAGAGAGGTGATGATACCTTTCCCAGGGAAATTCTTGGTTCCCTGAAAGGCCATGTGTTCCAGGAAGTGGGCCAGACCGTCTTGTTCATCGTTTTCGAGCAGGGCTCCGGCATTACGTATGATGTAGAAACTCGCTCTGCCTTTGGGTTCTTCATTGTGACGCAGGTAATACACTATACCGTTGGGGAGCTTTCCCGTTACAATATTCGGATCTTGAGGAAGCGGGGCCTGAAGATCGACCTGTGCAAAACTTCCTTGCAGGAATAATAAACAGGAAAATGTAATTAAAATAAATAGTCTTTTCATAGTTAAATTTTTATGATTCGAAACAAAAGTAGCTTTATTTACGATCAAATATAAATACAATAAGGGGTTTAACTTAAATTTAATAAGGGACCGCTATGCCTGTAAAAAGCTCAGATTGAGCATAAACAATATTTTAACATATCATACTTATGAGAGACTCTGTTTCTTTTTTGCATCGGGTATCCGCCTGGACTGAAAAAGTCGGAATGACAGATGAAAGCACTCTAATAAAAATGGCGATAACGATTACCGTTGCCATTCTGATTTATATTATTTCCAGGAAATGGCTCTCCAAACTCTTGAAAAAAGTTGTAGGAAAGACCAAAAGTACTTGGGACGATATCCTCTACGATCAGGGTTTTTTCCGAAAATTGGCTTCCCTGATCCCTCCTTTTACAGCTTATATCGTTCTCACTTTTATTACCTGGGAATATAAATATGTCCTTCGGCGCCTGGTAGATATCTGGTTGATTATCGTCACCCTGTTTATCATTACTTCTTTATTGAATGCGATCAACAAGATTTATGAGAGCTATCCGGTTTCGAAAAATCGTCCGATTACTTTTTTTATCCAGTTGATCAAGGTGTTTTTGTATACGGTTGTGGTGATTACCGTCGTCAGTGTGCTGGTGAATAAATCGCCGGAACACCTGATTGTCGGTTTGAGTGCTTTTGCCGCGGTGCTGCTTTTGATCTTCAAGGATTCGATCCTGGGATTCGTTGCCGGAATCCAGCTGACTTCCAATAATATGATCCGCATCGGCGACTGGATTCAGATGGATAAGAATAATGCCAATGGAGTTGTGTTGGAAGTGAATCTGTACACCGTCAAAGTGCAGAATTGGGATATGACTATTTCGATGGTACCCACTTATCAGTTGGTGTCGGAATCTTTCACCAACTGGCGGGGAATGCAGGAATCGCCGGGACGGAGAATTATGCGGAGTATCAATATCGATATCGATTCGGTTCATTTTTTGAGTCATGACGAAGTCGTAAAATTTGCTTCTTCGGCCTTCCTGAAAGATTATATCGATCAGATGGTTGCTAAACTGGGAGATATCAATAAAGATAAAATTACGATTCTGGATGAGCGTAAGCTGACCAATATCGGTATATTCCGTTATTATATGGATGCATGGATCGAAGCTAATCCCGATATCAATACGAATATGACACATATGGTCCGCCAATTACAACCCGGCCCGACCGGTATGCCCATCCAGATTTATTGCTTCTCGGCTATTCAGGAGTGGGTGACCTATGAAAAAGTCCAGGCCGACATTTTCGACCATATCATGGCGGTATTACCCGAATTCGGACTGAAAGTGTTCGAATATAAATCCATGTATGTGGGTGGGGAAAACCAATCGTGATTAACTGCGTATACGGCAGTTCGGGTTATCTGTTGTGACGACTAAAAAGGCGGTTTCGGTCACGGCTCTTTTAACTGAAAAAAACATGTCCAATAAAGAGAATAATTATAAAATACACCGTTTTATTCAATATACCTAATTAGAAATAGTGTATCGAAGAATAGTTGCATAGCCATATTCTTCAATACTATAATCAATTATTAATGTAAAAATATAAAAGAAAGAAGCCAAAATCATCAGTATTAATTGGTACTTTTTTCTTTCTTTAATATAATAATACCATTCTTCGGGTAATTTTCTTTATCAAATTGGAAAGAATGGAAAAGGGCCGGGGGAATATGTCAACTTGCAATCTTCTGTTCAAATAAAAAAAATTCTTCTTTTGATATTATCGATCTCAATGGAGCCAAATATTTAAATTACTCTCCCGATAATGGAGTGAATATAGAACAACCTCTCCCTGTCAGAGTAGAAGGTTATCCTGAAGTGTGGCTTAACGATACATTGCTTTTGATGAGTTATAAACGATCGGTCATTGCGACATTGATTTTTTTGTTGTAATTTTGGAAGCTAAAAAATCGGGGCATGGCTAAAGAAAAAGTAAGACTTTGGGATCGTCTGAAATATAAATATAAACTTTCTGTCATTAACGAGACTTCTTATGAGGAGGTGTTCAATTTCAGATTGTCCCAGTTGCATGTATTGACTGCATTGAGTGTGCTGGCGGTAATTTTGGTCGTTCTGACCATTTTATTGATAGCTTTCACCGACTTGCGGGAATTTATTCCTGGCTATCCGGATGGAAATATGCGGCAGATGATCGCCCAAAATGCGCTCCGGGTAGATTCGCTGGAGAATGAATTGCTGAAGAGAGACCGCTTTTTCAAATCCATCCGGTTGGTTTTGAATGGGGGAGATACCACTTCCCTCGAACGTTCGCGGGAGGATACGGCGCGCTACCGGAACGATACCATCCGATTTCAGATCAGCGAACAGGAAAATGAATTCCGGGCTGCTATCGAAGAGCGTGAACGCTTTAATCTATCGCTGGGAATGAAAGAACAAAACCACGATTATTATCATTTTTTTCCGCCTGTGGAAGGAATTGTAACCCAAAGCTTCGATGAGAAGAAACGGCATTACGGCACTGATATTGTGGCGAAAGCCAATGCTAAGGTGGCTGCGGTATTGGATGGGGTCGTGATTTTTACCGATTGGACGGTGAAGACCGGATATGTGATCCAGGTGCAACATACCAACGACCTGATTTCTGTATACAAACACAATTCTATCCTATTGAAAAAACAGGGAGATTATGTCAGGGCCGGAGAGGTCCTGGGGGTAGTGGGAAATACCGGAGAGGAGTCCAGCGGCCCCCATTTGCATTTTGAATTGTGGCGGGCAGGTAATCCGCTCAACCCGGAGAATTTTATTAAGTTTAAATAAAGAATCAATAACCGGAAGTTGTTTCGGCAATTTCGGTTTGGAAGAATGAATATATGAGAAAGATTGCGATATTAGGTTCGACAGGATCGATCGGAACACAGACGCTGGAAGTGGTGGAAGCCAATCCCGAACGGTTCAGTGTTGAAGTGCTGACAGCCAATAATCATGTCGATTTATTGATCGAACAGGCATTGAAATTCC
>OBAM01001977.1_pt1 | contig 11810 bp, 11 predicted proteins | sample 1517751 | NCBI WGS metagenome assembly OBAM01 (sample SAMN04571703, study PRJEB22368) | human gut metagenome | biome: human gut; material: stool | host: Homo sapiens | place: Luxembourg | collected 2012-10-18
CGGCGGCTGTGCGGTCGGAGCATCCAATATCAGCGAGGGCAGGGGAACGCCGCATCCGTTTCTGACTTATGGCGCGCCTTATATCGATATGGATGAATTTTACGAAGCGCTTTTACCGTGGGTGGATCGCGAGAAGCTGCTGATCCGCAAAAAGGCATTCACGCCGTCGGAACGCAAATATATCGGAGAAATCTGTTACGGAATTGAGTTGATGCCATTGTGCGATACCTATGATTTTATTCCGCTGTCGATGCGAATATTAAAAGCTGCAGCTGACCTGTATCCTAACGATTTTGAACTTGTAAAAGCGGCGGACGGTCAGATGCATATTAGCCGTGTGACCGGAAGCCATGAGATGGAACGCGTCTTGGAGGGCAAAAAGGATCTGGACAGCCTTCTGACAGAATGGGACGCTCAGAGCAAGGTATTTGCGGAAGCGACAGAGCAGTATCGAATCTATCGTTAAAACTGTTAGAATTGGCGGGAAGTATCACGGATGATAAAGTGATATGGCAGGACACTCAAGGGAGTGTCAATGGAGGATACAGATCATGAAATTATCGACGACGATCAACTTTTTTACCTATGAGGATGACGGCAGCTATTCTGCCTACTATTATGATCTTGAACACTATGCGAAGCTGGGATTTTCCTATCTGGACTCAATTTTTTGCTCAGCGGACGCACCTTTTTCACCACTTTGGACCAATCACTACGAGGACTGGGCGTATAAAATCCGGAAAAAGGCGGACGAACTGGGAATCACCTTTGTACAGACACATGTACCGTTTTACAATTTCTGCGATCCGAAAAAGGGCGTGAACGAGAATACAGAAGAAATTGTACGCCGTTCCATTGTCTGTACGAATATTCTCGGTGCGCACTGGACGGTATCGCATCCCGGAACGGCATATGCGGACAGTTTGATCGTAGACGGCTCGAAAAAGCAGAATCTGGAATATTTTTCCAGAAATCTGGAATTTGCAAAGAAGAATGACGTCGGAATTTGCATTGAGAACATGGCAGATTTTCCGGGACAGGGCTTTAAGCGGAGCTACTGCGCGACGGTGGAAGAGCTGGCAGACCTTGTGGATACGCTGCACAAAACCTATGATAATGTCGGAATCTGCTGGGATTTCGGACATGCCAATCTGGTCTATTCCAATCAGGTTCCGTGCCTGAACTATCTCGGAAGTCGAATCAAAGTGACGCATGTACATGACAACATGGGACTGGAGGATGAGCATCGCGCTCCGTTTCTGGGAAATGTCAAATGGGACAAAATTATGCCCGCACTGGCGCACTGTGGCTATGAGGGCAATTTCAGCTTTGAGGTAAAACGTCTTGCGGCGGACGTGCCGGAGCACATCAAGGATGCGTACTGGAAGTACATGAAGACGACGGGGGAATATCTGCTGTCGATGGCAAAATAAGGTTTGTGAATAAAAAGAAAAACGAAAGGGGACGAATCGGGCGGTTCGTTCTCTTTTTTTAGTAATAGGATGATTGTACATTCTATTGTATGGCTGGAAAAGTTACAGACATAAAGCCGTCAAAGCGTTCACCCCAACAGAAATCCTTGACGGAATCCAGGTCGGCGATTATAATAAAATGGATTATGGGAATTCCAATGTTGCCGGCAAAATGCGCCGGTCGGATGGGAGAACAGATGATAAAGAGTATGACGGGATTTGGCAGATGTGAGATCTGCGAGGATAACCGCAAATTTACAGTGGAGATGAAATCGGTCAATCACCGGTATCTGGACGTGAATTTAAAGATGCCAAAGAAGCTGAATTTCTTCGAAGCTGCGATCCGCAATCTTTTGAAAGAGTACATCCAGCGAGGCAAGGTGGATGTTTTTATCACCTACGAGGATCTCGGGCAGGAGAAGGTCAGCATTCGTTATAATAAGGATGTGGCTGCGAAGTATCTGGATTATTTAAGACAGATGTCGGCGGATTTCGGACTGGAAGACGACACGAAGCTGTCTTCTCTTGCGCGGTTTCCGGAAGTATTTTCGATGGAAGAGGAAGAACCGGACGAAGAGGGAATCTGGAAGACGTTAGAAAAGGCGCTGCGTTCGGCGGCAGAGGGCTTTGTCACTGCGAGAGTGCGCGAGGGGGAGGCGTTAAAGACCGATCTGTGCGCAAAGCTCGACGAGATGAAAGGCTATGTGGATTTTATCGAAGAGCGTTCTCCGCAGATTGTTTCGGAATACCGTCAGAAACTGACCCAGCGGGTACAGGAGCTGCTCGGCGACGTCAAGGCAGATGAGAGCCGCCTGCTGACAGAAGTTACGGTTTATGCAGATAAAATCTGTGTGGATGAAGAGATTGTGCGCCTGCAGAGTCATATTTCTGCAATGAAAAAGTCTCTGACAGATGGTGGAAGCATTGGTAGAAAGCTGGATTTCCTGGCACAGGAGATGAACCGCGAAGCAAACACGATCCTGTCCAAAACGACCGATCTGGAGCTATCCAACTGCGGAATCGAGTTAAAGACGCTGATCGAAAAGGTACGCGAGCAGATTCAGAATATCGAGTAAAGGCGGAAAAAGGATTGAGCCAGTTTATACATATCGGTTTTGGCAATATTGTCAATACGGATAAAATCATTGCAGTGGTCAGCCCGGATTCGGCACCGGTCAAGCGTCTCGTACAAAAGGCGAGGGAGACCGGAAACGCAGTGGATGCCACCCAGGGCAGACGAACGAAGGCGGTTCTTGTGATGGAAAACAGTCAGTTGATTTTGTCGGCGTTGCTGCCGGAGACAATTGCGGCGAGGGCTCAGCTGCCGCAGGATACGCAGCCGTCTGCAGAGGAGGAAAAACAGGATGAATCATAGAGGATTGCTGGTCGTAGTGTCCGGCTTTTCCGGCGTCGGAAAGGGTACGCTGGTCAAAAAGCTCGTGACAGAATGTGACAATTATGCACTTTCCGTATCCATGACGACAAGAAAGCCGAGAGAGGGAGAAATCGACGGCGTTTCTTATTTTTTCGTGGATCACGATACGTTTGAACAGACGATTGCACAGGATGGACTTGTGGAATACGCAAGCTATGTGGGCAATTATTATGGCACGCCGAAGGCATGGGTCGAAGAGCAGCGCAACAGCGGCAAGGACGTTGTGCTCGAAATCGAAGTGCAGGGCGCACTGAAAGTAAAGGAAAAGTTTCCGGACGCAGTGCTGATTTTTGTGCTGCCCCCGTCTGCAAAGGAGCTAAAGAGCCGACTGGAAGGCCGCGGAACGGAAACACAGGACGTGGTTTTAAAGCGTCTTTCCCGCGCAGAGGAAGAATCTGCGTTTGTAGAGCAGTATGATTATATTGTAGTCAATGACGATCTGGGAGCGTGCATGGAGGCGGTCAACGGGATTGTCCGTGCAGAGCATCAGCGCCCGAATCTGAATTTGGAGCATATTACAAACTTAAAGGAAGAGCTGAACGCTCTCGTGAAAGGAGAAAATTAACATGTTACATCCTTCTTATTCTGATCTGATGAAAGTCGTAAACAGCGAGGTAGAACCCGGCGAAGAGAAGATTGTAAACAGCCGTTATTCCATCGTAATGGCAACAGCAAAAAGAGCAAGACAGATCATAGGCGGACATGAGCCGATGGTAAAGGTAAAGCCCGGCGAGAAGCCGCTTTCCATCGCTGTAGATGAGCTCAATCAGGGCAAGATCAAGATCCTCGGCGAGGAAGAGGAAGAAGATTAAATCTCCTGGAAAGGAACAACATATGCAGATTTTATTTGTATCCCTGGGTTGTGATAAGAACCTGGTGGACACGGAAATGATGCTCGGTCAGCTGGCGGAAAAGGGCTATACCTTTACCGATGATGAGGCGGAAGCGGACATTGCGGTTGTCAACAGCTGCTGTTTTATCGGCGACGCCAAGGAAGAGAGCATCAACACGATTCTGCAGCTTGCAGAATTGAAAACGGAAGGACAGTTAAAGGCGCTGATCGTCTGTGGCTGTCTGGCACAGCGTTACAAAGATGAAATTCAGACGGAAATTCCGGAGGTGGATGCGATCATCGGCACGACGGCGATTGATATGATCGTAGAAACTGTCGATTCCGTCCTGGCAGGAAAAAGCGAGAATCATCTCGAAGATATCGACCGCGCCTGCGTTTACGGGGTTCCGAGAAGTGTTACGACCGGCGGACATTTTGCGTATCTGAAAATCGCAGAGGGCTGTAATAAGAGATGCACCTACTGCGTTATTCCCTCTGTGCGCGGCAATTACCGATCGATTCCGATGGATTCCCTCGTGCGTGAGGCAAAAAGGCTGGTGGAAAACGGTGCGAAGGAGCTGATCTTAGTCGCACAGGAGACGACCGTTTACGGCATCGACCTTTACGGGGAAAAGATGCTGCCGGAGCTTCTGCGCAAGCTTTGCACGATCGAAGGGCTTGTCTGGATTCGCCTGCTTTACTGTTATCCGGAAGAAATTACGGAAGATCTGATTCAGGTCATGAAGGAGCAGCCGAAAGTCTGTCACTACCTGGATATGCCGATTCAGCATGCATCCGATAAAATTCTTGCGAAAATGGGACGCAAAACCCGGAAAGAAGAGCTGGAAGGGATTATAGCAAAGCTTCGGGAAGAAATCCCGGACATCTGTCTGCGTACAACATTGATTTCAGGTTTCCCCGGAGAAACGGAAAAAGACCATGAAGAGCTGTTGGATTTTGTCAATCGGATGGAATTCGACCGCCTTGGTGTTTTCCCATATTCTCAGGAAGAAAATACGCCCGCTGCAGAGATGCCGGATCAGGTGGAGGAATCCGTGAAGCTGGAGCGTCAGGCGGAAATCATGGAGCTGCAGCAGGATATCGCGTTTGACAAGGACGAATCCATGATCGGACGCTCGCTGCTTGCGATGATCGAGGGCAAGGTGGCGGATGAAAACGCTTATGTGGCGAGAACCTACCGCGATGCGCCCAATGTGGACGGATATCTGTTTATCAACACTTCCAGAGAACTGATGACGGGAGATTTTGTACAGGCAAGAGTTACAGGCGCTTATGAATACGATCTGATAGGAGAATTGGAAGATGAATTTACCAAATAAACTGACGATGGCGAGAGTCATCATGATTCCGTTTTTTGTTATTTTTATGCTGACTGGATGGGGCCAAGAGGCCTCTAAATGGATCAGCCTTGCAATTTTTATTGTGGCAAGTCTGACGGATCTGCTGGACGGTCACATCGCAAGGAAGCATAACCTGGTTACCAACTTCGGTAAATTTATGGATCCGCTGGCAGATAAGCTGCTGGTGTGTTCTGCAATGATTTGTCTGGTGGAAATGGGACGGATTCCCGCATGGATCGTTATCGTGATCATCAGCCGTGAATTTATCATCAGCGGCTTCCGCCTGATCGCTTCTGACAATGGACGCGTGATCGCAGCAAGCTACTGGGGCAAGTTCAAAACGACGTTCCAGATGGTTATGATCTGTCTGATGATTGCCAATATCGAAGCACTGTCCGTATTGACCACGATTGTAATGTGGGTGGCGCTGGTGCTGACAGTGGTATCTCTGGTAGATTATCTGATGAAAAACAAAGACGTGCTCAAAGACCAGCACTGATCAGGATAAAAGTTCTGCTTTGCCGTAATGTGGCTTTTGCAGAGTACTTTTATGAATTTTAGGAAAAGACAGGCGCGCAGCGCATGACGCTTTTTTATGACAATAGAATGCTCGCAGAGCGCGCATTCATTGTTTGCGCATGTGCCGCGCGCCTGAGCTGTTATATGGAAAAACGAAAAATACAGCGCAGGATTTCCGAAAACACAGACAGGAGGAAGATTGAAAAATAAAATTTTTCAATCACGAGATTTGTGTCTGCACGCACTTGACACAAACTCGACATGAGCAAAAAACGTGCGCAGAAATGAGGAAAATTATGACAGTAGAATTGATTTCAGTCGGAACAGAGATTTTACTGGGAAATATCGTAAATACGAACGCGGCGTGGCTGTCGGAGCAGTGTGCGCGGCTGGGGCTTTCCTGCTATTATCAGAGTGTAGTCGGCGACAACGCGGTGCGCTTAAAGGAGCAGATACAGCAGGCGCTGAACCGTTCGGATATCGTTATTTTGACAGGCGGACTGGGACCTACGACGGATGACCTGACCAAAGAGACTGCAGCGCAGCTGATGGGGAAAGGTCTGGTGATGGATATGCACAGCCTGGAACGCGTCGAGGCGTATTTTAAGGCGCGCAGGATCGAGATGACCGAAAATAACAAAAAACAGGCGCTCTGCCCGGAGGGAGCGATGGTGCTCGACAACGATAACGGTACAGCGCCGGGACTGATTCTGGAAGAAAACGGAAAGCGTATGATTTTGTTGCCCGGTCCTCCGAACGAGCTGCATCCGCTGTTTGAGCAGCAGGTAAAACCGTATTTACAGAAGCTCAGTCCGGAAATTTTCTATTCCCGCACCGTAAAGCTGTGTGGAATCGGCGAGAGCAAGGCTGCAACGATGATTCAGGATATGATCGATGCGCAGACGAATCCGACGATCGCGCCCTATGCCAAAACCGGCGAGGTACATCTGCGTGTGACTGCCCGTGCAAAAGACGAGCAGGAGGGCAAAAAGCTGGTGAAGCCAGTTATACGCGAGCTGAAAAAACGCTTCGGTGAAATGGTTTACACGACAAAGGAAGAGCGGACGCTGGAAGAAGCGGTTGTGAAGCTGCTAAAGAAAAATAAGATGAGCATTACCTGTGCGGAATCCTGCACCGGAGGCCTTCTGGCTGGCAGAATTGTCAATGTGGCGGGAGCATCCTCCGTGTTCCAGACCGGTTATGTGACCTACGCGAATCAGGCGAAACGACGGCTCCTTGGCGTAAAAAAAAGCACGTTAAGGGAATTCGGTGCGGTCAGCACGCAGACGGCAAAGGAGATGGCCTCCGGCGCGCTTGCGGCGGCGAAGGCAGACGTCGCGGTATCGATCACCGGAATCGCAGGACCAGACGGAGGAACGGCACGCAAGCCAGTCGGACTGGTTTATATCGGCTGCAGCGTGCAGGGACATACGATCGCGCAGGAATATCGATTTTCCGGAAACCGTGAAAAAATTCGCGACAATGCGGTATCCGCAGCGCTGACACTGACGCGGCGCTGTATTTTGGAGAATTGTTCGAAAAAGGAGTGATCGAGGATGAAGAAGCACCAGAATCACCGTTATTTTACGGCTGTCTGCATCGCTTCGGCAATCTTTGCGGTTCTGCTATGCCTCGCCCTGTTCCTGATTGTGACGGGTGACCGCTCGGAGCTTGAACGTGTGGAGGCACAGGCGGCAGTCTTTCTGGAACAGATGGAGCAGGCGGCGGACTCTGCAAGGCAGAGCGCTCTTGCAGGTGCACAGGACAATTTTGGAAATTCGATGCCGGGGATGCCAGATGCTTCGTCAGGCATACAGCCTGGCCCGGCGGACTCTGCCTCCGGCAAATCCACGGATGAAACCTATGTTCCGTCTGCGGACGATGAGTATTATGAAAAAATCACGGATGCGATTCGCGATGACCTCCCTTACGGCGTGGAGTGGCAGGAGTGTGATTTGAGCCGCAAGCAGGAGGATGCGTCGTTTTATGCGTTGTATCCGAAGCTGACCGGTGAGATCAGGAATCGGGATTATTTGAATGAAATCATCGAAAAGCAGGCGCTTCTTTATAAAAATTACTGTCAGATGTACGTCGAACAGGCGGGCTTTGATTCCTGTCACATCCAGTGCTTTGGCTATGTCACGAACATGGACAGCGAGCATCTGAGTGTTGTGTTCGATCAGAAGTTTTATCTGAATAACCAGAGCATGCCGGGACTGTCTGCGATCAATATCGATGTGGAGACAGGGACAATCCTGAAAAAAGAACAACAGCTTAACTATTCGACGCGACTGGCAGAACGATTCCGCAACCAGTGCCAAAAACAGAACGGTCTGGAACTGCCAGAAAACGAGTGGCCGACGGAGATGCTCCGGAAGCTTCTTTCTTCGGATGGAGGTATTTTCTTCTATACGCCGGTCGGCCTGGAAATCGGGTTTAACTATAATGGCGTGAACAATCAGTTTGGATGGATGACGGCGACGATAAAGGACTACGAGGAATATCTGAAAAAAATGTAAAACAGCAGGGGACCGCCCGATTCCGTTATGGAGCGTGGGCGATCCCCTGCGTTGACGATTTATAGCATTGCGCCGAAATCGGTCACGATCACCTGTCCCGTGATGGCGCGGGATTCGTCACTTGCGAAGAAAAGGATCACGTTGGCAACATCCTCTGCGGTGCAGGACGGTGTCTTTAAATTGCTGTGAGCAGCCATTGCGCCGATCATATCCGGATCGAGCACGGCAGGATCAGTTCCGGTCGTCATCGGTGTGATGATATTCCCGGGGCAGATCGCATTGCAGCGGATGCCGGTCTGCTGGAAACGGAGCGCAGTGTGCTTGGTTACGCCGATCACGGCAGCCTTGGAAGCGACATAAGCGCCTTTTACGCCTGCTACGGAAGCGACGTTGACGATCGAAGCGCCCGACTGCATTCGTCTGGCAGCAGCACGCATACAGCGCATGGTTCCTTTCTGGTTCGTCTCAACAATGCGGTCGAGATCTTCATCCAAAAAGCGGTCGATTGGTTTTAAGCCGGTTTCCAGAATTCCGGCATTGTTGATGAGAATATCAATTTTACCGTATTTTTTCAGGACCAGCTCCATGAGCCGTTCGGGATCCTCCGGTTTGGAAATATCGGTGGAGACAGCAAAAGCTTCGCCGCCGGCGGCTTCAATTTCCTCGGCAACCTTCGTCAGGGCGGCCTCCCTGCGTGCGGTGATGACGACAACAGCCCCCTCTTTTGCAAACAATTTGGCGGTCGCTTCCCCGACACCGGAATTTCCGCCGGTGATGACAGCTACTTTTCCTTTCAAACGATCCATACAGTACCCTCCTTGTCTGTTTGATAATTTTATTATACTATTTTCAGACAGGGGAGGCAATCCTGAACTGTACCGCAAAAGATACCGGGGAAAGGCTGTTCAGACCGGTGGTTTTATGATATGCTGAAAAAACAGACTGCTATTCATACGAAGAATTTCTGGGGAAATGCATGCCGCGCATGAACCGTAACTTCTGTTGTTGACAAAATCGAACAAATGTTTTAAGATAATACCAGAACATCCGTTCTTGTGTAGAAGGAGACAGCATGGAAAGAGAAGAAAAATTAAAAGCGCTCGACGCAGCGATTGCAAAGCTTGAAAAAGAATATGGCAAGGGAGCAGTGATGAAGCTCGGCGACCCTGCCTCTCAGATGAATGTGGAGACGATCCCGACCGGTTCCCTGAGCCTGGATATTGCACTGGGACTGGGCGGAATCCCTAAGGGACGTGTTATCGAGATCTACGGACCGGAATCCAGTGGTAAGACGACAGTTACCCTGCATATGATCGCAGAAGTACAGAAAAACGGCGGAATCGCCGGATTTATCGACGCAGAGCATGCGCTTGACCCTGTTTATGCGAAAAATATCGGCGTAGATATCGACAATCTTTATATTTCCCAGCCGGACAATGGTGAACAGGCGCTGGAAATCGCGGAGACGATGGTTCGCTCCGGCGCGATCGATATCGTTGTTGTGGACTCTGTTGCGGCTCTGGTACCTAAGGCGGAGATCGAGGGCGACATGGGCGACAGCCATGTAGGCTTGCAGGCGCGTCTGATGTCCCAGGCACTGAGAAAGCTGACCGGTGTCATCAGCAAGTCCAACTGTACCGTGGTATTTATCAACCAGCTGCGTGAGAAGGTCGGCGTTATGTTCGGTAACCCTGAGACAACGACTGGCGGACGTGCGTTGAAATTCTACGCTTCGATCCGTATGGATGTGCGCAGAATCGAATCCTTAAAGCAGGGCGGTGAAGTGGTCGGCAACCGTACCCGGGTCAAAGTCGTTAAAAACAAGATTGCGCCTCCGTTCAAGGAAGCGGAATTTGATATCATGTTCGGAGAAGGTATTTCCGTTGTCGGGGATATCCTGGATCTGGCAGCGAACATCAATGTCGTGAACAAGAGCGGCGCATGGTATGCTTACGAGGGCAATAAGATCGGTCAGGGACGTGAGAATGCCAAAAGCTACTTAAAGGACCATCCGGACATCTGCGAGGAGATCGAGGAGAAGGTACGCGAGCATTACGGCCTGAAGAGAAAAACACCTGCAGACGCAGCAGCAAAGTCTGAGAAAGCTGCGACAGGCAAAGTAGAGAAGTCTGGTGCAGACGCAAAAGAACAGAGCCTGACAGAAAAGGAGTAAGACGTACATGACAGTGACCCGGATAGAAGAATTGTCCCGGTCCCGCTGCAAAATATATTTAGAGGACAGTTTCGCCTTTGTATTATACAAAGGCGAACTTCGTTTATTCGGGGTGCGGGAACAGGAAGAGCTTTCAGAAGAATCCTATCGGGAGATCATGCAGGAGGTGCTGCCCAAACGGGCGACGCTGCGCTGTATGAACCTTTTGCAGAGCAGAGCGTATACGGAGAGCAAACTGCGCAGCAAATTAAAAGAGGGCGGTTATCCGCAGGAAAGCATCGACAGCGCGCTCGCTTATGTAAAATCCTATCATTATGTGGATGATCTGCAGTTTGCAAAGGATTACATCGTTAATCAGGCGGGAAAAAAGAGCAAACGCGTGTTGGAACAGGATCTGATCGCAAGAGGCGTTTCGAGGGATGAAATAGAAGCAGCATTTGCAGAAGCGGCAGAAAAGGGGGATGGACCGGACGAACTTGCGCTCGCGCAGATGTGGCTTGCCAAAAAGCGTTACGATCCTGCGCAGGCAGACTTTGCAGAGAAGCGGAAGGTGGCGGCTTTTCTGTCTCGCAAGGGCATCTGCGCGGAAACCATCAGAAAAGCCATGGAGCTGGCGGGTGAACAGTAACTGCCGGGGGCACCGATTTGTGCAGAATGGCACGGAATTACTTGACATCTGTAGTGGAATTGTATAAAATTGAGATGTTGTAAAATTGTTTATAAGAATGGGAATAAACATTCTATAACTGATATTGCACAATGAAAATTAAATAAGGAGGTGCTCCTGGAATGATGGTGCCAATCGTTATAACAGCAATTGTTACCCTGCTGATTGCTGTTCCGGTTACCGCACTGATCGCCTCTGCGCAATGTAAAAAGGGAATTGAGCAGAAGATCGGCAATGCGGATGACAAAGCCAGAGAAATCATTGATGAAGCGTTAAAGACTGCAGAAGCGAAGAAACGGGAAGGACTGCTGGAGGTGAAGGAGGAATCCATTCGTACCAAGAACGAACTGGATCGCGAGATCAAGGAACGCAGAGCCGAGGTTACCCGGTACGAACGCCGCGTGCAGCAGAAGGAAGAGAACATCGATAAGAAGACCGATGCGATCGAGAAGAAAGAAGCTTATCTGGCGAAGCGGGAAGAGGAGATGCGGAAGCAGAAGGAAGAGATTTCCCGATTGAACGAGCAGCGTGTCCAGGAACTGGAAAGAATCTCTGGTTTGACCTCCGACCAGGCAAAGGACTATTTGCTGAAAATTGTTGAAGATGATGTGAAGCATGAATCGGCCAAGATGATCAAGGAAATGGAACATCGGGCCAAAGAGGAAGCTGACAAGAAAGCGAAAGAATATGTGGTCAATGCGATTCAGAAATGTGCTGCAGATCATGTATCCGAAGCGACGATTTCTGTCGTACAGCTTCCCAGCGATGAAATGAAGGGGCGTATCATCGGACGGGAAGGACGTAATATCCGTACCCTTGAAACCCTGACCGG
>OBAM01001980.1_pt1 | contig 11801 bp, 7 predicted proteins | sample 1517751 | NCBI WGS metagenome assembly OBAM01 (sample SAMN04571703, study PRJEB22368) | human gut metagenome | biome: human gut; material: stool | host: Homo sapiens | place: Luxembourg | collected 2012-10-18
TTTTAAACTTCAAACGAATAAAAGTTTTTCCCTCTACTTGCTCAAAACATAGTTTCTCAATTGTAGTCTCAGTAATGAAAATATCAACGTGTTTTACGCTTTTATTTTAGTCTTGATCAATTTTCATGTTCTATCAATGATCTCTATATTTGCAATCTTTCAGATGATCATTTACCATCCCTATGGATTGTAAGAATGAATAGGTAATCACAGGGCCTACAAAAGCAATTCCTTTTTTCTTCATGTCAAGAGCCATCTTACGAGACACATCTGAAACTGTCGGTATCTGCTCTACCGTCTTCCAATGACCATCTATGACATTATTCTCAGTAAAATGCCACAAGTATGCGTCAAATGATCCGTATTGAGCTTGAATTTTTTTTACTGCCTGTGCATTCTTGCGCACACTGAATATCTTACTGCGATTGCGTATGATTCCTGAATCCAGCATAAGATTCTCAAGTTCCTCATCTGTCATTTCACTGCATGCATCGATTTGAAAATCATGGAATGCAGCACGATAATTTGCTCTCTTATGCAAAATTGTTTTCCACGATAAACCTACACTTGCTCCTTCAAGACAAAGCATCTCAAATTGAAAGTTGTCATCATGATTCACTTTGCACCACTCATTGTCGTGATATTTCTCCAATATTGGATCGCCCTCATACCACGCGCGACATTTATTTTTTTCTCTTTCCATATATACTACTATCTGTCCTCACTCATTATTTGCTATTATGAAACAGCTACTATGGAAACCTTTATCGAAGTATCAACCTGATTTTCTCTATCAATGCCTGATCCGCTGGAAGCCAATCCACACTATCAAGAGATTCCTTCGTCAACCACCTTGCCGCTTCATGTTCTTTCAGCTCAAGTTTGCCGCTTACGATTTCACACCAAAAGCAATCCATTGACAAATGGAAATTCGGATAATCGTATTCAATCGTATCAATGCGTTCCTTCACCGATATCTCAGTATCGAGTTCTTCCTGTATTTCTCTTTTTAATGCTGTCTCGGGTGTTTCCCCGGTTTCTATCTTTCCACCAGGGAATTCCCATCCATCTTTCCATTCACCGTAACCGCGCTGCGTAGCAAATATCTTTCCATTTTGGCGAATCACGGCCGCTACTACTCGTACTATCTTTGTATTTGTTGACTCCATATTTTTTATCTCCCTTTAAAGCATTTTTTCTGCTTTTATTGGTTTGTGATCTTGTCGCCTTGATATAAGTCATTCTGCTATGCAAATTCGCCATGGCTATGTAAACAAAACCTTCTTTTGCTTGTTCATGAGTTTATGCATCACTGATAACACCGCAAAAGTTCTTTTCATGTCACCAGCAACTTCAAATGCATTTTTTACTTTTTTTGTACTCGTTTTATACGACATTTAATCACTTTATGATCATACTTATCAATAATATTATAGCTTGTAATATATTCTATTTTCTTCAAATACTCTACAAGACTTAGATTATTACTAGACCTAATTAAGTCTACTTCATGCCGTGAACTTCGATCTGCCAATTGCTGATATTCGCCATTTAAATCCGAAAAATAATGCTGTAAATCATCTGCATCAAATAATTCAATATTATTTATTAGTAATAATATTCTTTGATTTTCACCTTTTAAATATTCCCAAACGCTATCAAAGCAAGATTTTGTAACTTGAACATTTGATAAGGCTACATACTCCGCAATTTCTTCCGACATATGCTGCTCTCCAAACAAAGAAATTAATTTCTTCATTGTTACATCTGATATTGTTTTTTCTTTTAACAATTTTTCTAATAGACTACTAGACATCTCTATTTCATCTATTTGCTCAAGAAATCTTTCCTGATTTTTTGCAATATATTTTATCGCAAGATTATTATTTGCTGTAGATAAATATTGATAACGTTCTACAGAAAACTCAAAATATCCGATGTTCACCATTACTTCAAGCATTTGATTATCTAAGTCTTCAAGTTCAATATCAAAATTACTCATGCGAAGAATCGGCAGCAATTGTTCATATATGTTAATTTCACATCCAGCCATAATAAAGCTTCGTATGAATTCATCATCACAACATTCTACATTAGCATTCTTTAGCTTGTAGATATGCTTAGCAATATAATTCAACAGGTTTTCACTCATCAAAAAATTTTTCCAATATGAACAAATATTTTCCCATTTCACTACAACTTTTTCATTCATCAGTATAGTATTCCAAATGCTTTTAATTACTTCCTTATTATTTTTTATACTATCTTTAAGAACTACATTAATGTTGTCTATTAAGAAATTTTCATGTTTTATTAACTCTATACATATATTCTGGTCTTGTAATAACTTAGATAGCATATCTATAATTACTTCATTCCGATCTTCCTGTATTTGCTTTTTCAATACAATATTTTCAATATAGTAATTAAAGTTTCCTTCAATATATTCAAGCAACTGCATATATCCAAGATCAACCAACGTCGTATAATGTTTCTTGTCGAGTTCACTCACCAATTGTTTATTTTTATATGTTACAATACTATCTATCATTTTATTATTTAAAGTATAAAACAATCCGTCAAATATATAATCCAAGATCTGATTTGGTACTTCTTTTATTTGTATTTTTCCAAATGACACATTTAAGTTTTTAATAACTTCACACAATATATTACCACTAACACTTTTAGATACTTTTGAAAGAAGATCTTCATGCTCTTCCAAATAATTTTTAAGGCAATTGTCAACATTCATTTCTTTAATTTTCTCTATATTCAAAGTTGTAAAAAATAGCTTTAAATAATAAAGTTGGCGCTCATATTGAATGACAGGAAGCGTTGAAATATACTTCCACATTTCAATCCATGCATCTGACAGCAGTACAATAAATTTTTCCTTAAACTTTGTTCTTTCCATAAACTCATCAATAAATTGCCAGCTTATATCGCTTTCATCTGATAACTGCTTAATAAAAATTTTTCTTTTTTCCGCTTCATCATCGTTACTAAGTAACTGTTCCATTAAACAAAAATTATATATTGCTTTCTGTTCAAATTCATACGGCTGTAATCTTTTCGCAACTAACATTGTTGCCGTTAATGAGTAGTCAAACGACTTCGGTTCCCTATTTTTTACAGAAAGAATAAAGTTCATGTCCGCCGTTGTTATGCTATTACCTTTAAAATAATTTATACAGTTCGCATAGTTTTCGTCAATATATCCTCTTCGAAGTAAAAATACTAGTAATTTATTTTTTGAAACGCCTTCATCGAATTCAAAATCCGTTTCATTTTCAATCAAATCCGCAATTTTTCTACTTTCTAATGAATGGACTTTTTGTTTTATATTATCAATTTTTATATTTAGATTTTCTTTACCTTCACTTTCCAATGCACTGATATATTCCCAACGTTCTACATATGACTTTATTTTTTCCTTAAAATCACTTATACCAATATAATTTTCTTTTTCATTAAAATCAATATAATAAATCTCGTCAATATTCTTTTCTGCAAATTCTCTCATATCAAATGATTTTTCCATAATTTCATTTGCATAAACCCTACACCTATATCCATCGTCGAATCGCTGAGCAATTCCGATATTTCCGGTCATACCAGTTAACATTGCTACTTTAAGTTCATGAACAGTTTTCAAATGATCTTCATCTGTTTTTTTTAATAATTCTGAAAGAGAGTTCATTTCATTTTGTAATGAGTCTCTTTTAACTTTAATATATCTATTTTTATTTTCAAAAGCTTTTTTAATAACACCCGTTTCATTTTGTATATCCGCAAAATCCTTCGGATACAAATTTTTAAATATTATCATTGCCATCATTTGCTCATCCTGTAACGCCAATGCTTGGTGTACACTTAACAAATTTTTATATATAACAAATTCATTATATATATTTTGCAGCACTCGCATATCGGAAATGTATGGCGATACATCAAATATAAAATCCGATGAAATATTATGTTGAATTCCATTCTTTTCTGATTCTTGCAACCTTTTCAATAATATTTCTCCAGAATTTGTCGAATTAATAACTGGAATAACAGGTATAATAAAATCAAAAAATTTAGTTCTATCATCTTTAGTAAAAATATCATCTTTTACCGCATAAATAAACACGATAGGTTTCTCTTTAATGGTATCATCATTATTTAAAAGATTGTTTAATTCCCTTAAATGTACAAATATTTTTCGATCATCTAATCTATCTAAATCTTCAAAAAATACAATTTTATACCCCGTTGCTTCAAAAAAATACATAATTTCATCAAGGTTTTTGTTAAATACTGATTCTGAAAGGTTATTATCTTTTTCAACTTTAGCATCAACTGGCAAGGTTATTTCTTTTACATGATATCTGGTTGATACAGAACACCATATACGACTTATTGTTGCTACAAATACAATAAAGTATATCCCCAGTATTATATACGAAAAAATTTCTGGCAAATGATATTTTCCTGTAAACAGTATTATTTTATTCCAAATATCTGCAATTACTTCTGGCTTTAATATTTCTCCTAAAATTACTATCATAGCCGTTAACGCAATAACCTTAAACAAACTGGCCTTAAAGTTCTCCACATGTAATTTTCTATATCTGCTTTGTGGTATTTTCTTATGCTCAACTTTATAAAAAAGCTGTTTTAAAATTCCCTCTTCTACTTCATCAGCTTCAATATGAATTTTTTCACCTGAAATTGAATCTCCAGCTTGAGCAAATGTTGCCATAGATATTTTAATAGATTTTTCAGCCACATTTTTTCTAAATAGAGATTTTTTGCAAATACTATTTTGTTTTTTACCATTTTGTTTTAAAAAAGTATCAATAATGCTACTTTTTCCAGCCCCATACGGTCCTGTTAAAGCAATATTTTTTATTTTAGGGTTATCCAAGGCCCAATTCAAAGCTTCTAAATACTCTTTACCATCTTCAATATCACTAATTGGTGCTAGATCCCTGTACTCTTTATCAGCCATTTGTACCCCCTCTTGCTTCTGTCCATCCTTCTATTTTATTACTAGTACTTTGGTAAACTGCTATATTTTTTTTACAGTAATATCTCACGATATTCCCAGATTCATAGATTATCTGATATCATTCTTTTTGCAATATTAATTTTAACACTTCTATTGCTGCTTCTTCCGTTAAATCATTAGTTCCTAATTCACCACGGAATGCACGAGCAAGAATTGCCTTTTTTATAGTATCAATTTGACTTATAACATTTCTCGCAGATTCCATTACTTTTTCTTCCTTTTCAAAAACACACTTTAATACAACAAGTATTTCGTTTTGTTCACTAATTGAAGGAATTTTCAGTTCTAGCTCATTTAATATTTTTAGATTAATATTTTTCTGTGCCGTTGCAGGTGCATTTGCTTCAAGTTCACGCTGAATAATGTTCATCATATAATATATAAATTCTGATGTTGTTTTACTATTTGGTGTAAAGCCAACAACGCTATCTGGAAAGCAACAATCATAGGTCAATATCGACACATCCCCAATATTGGCTGCAATAGTAATACAAAGCGTTCCTTTAGGAAAAATCCGGCTTTGTTCCATTCCAAAATCACTCAAAGTTTGAGTATGTTCTATGATATACATTCCAGCTTTTGCGACATCACCAGTCTGAATAAACGGATAATTTCCATTAAATAATTTGGGGTCATTTCTAGGACGATGTTTAGATCTGCCTCTTTCTAGCTTACCAAGCTCTTTAAATTTAACAATATTCCAACTATTTAAATCTATTCCTTTGTTTTTCCTCCATTGCTTTGTCAATTCACCAGTAAACGCTTTATGTAAAATTGCGGACTTGCGCAATTCAAAACCATCCACAACTGCTTGAGCCTTTTCTTTCGCTTCATCTAGCCTAAAAAATATACTTTCTATACAATCAACAATGCGCTGCTGTTCTCCTGAAGGTGCCAAAGGAAACATACAAGTTTCCATCTTAGCCTTATTAACAATCGCTATTGTTGTTGCTGAAGCTTTTTCCCAAAGTTGGTTTATAAAATTATCAGTATTCATATAATAATACAAATACAAAGAATTTATCTTTGGAATTGCAGAATTTATTTGCTGATTTGTTGTTCCTTCTGTTTCTAAATACCCACACTTTCCAATAGAACCTATACAACAAACAACTGTTGATTTTGTTGGAATTATCCTAGAAACTTTTTTTCCTTCTTCTGACAGATATTCCGATGCATTATATACATGCCGTCCAGCGTCCAAATCAGCAGGTTTGAAAAAAGGGAACTCTGTTCCATAATACTCAAGATTTTTTTTACTTGGAGTACTACCTGTAATAACTCTTGACACTTTATCTACCGTCGTCCAGCACCAATTCTCCGGTATCTTATACGGTTGCTCCTCCACTGGCACAAGTGCCTGCGCTAACTTTTCTTCCATTGTCAGCTCTTTTGCTGCCTTTTTATCTTTTGCCATCTTTTCTTACACCTCCGAGCTTTCCAACGCTTTTAATTCTTTCACTACGCTCATCAGCAAATCAACTGCTTCCTCTAACTGTGCAATTGCTTCCTCACCACTTTCAATTGGATCCGGTAAATCCTCGTAATCTACAATTGAATCATCACGAATCAAACCGAGATCAAGGCTGTTTCCTTTCTCTGCAATCTGCTCGCGAGTGAAAACGCTCCATCTTTCATCCTCAACTGCGTAGCGGTCTTTTGCTTCATATGCTGCCTCAAAGTCTGCAAAATGTTCCTTCTTCAATGGGTTGGTCTTTCCAAAGGAAGGCATGTTGGTACGCAGATCATAAAACCAAACTTCTTTTGTATTTCCCTTATCCGTCTTTTCACGAGTAAAGAATAATACATTTGTCTTTACGCCCTGCGCATAGAAAATGCCAGTTGGCAAGCGAAGAATGGTATGTAAATTGCACTTGTCCATCAAGTCAACACGAATCTTCTCACCTTCACCATCTGCAAAAAGGACATTATCTGGCAGAACAACTGCTGCACGCGCTTTTCCATCTGCCTTTAAGCTACGATAAATATGCTGTAAGAAATTCAACTGCTTATTACTAGTAGGGAAGGTAAAATCATCACGAGTTGCACGCTCACCACCTTTTTTTGTTCCAAATGGTGGATTCGTCAATACAACATCGTATCCTTTCATATTCTTACCAATGCTGGATAATGTATCGCCCAGAATAATTTCTCCATCAATGTCATGTAGCATTGCATTCATCAGTGCAAGACGATGTGTGTCATGTACCAATTCTACACCAGAAAATGCCTCCTTTCGCTCAAATGCTGCGGTGTCTGCATCCAAATCAAAGAAATCATCGGTTTGTGCTCTCACATACTGATTGGCTGCAATCATAAAACCGAATGTTCCACAAGCTGGATCATTGCAGCGCTCACCCGGCTGTGGTTTTATCAAACGTGTCATTACCTCAATCAGCACACGAGGGGTAAAATACTGGCCTGCTCCAGATTTTTTCTCATTTGCATTCTTTTCCAGTAATCCCTCATAAAGATTTCCTAAGCCTTCTTCACGAGCCGAAAACCAATCCAAACCATCAATTGTCGTAATGATTTTTTCAAGATTCTTTGGTTCTTCAATGTTTGTTGCTGCACCCTGATAAATTTCACGGACGCGTCCTGTGCATTTTTCGCCCAGATGCTTCAATAGCTCTTCATAAAATTTCTTTAATTCAATACCACTCTTCTCCATCAATTTATCCCAACGATAGTATTCTGGAATCTGGCTTTCTGCACCAGTTTCCTTTGCCATTTTCAGGAATAAAATATAGGTAAGCTCGGTAACATACTGATGATAGGTAATACCATCATCTCTTAATACATTACAAAGATTCCAGAGCTTTGAAACAATTTCTTGGGTTGTCATGCTGTTCTTCCTCCATCATCGTATAAATACTCATTCAATTCAAATACGATGTTTTCTAATTTATTTCCAAATACTTTATTAATTTTATTGAATCCTCCCTGTGATTTGAATCGTCCATCTTCATCAAACACAGTAACATTCAGTACCGATTCCTCCATCAGATATTTTTCCATTCTGGCAATCCAGTTCAATTCCTGTTTGGAGAAATTGTGTGCTTTTTTAAGCTTATCAATTGCTCTTTTGATTCTAGCCTCATGCGAAATCAGTGCAGATCCAATCGCATATCTACGAATTAAGCTAATAATGTCCGCCGTAATCTCCTGATTGGTCATTTGAGAAATCGCTGTATTTAACTGCTGCGTCGTAAAACCTTCTCTATCTAATGTAAGGCGCAGCGATTTTAAGCTATCGCGTGTCAATTCTTTTGGTCTGGTACAAACAATATTGAGTGCTGCAATCTCATCCATTTTTGTCTTTACATACGCAGCAAAGGCATCCAAATAATCTTCTGGCTTACTTCCATTGCCATAGCCTCTTGTATGTTCCAACAATTCATCTTCATGCTTTGAGATAACAACAGACCGACCACCGTTTGGTTTTAACTGATCCAGCATTTTAAACAGCTCTCCACAAGCAAGCAGTTGTTTCTTTGCTTCTGAAGGGCTATCGCAACTCTGGATATTGGCAATAAACTGTGTCGGTTTGTATCCACCAGACAGACTAATAAAATGCTCCATTGCTTTGCTGCTCATATTTTGCTTTCTGCGCTGCAACTTTGCAATAATTTGATTAATCTGATTCTGCACCTCTTTTTCATCTGTCAACACTTCCAAACCTTCTAGTAATTGTGTAAAAGTTGCTGTTGGATTTACAACAACAGGTTTCATTGTATTGATTTCATCTAATGAATCATATACACCTACAGGATCATAAATTTCAAAATGCGTCTTATGAATTTCAGGACAAAGTCTTGTAGCTCGTCCAAGCATCTGTTCAAATAAAATTCTTGATTTTACACGCCGCATAAATACAAGCGTTGTAATTTCTGGCACATCAATACCGGTTGTCAACAAATCTACCGTAACGACAATACTTGGATATCGCTCATTTTTAAATCGTTGAATGGCCTCCTCAATCTTTTTCTTATTACCACCACCAACGCTGCCCGTTATTTTCATAATGGCATCATTATCCACACCTGTCTCTGTATAGATTTCTTTTAAAATTTTTACAATAAGATCTGCATGTTGGTCATCAACTGCATAAATCAATGTCTTTCCTTGCACCTCAGGCGTTTCAGGATCAATGTCGCGAGCAATCTCGGCAAGTACAGCTTTGTTAAACGGTTCCGTAATTACCTGACGGTTAAATTTATCTACGTCAAAATCGAGTTCATCGTCCAATAGCTCTGAATTTGTGATCTCCCCTGTTATGGAATCATATCTTGTGACTATATCACCTTTTTTATAATGAATTCCTTCTTTGCTTAGCTTTGTTGTTAATTGATGCGGTGCATCATGATCTACAAGGTAGCCTTCAATAACTGCTTCCCTATATGTATATTTATATACAGGCTGTCCAAAAATCTCTGTTGTTTGCAAAGCAGGAGTTGCCGTCAATGCAATTTTTATTGCATCAAAGTACTCCACAACAGAACGATATTTGCTCTGATAATCAATCTGATCACGATAAAGAAGTTCGTCCTCTCCCATTTCCTTGTCTAAAATATAGCCACGATGCGCTTCATCAATGATAACCAAATCAAAATCTGTAACCGCAGGCATCGTATCTCCTTCATTATAAAGAATACGTTTTACCATGCTCTGCACCGTAGCCACTTGCAGTTTTGTTTCCTTATCAATCACCTTGTCTTCCAGACCTTTAATATTATAAATATCATCAAGTGTCATTAGTTCTTCTAGCTTTACTTCCTCGAATACATCTGTTGCTTGTTTACCAAGCGATGTACGATCTACCAGAAACAAAATTCTGCGAAACCGACCTGTTTTCAAGAAACGATAAATCATCCCAAGGATTGTGCGTGTTTTACCCGTACCCGTAGCCATCGCCAACAAAATATTCTGTTGCCCATTCAAAATTGCATGTTCAGCTGCCTGAATTGCTTTTAACTGATAGTCTCGAAGATTCAGGCCGTCTTTATCGCGCAGTAAATCATATGGCATATCTTGTAATGCTTGATCTTTTGCTGCAATATCCCGTTCAAGCAGTTCTAACATACCAGTAGGACTCATCCACCCTTTCAATGCTTTTGGGGCATTATCAGACTTTCTTAAGTCAAGAAACCACACACCACTTTTCGTATCATATTGCTCCAGATAAGGTCTTCCATTTGTTGCAAAGACAAATGGCACCTTATAATTCCTCCACATACCAATTTGATACTTTTCATCTTCAGCACGTACATTTCTGGAATAATCTTTGCATTGATAATCGATTACTGATGGAATATCCTTATGAATTGCTTTCGCCTCAATTATGGCAACAAGCCGTTTATCAATAAATAACGCATAATCTGCAAATCCTTTTTTGCCAACAGTAGAATCTGTCGGCCATTCGGCTATCGCAATATTTCTTCCCTTTTCTGGACGAGTTCCTTTTGAGTAACGCAGCTTTTGCGTATCTACTTCCCATCCAACTTTACGTAACTGTTCGTCAATAAGATATCTGGTCTCTGCCTCTGATTTTACCCTCTGCCGCATTGCTTTTCCTGCTTGGCTTTTACGTTCTTCTTTTTTAACACTCAGAGCCATTGCTGCAACCTTGGATGCCTCTGCGATCAACTTTTCTTCTTCGATTTGTTCTTTTTCTTTATCGACAATTTCTAATCGAACATTTTTATCTGGCATTTCAAACGGTTTGTTCTGATAATTCCAATCACCATACGTTTGCATAAACCATTCTGTCAAACTATACGCCATCTGAATAAAAATTTTTCCATCTTCAACTGATGCATAATTTTCATGAACAGCCTTATTTCTGATTTTTCTAAGACCATGAAGAATATCTGCCAAATCAGACGTAACTACACCTTCACGATATAATGTATGAATACGATTTGCAGAGGTATTATCAACAGGCAAATCAATCCTGTCATAGATAAAAATCAAATTAACAATAGTTTCCCCTATCATTCCTAATTTCAACAAGCAGGAATTTGAATCACTATATAAATATTTCTCGGCAAGTTCTCCAAAATTTGCCAGAACTGGAAATTTTTCTTTTAAAAAGTCAAAATTTGAATACACCTTACTGCTTCCTCCTATCGTACACATTTTCCTTCCTATCGTACCATTACAATCACGTTTTCAATTTTTCACACAAAAGACTCTTCCGATACTTTTGTATATAATTTTAGTAATATACACCTCATCTTTCTCTAAAATCACTGTTAATGTCAATTATACAATTTTAAAATTGAATTTGCAATATAATTTGATTATTCAAAAGAGGAATTTTGTCGAATTTCGACTTGTTTTAGTTTGTTCTTTCGTTCATTTCGTTTTAAAAGGAAATGGAAAAGCGGCCCCTGCTCTCGCAGCTGCCGCTTCTCACTTTCTTATATTGCCTTCCCTATTTATTTCATCCTCCCTATTATCTTTCCTCCATTCTCTTTCAGCCACTTGACCTGCTCCTTATAACTAGGAATCACCTTCTCTACCTCTGCCCAGAATGCCCCTGAATGATTCATTTCTTTTCGATGACACAGCTCATGCACGACAACATAGTCAATCACTTCTGGCGGTGTCAGCATTAGCAAGCAATTAAAATTAAGATTTCCTTTGCTGCTGCAGCTCCCCCATCTTGTCTTTTGATTGCGAATTGTTATAAAATTTTTAGGCGAAAACCCAGGGGCTTGCCCCTGGGATGAAGCCAAGA
>OBAM01001984.1_pt1 | contig 11791 bp, 8 predicted proteins | sample 1517751 | NCBI WGS metagenome assembly OBAM01 (sample SAMN04571703, study PRJEB22368) | human gut metagenome | biome: human gut; material: stool | host: Homo sapiens | place: Luxembourg | collected 2012-10-18
GCTGCTGGAAGGTTCCATTCATTTTCTGAATGTCAGTCATGGCACGCCCGATCATATCTCCCGGAATCTCAAGTCTGAACTCATAATATGGCTCAAGCAGAACGCTTTTTGCTTTCTTTAATCCCTGACGCACAGCCCTGTACGTCGCCTGCCGGAAATCGCCGCCCTCTGTGTGTTTCAGATGGGCGCGTCCTGTGATCAATGTAATCTGCATATCCGTAATCGGAGAACCGGTCAGTACTCCCGGGTGCTCCCGTTCTTCCAGATGAGTCAGAATCAGACGCTGCCAGTTACGGTCCAGCACATCCTCACTGCATGCAGTAAAAAACTGCAGTCCGCTTCCCGGCTCTCCCGGTTCCAGAAGCAAGTGTACTTCTGCATAATGACGCAGCGGCTCAAAATGACCTACACCTTCTACCGGCTCTGCGATTGTTTCTTTATATACGATATTTCCTGTGCCAAACTCTACTGCTACATGGAAACGCTCCCAGATCAGATGCTTTAATATCTCGATCTGAACCTCACCCATCAGCATGGCATGGATTTCTCCAAGCTGTTCGTTCCATACAATGTGAAGTTCCGGTTCCTCCTCTTCCAGCTCTTTGAGTTTCTTCAGCATCTGGTGAACATCACAGTCCTCGGGAAGCAGAATCCTGTAATTTAATACAGGTTCCAGAACCGGCATCTCGGATTCCCGTTCAATTCCAAAGCCCTGTCCCGGATGTGTCTGGGAAAGACCGGTTACTGCACAGATGGTTCCTGCAGGAGCCTCCTTTGCAAGCTCAAATTTCGCACCGGAATAGATACGGATCTGATCTGCCTTCTCTGTATCTGTGAGAAGTTCCTTCACCTTCAATGTTCCACCTGTGATTTTCATATAGCTTAAACGATTGCCCTGATCGTCTCTGGCAATCTTGAATACTTTTGCCCCGAACTCAGATGGATATGTCGGTGTCTCGCAGTATTTTTCCAAACCATGGAGAAATTCTTCTACACCTGTCATTTTTAGCGCAGAGCCAAAGAAACATGGGAAAAGTTTTCGCTCTTTGATTACTTTTCGGATATCTGATGTTGATATTTCCTCTGTTTCCAGGTATTTTTCAAGCAGTTCCTCATCGCAGACAGAAACATCTTCCAGAAACTGAGACTGCAGATCTGATTTTTCCCAGGTGAAATCAACGCAATTATCACTTAATCGCTTCTTTAATTCTGCCAAAAGTTTCTCTTTATCAGTTCCGTCCTGATCCATTTTATTGATAAACAGGAACGTCGGGATCTGGTATCTTGCCAGAAGTCTCCATAAGGTCATGGTATGTCCCTGCACACCATCCGCTCCATTGATTACAAGGATGGCATAATCCAGAACCTGCAGTGTCCTCTCCATTTCCGCCGAGAAATCCACATGTCCCGGCGTATCCAGCAGAGTTATCCCCCTGTTCCCCAGTTCAAACTCCGCCTGCTTGGAAAAAATCGTAATTCCACGCTCTCTCTCCAGGTTATAAGTGTCCAGATACGCATCCTTATGATCCACCCGCCCCAGCTTACGGATTTTTCCCGTTAAATATAAAATCCCCTCCGACAACGTAGTCTTACCTGCATCTACGTGGGCAAGGATACCTACAACAAGTTTCTCCATAGTATATTTAGAACTCCTTTTTTCCTTATAAATTGATATATAAGTATTGGCTTAAATAAAATTAATCGTTTGTATCAATTAAAGAACTATTTTAACATAAGAATCTATATAATTCCAATATGGTTCTACTTTAATCGCAGCTTTCAGCCAATGTAATTTATCTTTACTCATCTTTACATTCCAATATGACTCTACTTTAATACACTAATCTTGAAGTCAATTGTTTCTGTTCCTTCCTTTACATTCCAATATGGTTCTACTTTAATATGACTGGAGACCGGCTGATCGGAAACAGGCTTGCCTACTTTACATTCCAATATGGTTCTACTTTAATTAGTTATAATCTCCTTTTTGTGTATTTACATCAATCCTTTACATTCCAATATGGTTCTACTTTAATAAGAGTGTAAACACAATCTCTGGTGAGCTGATGATCTTTACATTCCAATATGGTTCTACTTTAATTATCAGGGACAGCCATAGTGCGCTGCATTCGTTTCGCTTTACATTCCAATATGGTTCTACTTTAATGAGAGAAATTCTTTTCAAGGCAAAGCGGATTGATAACTTTACATTCCAATATGGTTCTACTTTAATTCTAGCGGAAATTTTCATGAAATCATGAATAGTGACTTTACATTCCAATATGGTTCTACTTTAATATTGTCAGCTGCCTGCAAACTCTGTAATCATTTTTCTTTACATTCCAATATGGTTCTACTTTAATGGGAGGATGCTATGAGAATTGAAGATTTGAAGAGTCTTTACATTCCAATATGGTTCTACTTTAATGACAGCACCAACCAAACAGCAGTTGCACGATGTCCTCCTTTACATTCCAATATGGTTCTACTTTAATATAAGGCTCTGAGAGCAAAACACGAAAGACTGCTCTTTACATTCCAATATGGTTCTACTTTAATCCGTAGTTCTTTTTAAGGGTATCTGCGGTAAGCTGCTTTACATTCCAATATGGTTCTACTTTAATAGGCTCAGCAGAATCAGGCAAGATTTACCACTCACGTCTTTACATTCCAATATGGTTCTACTTTAATTTCACAAGGCGAAAATCATCTTGCCGATTCTGACAACTTTACATTCCAATATGGTTCTACTTTAATGTATTCCGCTGAGGAAAGATAATTGAACAGTTTTCTCTTTACATTCCAATATGGTTCTACTTTAATTCAGACTCGACAGCCTCCATGAACGCCTCAATACGCTTTACATTCCAATATGGTTCTACTTTAATCCATAGCTGTCAGTTCCGCATATTTTTTATGCTTATTTGCTCATTTTTGTCGACTTCACTATATCTGTTCTATTTTCCCATTCATTTTATCATGTTTTTCATCAAAAAACCACTCATTCCCTTTATTTACATACCATTGTCGACCTCTTCGCATTTTTATTTTATCGAACATCGACAGAATTTTTCATTATTAATCTACATCATCTACAAATTCAATTTTATAATATCCCATTTCATCATATCGGCATTGCATAACTTTAATTTTTTCACATAGACTCAGATTAATTGATTGATATTGATGCACACATCCTTTTTTCATAGCCTTTTCATAAGAGTTCCAGTGATAATATGGAATTTCAAGCGAATACTGCAAAATATTACTTCTTAAACATTTTCTTTCAATCGCAGTTAATCTTTCTGAATTTAATTTCTGAGATATAGTATCTATTTCTTCTTTATATTTTTCATATACTGTTTCAGGAATGATCGTCTCACTTAAAATATTTCTCAATTTATTTTCATTTTTCTTAAAAGAATATATACTAATAGAATCTATGAAACGATACTTTTCCCTAAATTTCTTTATGAAATGACTTTGAGAAATATTTTCCGTTGTTAAGTATCTGTTAATCAACTCTTGTTTCTTACTTTCAGATAGTTTTCCATTAATATCATGGATCGCTTTATTTGACAACTCAAATATTGTTTTATCAATAAATCCTTTATTCCCCAATATGAAATCGCCCTCATCCAATTGCGTATATACATAACAATTGTACATGGTCACATTTTTTGCGCCTTTTCTATTGCATCTTCCAAATCTCTGAAACAAAGAATTTAAATCAAGAAGCTCTGTAAATAAATAATCAAAATCAATATCAAGGCTTGCCTCTACAATTGAAGTCGCAATCCAAATTCCCGATTGTTTATCCAGATTCCCATTTTTGTCATACGTCTTTCCAAATTTTATAATTTCTTCTTCAAGTTTAGCTCTGTCTTTTTTTATGAATCGACTATGAAAAATATTTACAGTAGCTGATATATTTTTACCTGCTGCTTCTGCCTTCACTGCTTCCATAAGTTTTTGTGCCGTAGCAATTTTATTACAAACTACCAGTATTTTATTACTGATGCCTTTTCTTTCATTTTCTTCATATAGATCCAGAATATCTTTTGCATTAATTTTTCTATCCATGACTTTTACATTATGGCGAATGGAATCATTAATAAATACTTTTTGATTGTCCTTTGAAAATCCAACATATTTTTCTAATAACTCTTTTACAAATGGAGATAAGGTTGCTGTCATAATCGCTATTTTTCCACCCATCTTTGCAATATGTTCCATTCCATATATTAGATAGGCCAACAAATCCGGGCTATACATTTGAATTTCATCAATTACAATTCTTGAGTAAGACAAGGTTGTCAATTTCAATTCATATCCCTGATATTTAAATACAAAATTAAATAGCTGATCCATTGTTGAAATACTTAATGGAATAGAAAATGCTTTTCCCCTTTGCTCATACTGAAATATTTCTTCATCTGTTCCCACATTCTTTTTGACATAATACTCCAACGATTCAGAATGAAGAAGACTGACTTTCTCAGACAAATTTTCATTTTCCAGTATATCTTCGCACACTCTGTCATAGATTGCATTAATCGCAGTTCGTAACGGTAACACAAAATATCCTTTATGATTTCCAATCCACCATAAACCGCCCTCCGTTTTTCCCATTCCTGTTTGAGCTATGGCAATAATATTCTGATTTTGTTTTTCCATGCAAAATCGTTGTAGTGAATTCCATTCCACATTGGGATTTTTTCTTTGCCACTTTCTCATACAATTTTCCAATCCCTGTTCCAGAAAATCATGAGGATACTCAATCATATAATTTCCACTGGCACTATAATCACATTTATGTAAATACCCTTTAATTTTTACTGCTCGAATATCTTCAATATCCTTAACCATAGCCAATTGAGTATAAAACTTTTGGGATAATTTGAAAATTTCATTTTTAACCTCGGCTAAATTTTCCTTAATTGTATCTTCTCTCTCCAAAATAGTCTTTATCGGATCACAATAATCATGATGATACATTACTGCAAAGCAGACTCGTGCATAATCCCGTTTATCATGCCCTTTTATCTTTTGAATCTGGTCCTCATTTACAAAATATACTGACAGTACATTATGTGGGATTTCTCTATCTGGATCAAAATATTGTTTTTCTTTTGCGAGAACTCTCTGTTGAAATCTTTCCGTTACTTTTCCAATATCATGATAATAACAAGCCTGTTTTACCAATTCGTATAAATCATCTGAGTCAATATATCCCATTGTTTTTAATGTTTCTAAATGCGTCAATAAATCATTTATATGTTGTTGAATCGTTTTATCTGGCTTTGCCCAATACCTTTCTAAATTCATCCTTTGTCTCCTTCATTTCCCAGAATGCATTCCTTTGTTATAGAAGCAAGGCAGCAAACTCCCATTTGCTGCCTCAATTTTAAAGAAAATTAACAATATAATTTTTCCCATCTTCCTGATCCAGGTATATTCCATTTCCAATTTTATCGATACCATATTGTGAAATATATACTACAGATTTTTTTTCAAAAATTCTTTTTCCATCTTTTAACTCATAATTTTTATTCAGATAATATCTGGTTCCATTTGCTTTCATACGATTTCGTATTTTATATGGATAAACCTTTCTCTCATCCGTTTCTTCATCCAGTTTCAGAGCTTCAGAATCTATATAAGCAGAATACTCACTTGTCGCCGAAATATTTCCAGTTTCAACTAAATCTATAACTTTTGCCTGCTGTATATCTACCATGTCTTCACTTCTTCCAATAGATTTTATGTCAGTCCAATGCTGTTCCAGATCATGTAAAACCGCATCATCTGCCTGTATATGAATAATCAATTGAATATTATTCAGAACTTCATAAAATTTCATAGACTTAGTTAATGTCCGAAAATAAGAAATAGGTTTCGTATAGTTTTCTCTTACATATTCATCATATCGCTGCTTTATTTCTTTCTCATACTTTTTAAGCTCATTTTCTCTCTGAAGTACACTTTCATATGGAATGCCCGCTGCTTTTGCCTTTTTTCTTTTCTCTGCTAATGCTTTTTTTCTTTTCTTCAAATGATTTAAAACTGGCCCAAGTCTATTTTTCTTGAATTCAGAAATAGTATCATTTAAATCCTTTAACTGTTGATACTCTTTCAATAATGTTTCATTGTATACCTGAATTGTTATATTTTTTCGAAAACTATTTCCCTGTGGTTTCTTAGCTACAGCAACCTTGTCAAACGCAGTCGACAGCATTTCTCCATTTTTCATTTTTACAAGAATTCCTCTGTCATCTTGTAAAGAATTCAAGAAACAATAATCGGTATACGGTTCACGATGCATAGATTCATACTGTCCTTGTATACTTACATTCATTGGATGGTATTCTGTGTATCCACATGCTTTATGCAACGCTCCAATTACTGTTGAAAAAGGGGGGAGCGGATATGTCATTTTATTATCCACGCATTCTGGTTTCCTGTAATTTGCGCTCGTCTGACGGATAACCAGTCGAAATGCTTTCATAACAGAATCTCTCCTTTCTGTTAAACGCCATAGTATTCTCTTACTTCTTCTTTTAAAGTCTGGAAAAATTCCGGCATATTCATTGTTTTCAGAGTTTCTTCTATTTCTTTTTCATTTTCCAGTGTCTGCCCTTTTAATAATGCCGCATGAAATCCCTGATTTTTCTTTATAATTAAATCCTCCGATAATTCCAGTCTGTCTTCTTTTACATGTACTACATTTTCAAAATAATGTGTTTTCCTCTCTGACAATCCACCTACTGCAAAAACAGGTTCCGCATTATCCATGTTTCCTTTTACTATCAGGCTTAACGTTTCTACTGCATTAAGCAACATGCATACTCTTTCAGCTTTTTCCTCTGCTTCTGCTTCCTCCTGAAAGTTATCATCTTTTCCCACCATTTCCAAATCTATTGTTATACTGTAAGTTTTTAAAGATTTATCATATTCGTACTGATATGGCATCAATCCTACCTGATCTGCATGATTCTGTACATTTAATCCATTTTCTTTTGCATAATTCGTGGCCATATAAAGGTTATTGTGAAATCTTGGCTGACTTACAAAGCTTTCGCAGGAAATGGCATCTGTTACGTAAAATGAACTATTTCTGATATATGTAGTGCCGCTTGTATTCATATATCCACCTTCTAAAGCTCTGCAATTAGATGCATTTGATTCTTCTGTAACTTTTTTCTGCACTGCTCCATCAATCTCTGTTTTCAAGTCTTCATATAAACCAGACTGAGTCATAATTGCATTTTTAAGACTCTCTCTGCTTCGAATTGTATACACTTTTCGATTTCTAAATACCTTTTGTACACTGGCGATATTTCCCAGAGATTCCGAATAATTAGATGTCATATTGGCTACTATTGTAATTGTCAAAGCTTTCTTATTCATTCTCCTTACCTCCCGTTTGCTTATCCTGCACTTTACTTTTCTTTGTCATCGCATTAGCAAATGTATAAGCTAATTCCTTGTTATCCTCAAAATTTTCAAACAAATCATAAACAAAATCAAATTGTATATCTGTATAATTGGACAATTGGGCAAGAATATCCAAAAATGCACTATAATCTTTCAGTGCAAGTGAACTTGTCAACCTCTGACGATAACTCTTTCTCTTATTCTCTGGTAATCTTTCAGCTACTTTTTTCGCACACGCATATGCAACAGTCATTCCTTTTGTCATGTTTTTTCCTCTTTCTTTTATCAACAAATTTAACTTAATCAATAAACTAACCAAGTATTCCGAGTCTCGTTTTAAAAAGAATTCTATCAATTCATCTGCATCTTTTAGGTTTAATATGCAATCCATGACTTCTTTTTGAACATCCAGATAATATTCTTTTCCTAATTGAACACTAAAACAAAAAGGTTCATATACCTCCAATTCAGAAAGAATATCAATGCTACGTTTTCGAATATATAAAGTTTCAAAAAAATCTCTGTTTCTGTTTTTAGTTATCACTTCTACATCGTAATCTATGAAAGCAGAACTTTCTTGGATAGATTTAAATAAAATTTTTCGGGCAGTTTGATATTTGTCCGGTTTTTTTTCCTTTTCTTCTCTAAGTTTGTCTATTAACTGCTGATTTGTATCTATAAGTTGTTTGACAGAATAATTATCATTAATAAATAAAGATTCACGTTCTCCACAAAAAGCAAATGGGATAAAATCAAATAGCTGGCAGTCTTCAGATGCAAAGCTTTCTGTTCGAAATGCAAAAGAAAGATTTTTAGATTTTCTCGCACCATCTACATAATATCCCCAAAGTCGGCAACAATCTCGTTTTTCCTCAAACAATAAATTCGGGTTGGCAAAATCGGCATACATATCCGATTTGTTTCGGAATGTTTCCTGTGTCAATATTAACCTGTTTTTTCTTATACATTCTAATATTTCTACCTTATTATCTCCATCAAATTTGATTTTTCCAAATATTTTTTTCATAATCGCATTGCTTTTAAGTAGTTCATTAATCTGCTTTTTCTCTTCCTGTGAAAATTCATCTTTTCTCAATTGAATTTCCAGTCTTTTATGTGGAAACGATAATGAATAATACTCCTCTGCAAATTCCAGAAATCTTTCCCGAGTAATATCTTCCTGATTGAATGCAAAATACTCGTCCTTAATCTCATATTCCAGATTCTGGTTATATAAATATTTTTCCAGACCTACAATTGCAGCAGAATATCTCCAATCTGAGGGAATAACATGCGTATTAAAAAGTGCATCATTTACTTTTTTTATCATTCTGCCCTCCTATATCTGCTGAATAATCTGCAACAAGCCATATCCCATCGACGAGTGTCCACCAACCCCTACCTGATAAAAATATTGCAGAATTTCAGGTTTTGCTTCTATAAGGAAAAATCCGATTGATATATCTATAAATTGTTTATATATGCGTGTTACAACCTTTTTTCCTGATATAGTTTTTATTTTTATCTCCTGCACCTCATTCTCAGCAAATCCCGCATAAATAGCTTGTCGCTTTAAACTATCGCCTGCTTTTTCTTCAAACTCTTTATCATTGATCGTATAATAATTGTCTGTATTGTTCTCTCTGAAATGTTCTCTAATAATCAATCCACCACCTGGAACAGTACGAAAGATTACTTTATCACTCGTAATCACTTCTTCTTGTACTTTTACAATTTTCTTAAGTATCATACTATTTTTATCTGGCAAAGGAAATCTTTTATGCTTCATTCCAATAAAAGCAAAATAAAAAATCTGCCCTATTTTGCTTTTATCACTTGCTGAAAATATTAATTTCAATCGAGGAGAAGCCAGAATAATTTTGTCTTTCTCATATTGCGGTTTATCAAATAATGGAACAAAACAATAATCTTTTCTGTCAGTCCCGGTAAAATAGTGTTCATAATATTTTCCCTGATTGCATTCTTCCAATGTTTTCTTCAAAAAAGAAACAAACATTGCCCGATTGTCAGACGGAATAATGTTCTTCTCTAGTTCAAAATATAATTCAATACGCACTTGCTACTCCTTCCTTACCATTTGCACATTTTTCCTATATTTTGATATTACTACATTTATTATCTATATACAATAGTTTTTATTATTAAGTACAATTTTATAATACTTGGTTTATATTTGTTTTTTATTTCTTGCACTTGTTTACTGATTTGTTATATACTTTAATTGTATCTGTTGTTCCACATTGGAATGTAAAAAGTATTATAAATTTTTACAGAATTAATAGTTGTTCCACATTGGAATTTCTCATTGCCAAAGTTAAACAGGTATCTATATCTTTAACTGGCATCATTGGAGTAACAGAAAAGAGCGCGCATGGCAAATGCACGCTCTTTTCTGTTACTCCACCTTTATATCCATTTTTTCATTCACCCATCCTCTGATAGTTTCTTCACTCTCGCAAAGAATCCTGGCTACCTTTTCAATTGAATCTCCCTCTTTAAAAAGGGAATTTGCAATTTTACGTTTTTCCTCTTCTCGTCCAATCTTTATCCCATCATTTTTTCCAGCTTCGTACTCAGCTTTCCTGAGTTTCCTTTTTTCCTCTTCCTCATTGTATTCAAATATACTCATAGCGACTACCTCCGCTCGATTCTTTTGCAGAAATTCTTTCAAAATACCTTCCTGAATACTCTCGCTTACAGCACGCTCTACGGCCATATTCAGTTCCATTTCATCAGAATATCTGCGTACCTTTTCTACATATTGCGCATATTCTCTTAAAGTCTGGCATTCTTCCATTAGTTTTTTATTATGTCCTACATTAATGTTTAACGTAATAACCTTCAATTCAAGATTTGGTTCTCCTGACATATTTTCATACGATTCTGACAGATAATCTACCCACCTATCTTCTTTTTTCTCTGTTCCATTATAAAATACGATAAAATTCGGTGTGGGTATTCTCAGTCTTGTTGAGGTATACAAGGACTTCCAATCCACCATTTTCTGATATTCGCTGGAAATGTAGAATAAGTCTCTCAAAGGCATGTTCGGGTTATACGTAGACTGATGTTCATACAGAAACAGATTCGTATTTATAATAAACGCCAGATCATTCTTCATTCCCATATAGATTGCGTTCTCAAGTGTCACAATCTCTAATTGAGCAGCATCTGTATAAGAAGTTTCATTGATTGCATTATACAGCGACAACAGATTCTTTCTGTCTGAAAACAGCATACGGAATACTGTATCTTTGTACTTACGGTTTGCAGTTGCTGTGTTGCCCTTCAATCGGTTTTTTTTCACAATAATTTTTTTGTTCTTTCTTTTTGCCATTGGCAATACCTCCTGTTTTCCGCAGGAGTCAAAGAACATTTTGTGCTATTCTTATCACTTCTCAGCTCCTGCTTTTCATAATTAACTGGAATTAAAAGCATGGATTTCTGAATTGAGATTAGAATAATCAGACGGCAAAAATGCCTTGAAATATAAGAGAAATATGCTTTATACTTATGTTAGCATTACTTACTCTTATTTTCAAGGCATTTTATATTCTTTTTATTTTATAAATTGTATGGAAGTTACTGTTCACACGCCACTGTCCCGCGAGGTGTTTTGGCATGAATATGCCAAAATCCCGAGACATACAAGCCAAAATTCCATTGCCGCAGGCAATCTGGAATGAATTTTGGCTACGTTACTGTGAACGGAGTGAACAGTAACGTATGGAAACTTTTTTATTCCTTATGTGTCCCTCTGACTACTTTGATTCCACGTTCTTCTATCATATTGCAGATCTGTGTCATCCTTGGACATTCATGCTTTCCATCCGGGAGACGACAGACACCTACGTGGATGGTACTGATTTTTTCACTGACCAGTCTGTCTATCTTTTCCAGGATTCCTTTGTCTTCTATGGGTTCTATCGGGTTGACGCCTTTGCATTCGTTACAGGTCATCATTGCTGCCAGACAGGTATCTTCCGGATAATCCTGAAAGAAATCGGTTCTGTTCTGAAATGCTGCCAGGCATCCAACTCTGGCGCATACATTATTAGAATGAATACACGTCAAAATTCCTATTTTATTCATCTTTTTCCTCCATATATAGCAGGCCAGAGTCAAAAATTTTCCTGACTCTGGCCTGTCAATACTCAAACATTCGAAATCCTCTGATTTACTACGTAAATTGCTACTTTCTCATGTTTGACGAGTCCCAAGCTCCAAAGTCTTATCGTGCAAGCACGAACGACTTTCTGACCTTTTGACCCTGATATCATATTATAAAAATAAAATATGCATCTTCCCGCGGCTGTCATTTACCACTTCCGAA
>OBAM01002016.1_pt1 | contig 11655 bp, 7 predicted proteins | sample 1517751 | NCBI WGS metagenome assembly OBAM01 (sample SAMN04571703, study PRJEB22368) | human gut metagenome | biome: human gut; material: stool | host: Homo sapiens | place: Luxembourg | collected 2012-10-18
TTCAAACCGAATACCTCCGCCGCCTGTCCGGCAAGCCCTATTTTGAGGCTGTCCTCGGTACGCACCTGCACCTGTTCGGCAACCACCCTGCCAGCGGGTGGGCGTTCTACCTGCTGCCCGGCTCCGCGGTGCTGGAGCTGCGCGGCGGGTCGGCGGTGCTCTGCGGTGCGCTGCCCGGCGGGGAAGCGGGGGAGGACGCCCGGGAGGAATTGACGGGCTTTCTCCGCTTTCTGCACGCCGACACCCTGCGAACCGAGCACCCGCTGACCCTGCCCGGCTGGCAGCCTGCCGCGCCGCTGACGCTGTGGGAGCTGCCAAAGGGCCGTGCCCTGCCGCTGCCGCCCGCGCCCCCGGCGGAGCTTGTCCCGGACAAAGCGCCGTCGATGCTGCCGGTCAGCCGCCTTGTCTTTGCCGAGAGCGACGCCGAGGCCGACGAGTTCTACTCCGCGGCCTGCACGGCGCTGGCCCACGGGGTGGGCACCTGCCGCGCGCTGCTGCACAACGGCAGACCCGTCTGCACGGTGGGCTGCTACGAGCAGAGCGATACCGAGAGCTACATGGCCGCGGGCGTGACCGACCCCGCGTGGCAGGGCAGGGGACTGGCGCGGTATTTGATTGTCGGGCTGGCGAATGAACTGACCGCCGAACGCGCGGTGCGGTTCGCCTGTTTCCCGGCGCTGTGCGGCTTTTATGCACAGCTTGGATTTTTACAAATTGGCAAAATTCAACATTATACTACAGATTGGAATACTACATGATCGAACAATTTTACGACCTGCGCCCCGAAGTGCTGGCGCTGGACCGCAAGGCCCTCGACCTCTGCCGTGCGCAGTTTGCCCGTGTGGAGGAGATCCGCGACTACAACCAGCTCAAAATGCTGCGCGCCTTCACCGACTGCGGCGTCGAGGCACGGCATTTCTGGGGATCCAGCGGCTACGGCGTCTGGGACGACAGCCGCAACAAGCTGGAGGAGGTCTTTGCCCGCTGCATGGGGGCCGAGGCCGCACTGGTGCGCCCGCAATTCATGAGCGGCACCCACACGCTGACCGTCGCACTGTTCGGTCTGCTGCGCACCGGCGACACCCTGCTGGCAGCCACGGGCCGCCCTTATGACACGCTGGAAGGCGTCATCGGCATCGGAGACGCGGGCAAGGGCTGCGGCACGCTGCGGGAGTTTGGCGTGAACTACGACGAGTGCCCGCTGCTGCCGGACTTCACCCCCGACTATGACCTGATCGCCGAGAAGGCCAAGACCGCCACGGTGGTACACATCCAGCGCAGCCGCGGCTACACCCAGCGCAATGCGTTTGACCTTGCCACGATTCAAAAGGTCGCGGACACCGCCCGCAAAGCCAACCCGAACGCGGTGATTTTCGTGGACAACTGCTACGGCGAGTTCACCCAGACCGCCGAGCCCGTCGCCTTCGGCGCGGACATCATGGCGGGCAGCTTTATCAAGAACCCCGGCGGCGGCATCACCCCTACGGGCGGCTACATTGCGGGCCGTAAGGACCTTGTCGAAAAGTGCAGCCACCGCTTCACTGCGCCCGGCATCGGCGGGGATCTGGGCTGCACGCAGGACAGCCTGCGGGATACCTTCCTCGGCTTCTACTACGCGCCGGGCGTCGTCTGCGAGGCGCTGAAAACCGCCATCTATGCCCAGTGTCTGCTGGAGCTGGCGGGCGTCAATCCCGTGCCGCGCTACACCGCCGACCACAACGACATTGTGACCTGCTTTGACTCGGGCAGTGCCGCCGCGCTGACGGGCTTCTGCGCGGGCATCCAGCACAACAGCCCTGTGGACAGCTTTGCCAGCCCCGAGCCTGCCGACGAGCCGGGGTACACCGACAAGGTCGTCATGGCCTCCGGCAGCTTTACCGAGGGCAGTACGATTGAAATTTCCTGCGACGGCCCGCTGCGTGCGCCCTACACCTGCTATCTGCAGGGCGGCGTGAACTTTACCGCAGGCCGTGCCGCCGTGCTGAACGCCGTGCAGAATGCGTTTTTTGCGGGGTAAGCAACAGGCTGTGAAGTAAAAAATCTCCCGCGTATCCTAACCGATACGCGGGAGATTTTTTACATTCTACTGTTTTAGTGCTTCACAAAATCACGGACCAGCGCTTGCAGCAGGTCGTCGCGGTCAATGCGGCGGATGATGGCGCGGGCGTTCTTGTAGGTCGTGATGTAGGTCGGGTCCTCCGACAGGATGTAGCCGACGAGCTGATTGATGGGGTTGTAGCCCTTCTCCTCCAGCGCACGGTACACCTGCAGCACCGCCTGCTTGATCTCCATATCACGGTCATCACGGATGGAAAAAACGGCGGTAGGTTCAGAGATCGGCATTTCAATTCTCCCCTTCATTATGATATTACTAGCCCTATTATACTCAACATGCGCCAAATTTGCAAGATGAAAACGCAGGATTTTTATACAGAAATGCAAATTCCGTTTCTTTGCTTTTTGTCCGCCGCTGTGCTATAATACAGACAAAACTGTCCGTAAAGGAGCTACACTATGAAATTTTCGGAAATGCCCTATGCACGCCCCGACCTGGATGCCGTCAAGCAGCAGTTTGCTGACCTGCTGGCCCGCTTCAAGGCGGCTGCCACCTACGCCGAGGCCCACGCCGTTTTTCTGGAGGAGGAAAAGCTCAACAAGCATGTGGACACGCTCGCCCAGCTGGCCAGCGTGCGCAATACGATTGACACCCGCGACAAATTCTACGATGAGGAGATGAACTTCTGGAACGAGGCCACTCCCCAGCTGCAGGAGTGCCAGAACGCCTGGAGCCGCGCGATGCTCGATTCGCCGTTCCGCGCTGACTTCACCGCCGAGTACGGCGACCTGATGTTCGTCAACGCCGAAATCGCGGACAAGGCGTTCTCGCCCGACATCCTCGACGAGATGGCACAGGAAAATAAGCTGACCACCGAGTACGGCAAGCTGATCGCGTCGGCGCAGATCCCGTTTGAGGGCGGCGTCTACACGCTGAGCCAGCTGTCCCCGTTCAAGAACGACCCCGACGATGCCCGCCGTCTGGCCGCCTGGAAGGCCGAGGGCGCATGGTACAAAGAGCACGGGGCCGAGTTTGACGGCCTCTACGACCAGCTCGTCCACCTGCGTGACACCATGGGCAAAAAGCTCGGCTATGAGGGCTACACCACGCTGGGCTACTACCGCATGGGCCGCAACTGCTACACGAAGGCCGATGTGGAAAAGTTCCGCACCGCCGTCGTCAAGTACATCGTGCCGCTGGCCGACAGCATCTACCGCGAGCAGGCCGGGCGGCTGGGCAAGCAGTACCCGATGAACGCAGCCGACAACGCCCTGATGTTCCGCAGCGGCAACCCCCGCCCGGCGGGCGACGCCGACGCTATCCTCAAGCAGGGCAAAAAGTTCTATGAGGAGCTTTCCCCCGAGACCGGCGTGTTCTTCAACAAAATGCTGGACGACCAGCTCATGGACGTGCTGTCCACCCCCGGCAAGGCGGGCGGCGGCTACTGCACGGGCCTGGGTGATTACGAAATGCCGTTTATTTTTGCCAACTTCAACGGCACCCAGCACGACGTCGAGGTCGTGACCCACGAGGCCGGCCACGCCTTTGCCGCCTACATGAACCGTGACCGCATCCCGTACTCCTACGTCTGGCCCAGCATGGAGGCCTGCGAGGTCCACTCGATGTCGATGGAGTTCTTCGCCTGGCCGTGGGCTGATGGCTTCTTCGGCGCGGATGCCCGCAAGTTCCGCTACAGCCATCTGGCGGGTGCGCTGACCTTCATCCCCTACGGCACAATGGTGGATCACTTCCAGCACATCGTCTACGAGCATCCCGAGCTGACCCCGGCCCAGCGCCACGAGGAATGGAAAAAGCTGGCTGCCATCTATCAGCCCTGGATGCGTCTGGACGGCGAGATCCCGTTCTACGGCGCGGGTGAGTACTGGCAGCGCCAGATGCACATTTATCAGAGTCCGTTCTACTACATCGACTACTGTCTGGCCCAGACCGTCAGCCTGCAGTTCTGGGCGATGCTGCAAAAGGACCGCGCCGATGCGTGGAGCCACTACATGGCCTACACGAAGCAGGGCGGCAGCCGCACCTTCACCGAACTGCTGAAAAACGCCGGCCTGTCCACGCCGTTTGAGGAAAGCTGTCTGCGCGGCGTCAGCGAGGCGGCCAAGGCGTGGCTGGACAGCTACGACCTGACGGGGATCGTCTGATGGCGGACCGCGAGCGCGAGAAGAAAAAGAAGCGCGCCTATCTCGACGACTTTGAAAAGGATCTGAACGGCAATTATCAGTATCGCGGCGCGCATTACCGCTATGCGGGCGAGCACTCTCACACCAGGGTGCTGGCCTTGCTGTGGCTGTTTTGCGGCGGCGGGGCTGCGCTGACCGTCGGCGCGGGCGCACTGCCCGGGGCCACGGCCCACGCACCTGTGTACCTGCTGCTGCCCTACATGGCGGCACTGGTGCTGGCGCTGTATGCGGTGGTGCTGCTGGTGCGGCTGACCCAGGGCGGCGCGCGCGTGCGGGCTTATATCCATGAACAGACCGCACAAAAATTGCCCTCTTTGTGCAGGGTGACAGCGGTACTCTGCGCTGCTGCCTCTGCGGGGCAGGGGGTGGCTGTGTTTGCAGCGGACGCACAGCTGCTTTGGGGAATGCAAGGCGTTTTTATACTTTTTGAACTGCTCTCCTGCGCTGCTTTTGCCGCTGCTGCGTGGCTCCTCAAGCGGATGCCGTGGGAAAAAGAAGAATAATTATACATTATCACAATAGAGCGTGCTCCGCAGAAAAACGCAGGGCACGCTTTTTTAGATGAGCAGGAAAAGTCTTCCCACAGGGGGAAAAAGACTTTGGGGGTTACAAAATTTTCCTCTCAAATTCGGCAAAAGGTACAAAAAGCAACAAAAGTGTGATTTATGGTTGACTTTTTGTCAATTTTAAGGTATCTTATAAGCTAAGCCATTATCGACAAGTGTACGCTGTAAAGAGATACAGGGTGCGGAAAGGGGGATCCCCCTTTCTCGTGTTGCGCTCTTGGGGAGCGCAACATTGATTTGTGGGTGAGGGCAAATTTATAGGAGGTTTTACCACATGAAAAACACAAAGCAAGCCATTGCACTGGCATCTGCTGCCGCTCTCAGCGTCGGCATGCTGGCAGGCTGCGGCGGTGCTGCTTCTTCCGCTGCGACTGCGTCCAGTGAGAGCAACAGCACGGCCACTGCCGAGGCATCCACCACTGCCGCTTCCGACGGCACGCTCGTTCTGGCCGAGACCGGCTTTGAGAGCAAGTTCAGCCCCTTCTTTGCTGCTTCTGCCGCTGACCAGGATGTCATCGACCTGACCCAGATCGCCCTGCTGGGCGCTGACCGTAAGGGTGAGATGGTCCTGAACGGCATCGAGGGCGAGACCCGCGAGTACAACGGCACTGACTACACCTACCACGGTCCTGCCGACTGCGTTGTCACCGAGAACGCCGACGGCACCGTTACCTATGACATCAAGCTGCGCGAGGACCTGAAGTTCTCCGACGGTGAGCCTGTCACCATCGACGACGTCATCTTCTCGATGTATGTTTTCCTCGATCCTACGTATGATGGTTCTGCAACCATGTACTCCACCCCTATCGTTGGTCTGGACGAGTACCGCAGCTCCATGACCACGCTGTCCAAGCTGATCGCTGAGGCCGGCGAGGACAACACCGACAACACGAAATTCACTGCCGAGCAGCAGAAGGCTTTCTGGGACGCTGTCAACGACGGCGGTGTGAAGTTTGCCCAGGAGATCATCGACTACTGCGTTGAGAACGGCGCTGCCGCCGACGCTAACGATGCTGCCGGTGCCGCCTCCGCCTGGAACCTGGGTGAGCTGCCCGCAGGCGCAACCGCGAAGGATATGTTCGAGCTGATCGGCGCGAACTACGACTGGAACTTCTCTGCCATGGAGGCCGAGACCGCCGGTACCGCCCTGTCTGACCTGATCCCCGAGGACGTCTACGCCTACTCCACCACCGGTGTCAACGTCGGTGACGCCGTTGCTTCTGTGGCCGGTATCGTCAAGACCGGTGACTACAGCATGACGCTGACCACCACCGAGCTGTCCACCAGCATGATCTACCAGCTGCAGATGCCCATCGCCCCGCTGCACTACTACGGCGATGAGAGCCTGTACGACTACGACAACAACTCCTTCGGCTTTGCCAAGGGCGACCTGAGCAGCGTCCGCGCCAAGACCAGCGCTCCCATGGGTGCCGGTATGTTCACCTTCTCCAAGTACAGCGACGGCGTTGTCTATCTGGATGCCAACCCCTCCTACTATGACGGCGCACCCAAGGTCGCCCACGTCAACATGAAGGAGACCCAGGAGGCCGATAAGATCACCGGCGTTCAGGCCGGCACCATCGACATCTCCGATCCTTCCTACTCTCTGGAGGTTGCTGACCAGATCGCCGACATCAACGGCGTCGAGGGTGAGGACGGCCCCGTCATCACCACCCGCCTGAAGGACTACCGCGGCTACGGCTACATCGCCCTGAGCGCCAAGAACGTCAACGTCGGCGGCGACCCCTCCTCCCAGGCCTCCAAGGACCTGCGCAAGGCCATCATGACTGTCATCGCCGCTTACCGCGATGAGGGCATCGACTCCTACTACGGCGACACCGCCACCGTCATCAACTACCCGATCTCCAACACCTCCTGGGCTGCCCCGTCCGTCACCGACGATGGCTACCAGATCGCCTACTCCACCGACGTGGACGGCAACGAGATCTACACCTCCGACATGAAGAGCGAGGACAAGTACGCCGCCGCTCTGCAGGCTGCCCTGGGCTACTTCGAGGCTGCCGGTTACACCGTCGCGAACGGCCAGATCACTGCCGCTCCTGCCGGTGCCAAGATGGAGTATCAGATCAACATCGGTGCTTCCGGCAACGGTGACCACCCCTCCTTCCAGACCCTGACCAACGCTGCCGCCGCTCTCAAGACCATCGGCTTCACCCTGACTGTCAACGATATGGCCAACGCTTCTGACCTGTTCGCTTCCTATCAGTCCGGCGCTGCCGAGGGCTGGGTCGCTGCCTGGCAGTCCACCAATGACCCCGATATGTACCAGCTGTACCACAGCCAGGGCGCTACCAACTACTACACCATCAACGACACTGACCTGGACGAGCTGATCATGGCTGCCCGCGCGACCACCGACCAGGAGGCCCGCAAGGCCATGTACAAAGAGGCCATGGAGATCATCCTGGATTGGGGCGTCGAGCTGCCCGTATACCAGCGCAGCGAGGCTACGATCTTCTCCACCGAGCGTGTCAACATCGACACCATCGCGAAGGATCAGACCCCGTACTGGACCTACAAGTCTGAGCTGAACAACCTCGAGCTGAACTAAGTTCAACTTACTGTTGTGAAAGCAGGTGACCGCCCGCCAAGGGCGGTTGCTTGCTGTATTGGACGAACCGAGGAAGGGGGGCGGGCAGCCTGTGCGGGCGCATATAGAATGCGCCCCTACGAATGCGCTGCCCTGTAGGGGCCGGGCATGCCCGGCCCTCTGCCCGGCGGTAATCGCCATTCTTCCCCTATACCACTAATATGGTCGTCCCACTCCCACGCAAGGCGTCGTCCCTGCGTGGGATGGGGATGCCCACATTACGGCATTTCCCTGCAAAATAAACGCGGTTTAACCGTGCAAGGAAGGAACGAAAACTCTTGCGAAACTACATCATCAAGCGTGTCGCGCAGTCGGTACTGATCCTGTTCTGTGTCATGTTCATTATCTATGCGCTGATCCGCAGCCTGCCCAGCTCCTTTGCAGAGACAATGGCAATGCAGCTGGCTCAGGCCCCCGGCGCCAAGCCCTATGAGGAATGGCTTGCCCAGCTCAACGCTTCCTACGGCCTTGACCTGGACATCGTCCCCGGCTTCTTCACCTGGCTGAGCAAAGCCGTTGTCGGCAACTTCGGCGACAGCTGGAAGTGGAACGTGCCTGCCACCCAGAAATTCACCGAGGTCATCGGCCTGTCTGTCATCATGGGCGGCATCTCCTTTGTGCTGTCCCTCGTGATCGCCGTGCCCCTCGGTGTGCTGGCTGCTACCAAGCAGTACAGCCGCGCGGACTATGTCATCACCTCTGTGGCGCTGGTCGGTATTTCGCTGCCCACCTTCTTCTTTGCCACGCTGCTCAAGCTGTTCTTCTCGGTCAAGCTCGGCTGGTTCGACCTGTACGGCCTCGTCGGACGCGATTACGCCCAGCTGGATTCGATGGGCCAGTTCCTGGACAAGGCCAACCATCTGGTCCTGCCCATCGTCACGCTGGTCATTGTCTCCATCGGCGGTTACATGCGCTATACCCGCACGAATATGCTCGAGGTCCTGAACGCCGACTACATCCGCACGGCCCGCGCCAAGGGCCTGTCGGAGCGCACGGTCATCTATAAGCACGCCTTCCGCAACACGCTGATCCCGCTGGTCACGATCATCGGCGGCAGCCTGCCCGGCCTGTTCAGCGGCGCCCTCATCACCGAGACACTGTTCTCCATCCCGGGCATCGGCTACATCTCTTACCAGTCCATGGTCGCGGGCGACATCCCGTTCACGATGTTCTACCTGTCCTTCATGGCGGTGCTGACGCTGGCCAGCAACCTGCTGACCGATATTCTGTACGGCGTGGTCGACCCGCGCGTGCGCATTTCTTAAAGAAAGGAGACTGCACACCCATGAGCGAAAATACGCAGAACCAGAACCCGAAGCAGGAGCAGTACTCCCTGAACGATGACCGCCGCGTCAAGGTTTTGTCCCCGGGCGCGCTCGTCGCCAAGCGGTTCTTCCGCAACCGTCTGGCTGTTGTTGGCCTGTCCATTCTGGTGGCCATGTTCCTGTTCTCCTTCGTCGGCGGCCTTGTCAGCCCCTACGGCCAGGACGAGCAGTTCTTCACCTACACCCAGATGTCCAAGGAGTTTGTCGGCGTTACTCGCAACGATACGATGCGCTTTGTTGTGGCCGATGGGCAGAACTTCGGCTCCATCGCCCAGAGCAAGGCACTGGAGGCCGTCAAGAAGGGCAATACGGAATTCAACTATAAGGATGTTGACTACACCGTCGACATCCAGAGCGACGACTTTTACGTTGTCTACCAGGGCAGGGACATCATGGGCTACGCCAGCCGCGACCTCGTGAACGAGGCCGACGGTGCGCCGAAGTTCAGCTTTGACGTCAAGCTGGCTGCCCTGACCGCCATGACGGCAGGGGAGAAGGAGTTCGCCGCCGATGGCGTGGACTACACCCTCGACGCGGACGGCAACATCCTCGCAGGCGGTGAGGAGTTGGGCTACGTCAGCCGCTTCGTCGTCTCCGCCGCCGATTCCAGCGTCGTCGTCACCCGTGACTTCAAGGACCGCCTCGAGGAGGCCATCGACGACAGCGCCGCCAAGTTCAATTACACCGACGCCGAGGGCAACGAGGCCGAGTATGACATCGTCTACGACGCCTCCACCAAGGTCTGGAGCGTCAAGCAGATGACCGAGACCTACGTTTATGACCGCTACGCCGCCCCCAGCAAAGAGCACTGGCTCGGCACCGATACGAACGGCATGGATATGCTGACCCGCCTGATGTACGGCGGACGTGTCTCGCTGATCATCGGCTTCATCGTTGTTGTCATTGAAGCGTCCCTCGGCATCCTGATGGGCGGCATCTCCGGCTACTTCGGCGGCTGGATCGACAACATTATTATGCGTATTGTCGATGTTTTCTACTGCATCCCCTCGATGCCCGTCATCATCATCATCGGTGCGGCCATGGACGCGATGCGCGTCGATTCCTGGAAGCGCATGATGTACCTTATGCTGATCCTGGGCTTCCTCGGCTGGCCGAGCATTGCCCGTCTGGTCCGCGGCCAGATCCTCTCTCTGCGCGAGCAGGAGTTCATGCTGGCCACCGAGGCCTGCGGCATCAAGGTCTGGCACCGCATCTTCCGCCATCTGATCCCCAACGTCATCCCGCAGCTGATCGTCACCTGCACGATGGGCCTCGGCTCCACCATCCTGACCGAAGCCACGCTGTCCTTCCTGGGTCTGGGCGTCAAATACCCGTTTGCCTCCTGGGGCAACATCATCAACGACGTCAACAACGCCTACGTCATGACGAACTACCTGTTCATCTGGATCCCTGCCGGTGTCTGCCTGCTGCTCACCGTTCTGGGCTTCAACTTTGTGGGCGACGGTCTGCGCGATGCGTTTGACCCCAAGATGAAACGTTGATTGGAAGGAGAAACACACGATGGCTAAAAATCAGGACGGATACCTTTCCGCCAAAGAGTCGCGGCGTATCTCCAAGGAAAACCGCCGCATCACGGACCAGTACGAAAAGCGCCGCAAGCGCCGCAACGTGCCCGAGTCCGAGTACACCACCCAGATGAAGGACCCCGCCAACGCGGTGGAGTTCGATAACCTGCACACCTACTTCTTCACCGACACCGGCGTCGTCAAGAGCGTCGACGGCGTCTCGTTTGAAGTGCCCATCGGCAAGACCGTCGGCGTCGTCGGCGAGTCCGGCTGCGGCAAGTCTGTCACCAGCCTGTCCCTGATGCAGCTTTTGCAGCGCCCTCAGGGCCAGATCGTCGAGGGTGCCATCCGGCTGAACCTCGGCAATGACAAGGCCTACGACATTGCCAAGACCCCGGCGGACAAGATGCAGGGCCTGCGCGGCAACTATATCTCGATGATCTTCCAGGAGCCTATGACGAGCCTGAACCCGGTGTTCCGCATCGGTGCCCAGATCGACGAGGTCATCGCCCTGCACGAGGGCGAGGGCAAGACGAAGGAGGACATCAAGAAGCGCACCATCGAGATGCTCGAGATGGTCGGCATCGCCAACAGCGAGGGCGTCTACGCGATGTACCCCCATGAGCTGTCCGGTGGCATGCGCCAGCGCGTCATGATCGCCATGGCGCTGGCCTGCAACCCGAAGATCATCATTGCCGACGAGCCGACCACCGCGCTGGACGTGACGATCCAGGCACAGATCCTCGACCTGCTGCGCAGCCTGAAGGACCGCATCAATTCGTCCATCATGCTCATCACGCATGACCTGGGCGTCATTGCCGAGATGGCCGACTATGTCGTCGTCATGTACGCGGGCCGTGTCGTCGAGAAGGGCACTGTCGAGGAGATCTTTGCCCACCCGAGCCACCCCTACACCATCGGCCTGATGGCGTCCAAGCCCGTTGTCGGCAAAAAAGTGGACCGCCTGTACTCCATCCCCGGCAAGGTCCCCAACCCCGTTGATATGCCGAACTACTGCTACTTCAAGGACCGCTGCGAGCTGCAGCTGCCCTGCTGCAGCGGCGAGTACCCCTGCGAGATCAGCCTGTCCCCGACGCACAAGGTCAGCTGCTACCGCTACTATGAAGAAAACAGAAAGGCGGGTGAGTGACGCATGGCAAACAAGGGTAAGCACCTGATTGAAAACGATTACACCCCCGTCACCTATGACCCTCAGTATATCCTGATGGTCAACCACCTCAAGAAATATTTCCCCATCAAGGGCGGTCTGCTGTCCCAGACCGTGGGCCACGTCAAGGCCGTGGACGGCGTGACGTTCAACCTGCGCCGCGGCTGCACGATGGGCCTTGTCGGTGAGTCCGGCTGCGGCA
>OBAM01002028.1_pt1 | contig 11600 bp, 9 predicted proteins | sample 1517751 | NCBI WGS metagenome assembly OBAM01 (sample SAMN04571703, study PRJEB22368) | human gut metagenome | biome: human gut; material: stool | host: Homo sapiens | place: Luxembourg | collected 2012-10-18
CCCCCGCCAGTAAAGGAAAGACCAACGGAACCAGTGTCGCCTCCTTTATCGGTCCCTGATTTTTAAAGATTTCTATATCGAGTATCATTTCCAGTGATAACAGGAAAATAACAAACGAACCTGCCACTGCAAACGATTCGATATCCACATGGAAAAGCCGTAGCAGGACATCGCCTGCGTAGAAGAACCCGATCATCAACAAAAAAGAGATAACCGTTGCCTTCATAGCATTCACGTCCTTACCCTTTTCTTTCAAATTGATAATAATTGGAATGGAACCAATAATATCAATCACAGCAAATAACACAATGAATGCACTGATCATTTGCTGAAAATCAAAACTTTCAAACATAAGATACCCTTTTAATTGCTCTAAAGGTACAAAATCTTTCCCAAGAGTCGACTGACAAATAGTAACAATCGCTTCGATGGATAACGTTTTTTCATACTAAATCAGAATCTCTTCACGAAAAAATAGCGACCTTTGCGTACACTTATATTGCTCCAAGCAAGAAAGTAATTAAATGTTGTCGGGAGATATGGATATAAAAACGATTTTAAAAAAGTATTTGGTATTTGTCATTGGATTATATTTTTTAGCTGCAGGAATCGTCCTGATTATACATTCCGCTTTAGGAACGACTCCTATTTCAAGTGTAAATTATGTGTTAAGCCTCAACAGCCCTCTTTCTTTAGGGACCTGTACCTTTATCGTAAACGTATTGCTGATACTAGGACAGTTCTGGTTAATCCGAGGGACGAAAAGCCGTCAAGACCAAATATCTATCCTGTTGCAAATTCCATTTTCGTTCATATTTTCAACATTCATAGATTTCAATATGGCACTCACTGAAGACCTGCATCCATCCAATTATATAACGTCGATTGCGCTGTTATTGTTGGGTTGTCTCATCCAGTCTATTGGTGTCGTATTAGAAATCAAACCCCAGGTTGCGATGATGAGTGCAGAAGGATTCGTCAACTACGCCGCCCGCCGTTACAATAAAGAGTTCGGAAAATTCAAGGTCATTTTCGATTTCACCTTAGTAACGGTCGCCATCATTTTATCACTGATCTTCACTCAACGGATCGAAGGAGTCAGAGAAGGCTCCCTGATAGCAGCCTGCATCACAGGCTATATCGTGAGTTTCCTGAACAATAAAATCATGACTCGAAAAATGCTTTCCAGGGTTTCTTCCATACTGAAATAGTTTTTTTCTTATTTTTGTGCTTCATTAGAAAAGAAGATCCGTTTTTAAGTGAGTAAAATAGGCGAACACGAAGAAGATCCAATCCTGTTATTTTCATTTCTGAAAGGAGACAATAATGCTTTTTCATCGATATACAATAAATATGTCGATGAGCTATTTGCATATGGCATAGGATTAGGATTCGAAAGAGAAACACTCAAAGACGCCATACAGGATACTTTCTTCAAATTTTACACCAACAAGAAACAGTTGGAAGGTGTTACTCATCTGAAATATTACTTATTTCGTATGCTTAAAAATCGCCTGTTCGATATATATAAGTCTTCAAACAAAGAAAATATCGTAGACGTAACCAATTTGCCTTTTTTAATCGAACCGTCCGTCTTAGATGAATTGGTTGCAAACGAGGATAAAGCTGCGATTGAAACAGAAATAAAGAATTTGTTGGAAATACTAACTGACAGACAAAAAGAAGCTGTTTATTTACGTTTTATACAAGAATTAGAGTACGAAGAAGTTGCCAATTTATTGGATATGACTGCTCCTGCAGTAAGAAAACTTATCTCCAGAGCAATAAAACGCATGCGTGACGAAAAATTTTAGAAAAAATGGGAACAAAAAAAATTCCGGATCGTCTATTCTATATAAATTGATTTGAAAGTATGTTGTCGAACCAGTGGTTACAAAATAAATCTTTTATACAATGGAGATTATTCCCTTCTGAAGAAGATAACCTCTATTGGGAGAAGTTTATCCAAGACAACCCACATTTCCAAAATGAAATAGAAGAAGCTATAAGGATATTAAAATCAATAAAATTGAATACTCAAAAACTTTCTCCAGAAGAGAAACAGGAAATATTTGCATTAATACAAAAAAATATAGAAAAGAAAGACAAACAACGTCACTTCCGGATATATCTGACCGTATCGGCAGTTGCTTGTATCGTCCTATTTCTGGTTTTACTACAACCACTATTTACTGGCAAAAACGAGATTTCACACAAAAACATGCTTGTTGTTGCAGATACAACCTCTGTCAATCAAAAAGATATACAATTAGTACTGGCCAATAACAGGACCATTACTTTTGAAGAAGATGCTGATATCAAATATGATAAAAAGGGTGGTATTACTGCAAATACTGGAATCGAACAAATAAAAGTATCAAAAGAAGCTACTAAAGAAACCACATTAAATACGCTGATCGTTCCTAAAGGAAAACGGTCAAGCCTCACCCTGGCCGATGGCTCCAAAGTATGGGTCAATTCTGGGTCCACACTCAAATTTCCTTCTACATTCAAAACAGACAAAAGGGAGATCTGGGTAGATGGAGAGATTTATATAGAGGTTGAAAAAAATAAAGCACATCCTTTTTATGTAAATACCTCTCATATGGTAATCAACGTCGTGGGAACTCAATTCAATGTTACAGCCTATGACGAAGATACGGATTATTCAGTCGTATTGGTCGAAGGATGTGTAGATGTCAGCATAGACAAAGAAAAAGCCCGTTTATTACCCAACCAGATGTTATCGGTATCGACAGATCAGATTTCTGTAAAAAAAATAGATGTCAACAATTATATAAGTTGGAAAGAAGGATACCTCCAATTTGCAAGTGAACCTCTATCCAACATACTGAAACGTTTGTCCCGCTATTATGATACCCCTATTGATTGCGACAATAGTATTGCACAGCTAAAATGTAACGGGAAATTAGTATTATTCGATAATATCGAAGATGTCATGAAAACCATATATAACACAATACCGATCCAATATTCACACGAAGCAGGCCGGATATTGGTTCGAAAAAAATAAAGAGAGTCATAATTGCTAACTTATAAGTCTAATTTAAAATTGAGATGCCTATGAAATATATATCATAAAAATAAAAAATGCCGGACAATATTGGCGTATTCCCCGGCATAAGATTTCAAAGTTATTATTGCGTACTAAACTTTTAAAATCACTACAAATATATGAAAATAAATCATTATCTTGATAGATCGTGGTTTAACGGTCTACGTTATACCTTACATATTATGAAAATCATAATCATTTTACTGGTCTTAAGCATTGGAAACTCCTTTTCTATGACCTACTCTCAAAATACATTACTTTCGCTTGACATCAATAAGCAGTCCATAAAAGAAGTTATTGGCATCATTGAGAAAAAGTCGGAATATGTTTTCTTCTTTTCGGACAATGTCCGTCAAGATTTAGAAAAAAGTGTTGACATAAAGGTCAATTCAAAAACACTTGATGCAATCTTGAACAACCTTTTCGCCGATACAGACTTGGTATATACGATTAACGATCGCCAGGTATCAATTGCAAAGTCGAAAAAAGCAGGATCTTCATATCCTGCACCGCAACAACAGACAAAGACAATTACAGGAACAATTGTCGATAACACAAAAGAACCTCTAATCGGAGTTAATATTGTTGTGAAAGGGACTTCTACAGGAACAGTAACCGACATCGATGGCAAATTCTCTTTGCCTATTACCGAAACAAACGCTGTTCTTGTCATTTCTTACATCGGCTATAAATCGCAAGAAATCAAAGTAGGTAATCAATCCAGCCTGAATGTCACATTAGAGGCGGAAACATTAGGCTTGGAAGAAATCGTTGTCGTAGGATACGGTACCGTTAAGAAAAAAGACCTTACCGGTTCGGTATCATCCGTAAACTCGGAAACGATCTCTAAATCACCTGTGACAAGTGCAACCCAAGCAATCCAAGGACGCCTCCCCGGTGTATTCATTTCCAATTCGACAACGAAACCAGGTGAAAATGCATCTGTGGTTATCAGAGGTAAACGTTCTATCAGCGGTAGCAGTGATCCCCTTTACATAGTCGATGGAATTCCAGTAGTAGGAGGAATAAATGAAATCAGTCCTTCAGACATCGAAACAATAGATATTCTCAAGGATGCCTCTGCTACGGCTATTTATGGTGCACGCGGTTCAAACGGTGTAATCCTGATAACCACTAAAAGGGGAAAAGCAGGAAAAACTCAAGTCGACTATAATGGATATGTTGGCTTCCAAACAGTGCTGAACCAGTTAGAATACATGGACGGGGCAGCCTATGCCGAAACAGTCCGGGAATCTTATCGTTCAACCGGTAAATATCTCTCTGATAAGCCGAGTTGGGAAGAAGACCAAAAGATCGGTTCATTCGCTAATGACCCTTATACATTGGAATCTCTGAAAATGGCATACGATGAAAACGGGAATTATGATCCTTCAAAGGTCCGTTCAGGAAGTAAATGGTGGGAAGCTGTACAACGCACAGGTATGGTTACCGACCATCAGTTAAGCGTTCGCGGGGGCAACGACAAAACCAACTTCACTTTTAGCGGTTCCTATTATGATTATAAAGGTCTTGTTAAAGATGAAGAATTTTCCCGGTATTCTATTCGCCTGAATCTCGAACATTCTGTAAACAAATATATTAAATTGGGGGCATTTACTGGATATACCCATTCCGTGCAAGAAAGAGGGTCTACCCTGTTTAACTCGTGGCGTGTCATGCCAATGGGCCGTTTCTATGATGACAACGGCGATTTATTGGAAAAAGTTTCAGGCACAGACGACCAGTGGCGTAACCCGTTACTTAGATTAGCAGAGGGAGCTGTTTCCAACCCTTTAAAGATAAACAGATTTATCGGCAGTTATTATGCTGATATCACGTTACCGCTGAAAGGGCTCCGGTTCCGTACGAATTTAGGTATCGACTATGAAACCAGACAAGATTATAATTTCCAATCGGCTGAAGCACGGGGAAATACCATGAATTATGCTCGGAACGGTACGGAAAACAGATCCATGTTTACCTGGGAAAACCTGTTATTCTATGACAGAACATTTGAGGATCATACAATCGGGGTAACTTTGCTCCAATCTATAAACGAATACCTCCGGGAATACAACAAAATTCCGGTTCAAGGAACACCGGCTGATGAACTATTATATTATGATGTAGGTTCTGCTTCTAATCCTGAAAAAACGGAAAGCGGTAAAAGCCAATGGAAATTAGCTTCCTTCATGGCTCGTTTGAACTATAGCTTCAAAGGGAAATACTTGGCTACTATTTCTGCCAGATATGACGGTTCTTCACGTCTTGCGGAAGGACATCAATGGGTCGCTTTCCCGGCTGCTGCTTTAGCTTGGCGTATCAATGAAGAATCATTCATGCAAAATGTTCATTTCCTCAGTAACCTGAAATTGCGTGTTGGATATGGTGTCGTTGCCAGCTCAGAAGTAGACCCTTATGAGACCAAGGGTACATTGTCACAAAAACCATATAATTATGGTAGCGAGTCGATTTTTGGTTATGCTCCTGACAAAATGCCTAATACGATGTTAACCTGGGAAACAACAGGTCAATGGAATGCCGGATTTGATTTCGGATTTCTCGGAAACAGACTGAACGGAACAATCGATGTTTATTTACAAAATACAAAGGATTTGCTATTGGACAGACAATTGCCTATCGTATCAGGTTTCAATCAAATAAAATCAAACGTTGGAAAAACGCGTAACAAAGGGCTTGAACTTACCTTGAACTCTTTAAATATCAATAATAAGAATTTTACATGGTCTACAGACCTCATGATGTACACCAACAAGGAAGAAATCGTTGAATTATATAATGGCAAGGAAGATGATCCCGGAAGTTCCTGGTTTATAGGTGAAGCGATCAACGTGTTCTACGATTACAAGAAAATAGGCATCTGGCAAGACACGCCGGAAGATCGTGCCGAAATGGAGAAGTTCAACCAGAACGGAAGTAACTTTGCACCTGGTACTATCCGCCTGTGGGATAATGGCGATTATAAGATCACTTCGGAAGACCGTGTTATCCAAGGCCAGCAAAGACCTAAAGTAATATTAAGTTTAAATAACACATTCAGATATAGGGACTTCGACTTCAGTTTTTTCTTTGAAGGCAATTTCGGAGCAATGATCAAAAACAACATCAGTTATCTGAATCAAGCACACAGGAACGGCAATGTGAAAGTCGATTACTGGACACCGACAAATCCGACAAACGCCTTCCCACGTCCGATTGAAGGTGTCGACTATCTTCCTTATTATGAAACGTTGCATTATGAAAAAAGCGACTTTATCAAACTTCGTAATGTCACTTTAGGATACACCATTCCAAGTCATATTACCAAGAAATGGGATATATCACGTTGCCGTGTCTACGTGCAGGCACAAAACTCATGGATGTGGACCAACTTCACCGGAGTGGATCCTGAAAGCGCTCTGAATAAAGATGTTGATGGAACATACGCAGGTTACACGCGTCCAACTCCTTCAACCTGGTTAGTAGGTCTTAATATAAGCTTTTAATCTAAAAAAATCAGAAACAATGAAAGAATCAAATAACATAAAGAAAGTTGTTCTTTTTAGCCTGGCAAGCGCATGTATCGGGCTTATAAGCTGTGATGATTATCTGAAGGAGAAAGACCTTCCCCGTTTAACTCCCGACTATTATGGAACCGTTGCCGGTGTGGAGTCCGCCGCAACAGCAACATATAGCTTCATGCGTTGGGGAGCTGGTAATGAAAGATATAACGTACTCACGGAATACGGCACAGATCTCTTCACGCAAGGAGAAGATCCGGGAAAACAAGCTGACGCTTTTAACAAATATGGAAGCCAGTTGAATCCAGATGCAAGTGTCTTGTACGAATTCTGGGAAAATCATTATAAAGCGATCAATACTGCAAACTTAGTTATTCAGCAAGTAGAAGGATCTACATCAATGTCTGAGGTACAAAAGCAAGTGGCTCTTGCCGAAATGTCTTTTTTACGTGCCTTCTTCTATTTTGAGTTGGTACAACAGTTCGGAAGCATCCCTTTGGTATTGGATGTGTCTTTCGACGTGAGAACTGACTTTCCACGTGCTTCAGTTGCCGATATTTACAATCAAATTATCAAGGATCTGGAATATTCGGTCCAATATTCTCCTGAGAAACCAGCAAAAACAGGGAAAGCAGCTAAATATGCCGCAGCTCACCTGTTGGCTAAGGTATATCTGACCAGGGGAAGTGCCGTAAGTGATCAGCGCGGACAGCAGCCTTCAGATATGGAGAATGCTCTGAAATATGCCAAAATGGTAATTGATTGCGGACAATACGAATTACTGACAAATTTTGCCGATCTGTGGGATATAAATAATCAGGGTAATAAGGAGGTGATTTTCTCCGTTCAATTCACGACAGATCCGGTTTACCGTGGAGATGGCAATTCCTTCCACCTATATTGGGGGTCTTGGTATGAAGATCAACCGGGTATGACAAGGGACCTCGAAAACGGACGTCCATACAGAAGACATCTTCAATCGCAAAAGACAATGTTGCAACTGTTTGACCGTAAAAACGATTCCCGCTTCTATAAAAGTTTCAAATGGGCATATTATGCCAATCGTGAAGGTGCAGGACTGAAACTGGGAGATACAGCAATTTATTACAGTATAAACCCGACCACGGAAACACATCGTTATAAATATTTTGCCTGGGATAAGGAAGATGTAACCAAAAACAATCGCTACTATCCTCCCTTGCTTAAATATTTCGATCCCCTGCGTCTATCTGTCAATGATGGTCAAGGCGGCCGCGAATGGGTAAAAATGCGCTTGGCCGAAACGTATCTGATTGCAGCGGAAGCTTCCGGCCGCAACGGTGATTATCAAACAGCAGCCGATTACATTAATGTTGTCCGTAAACGTGCCGCATGGCAGGATGGTGAAACCAAAATGTCTCAATACTGGCGCGAAGAAGGAGGAAAAATAGGAGATACCAATAGTACCTTTGCAGATATTCAAGTCACGGCTGCAGATATCCAAAGCAATTTTATCGACTTTATGTTAGATGAACGTGGACGCGAACTGTTAGGTGAAACTTGCCGTTGGAATGACCTGGTACGATGTGAAAAGCTGGAAGAATACGTCAAGAAATGGAATTCAGAAGGAGCTGTCACCTTCAAATCACATCACAAACTTCGTCCGATTCCTCAAAAGCACATAGACCGCTTGAATCCAAAAGGAACGGATGCTGAAGAACAAAATCCCGGTTATTTCTAATTACACAATATTTATCTGAAGCTGCCCTGTTGAGAGCGGGCAGCTTCTCATTTATAAATGATATGAAAACAAAGTATTTTATTCCCATTATATTTCTGTTGCTTTTCACCCGATGTTCGACAAATTCCAACGCAGATTTAAAGAACTTTCCTGAAGGTTATACACCGGAAGAAGTTGGGACACGGATAAGCAAACGCTTTATTTCCGGTAAACATATGCTTCATAAGAAAAACGGAAAAGATGGTATTCACTATGCAGAAGTCTGTACATGGTATGGAGCCTTAAAATATGCTGTTGCCGTTGGTGACAATGCATTGATCAAGCAACTTCAGAACAAGTTTGAACCACTCTTTACCACCGAGGCAAATTATCAACCGCTTATGAATCACGTAGATTTGAATATGTTCGGTTGTTTACCGTTTGAGTTTTATCAGATCACAAAAGATCAACGTTACTATGATATGGGGCTTCCTTATGCAGACACGCAATGGCAGGTACCGGACACAGCAACAACGGAAGAAAAGAACTGGGCCCGAAAAGGTTTCTCCTGGCAAACCCGTTTATGGATCGATGATATGTTTATGATCACCATTATCCAATCCCAAGCATACAAAGCCACCGGAAAACGAGAATACATTGACCGTGCAGCCCGTGAAATGGTGATGTATCTGGATGAACTCCAACACCCTAACGGTTTATTCTACCATGCCCCAGATGTTCCTTTTTATTGGGGACGCGGCAATGGCTGGATGGCCGCCGGCATGACAGAATTACTGCGCTATTTGCCAAAAGACAATCAAGACCGTCCCCGTATCCTGGAAGGGTATCGTTTGATGATGAAGAATCTGAAAAACTATCAACTACCTGACGGTATGTGGAGCCAACTAGTAGATGATCCCGCCTGCTGGGCAGAGACATCAGGAACAGCAATGTTCACGTATGCTATGATCACAGGGGTTAAACAAGGGTGGCTAGATAAAAAAGAATATTCTCCAGTTGCTCGTAAAGCATGGATGGCATTAATTCCCTATATCAATGAAGAAGGAGACGTGACAGAAGTGTGTATCGGAACCAATAAAAAGAATGATAAACAATATTACTATGACCGTCGAAGGATAGTGGGAGATTATCATGGGCAAGCTCCCATACTATGGTGCTGTTTTGCTTTGATAGAATAACCTATATTGCAAACGGGGCTGCCTTAAAATCCAAAAATAGGGCAGCCTATATAAGACTAGTGTCTGTCAGTTAAAGAATTTACTTCCTTTTTTAATTGGGAGATTCGCTTTCAATACGAATATTAATTGCATTCATTCCCCTCAGACCGCGTTCAAGTTCAAAAGTAACGATGTCGGTTTCCGAAATATCGGTCAGTGTATTATTACTAACATGAAAAAAATACTTCTCGCCGCTACCAAGGTCTTTGATAAAACCATATCCTTTTGATTCATTAAAATAATCAACCCTCCCTTTCAGTACTGTAAGTATCTCTATATCTTCTTTTTTGGGGGTAGAGATAAGAATCTCTTCTTGCTTAATTTCTTCTTTATTAGGATTCAATTCGGGAGGAGTCGATGTAATCACGCCGTTTTCATCCACATAAGCGATCATATCATCAAAACTATTTGCTTTGCCAAGCAATTTTCTGTCTTCTTTCTTTTTTTGTTTTTCGGCCCTTCGGGCTTGTTTCTTTTTTTCGTTTTCTCGTTTATTGTATGTTACGGATTTTGCCATTTATCTATATTTATTTATATTAATAATCAATCTATTTTGTAAGAATTCAGAGTAGAATGCCAAGATATTTCCGGTATATGGAAATGCAGGATATAAAAAATCCTGCCACTGCATTAAAGAATAGAAGCTAACTAAACGATAGGAGAACCATAAGACAGAAGGGACAACCTTCTGTCTTATATATCAAGAGATTAATATCGTCTGGAACTATTATAACCACCCCTTCTTTCGCGATATCCTCCACTTGGTTTTTCAGAGCGAGGGCGGGCTACGCTTACTGAGATTACTTTTTTCTCAAATTCAGCTCCATTAAGAGCATCGATCGCTTTTTGGCCATCTCCATCGTTTACCATTTCAACAAAACCAAATCCTCTGGATCTTCCTGTTTCTCTATCCATGATAACTTTTGCAGATGTAATTTCTCCATACTCTGCAAATAAATCATTCAAATCATTAATGCTATAATTTAAGCCTGTAATGTAAATGTTCATTTAAAATTTTATTTTTAATAAATACTAATTAGGGTATGAGGAGGAAAATTAATGGAGAGGCCTACTTAATAATAAAGAAGAACTATACGCTAATAATACGTAACTCAAACTCTGACCCAAAGATAACACTATTAATCGAACCAACAACTATTACAAGCTATAAATTCTCGTTTTTCTTGTTAAGACTGTCAAAACATAATTTCTACCCGGATCAGAGCTCCGTTTCACAGAGGTTGTTATCATCTCAAAAACTCCTAAACCGGACAATCAGCAAGAGTCTTTTTCCGACAAAGACATCCTACCAAATGATCATTTACAAACCCTGTAGCCTGCATATGAGCATAACAGATCGTAGAGCCAAAAAACTTAAACCCTCGTTTCTTCATATCTTTGCTCATCGCATCAGATTCTGGGGTTGTAACCGGAATCTCCTTCAACGATTTGAAATTATTTACAATCGGTTTCTGTTCAGGGAAAAACGATAACGTATAATTATAGAAACTGCCAAATTCCTTTTGAATCGCGATGAAACATCTGGCATTCGTGATCGTGGATGCAATCTTCAGCCGATTCCTGACAATCCCATCGAAAAGCATCAGCCGGTCAATATCATCCGAGGTCATCGCAGCTACTTTCTCAACATCAAAATTATAAAATGCTTTTTTATACCCTTCACGCTTACGAAGAATAGTAATCCAAGCCAATCCAGCCTGGGCACTTTCCAGAACAAGAAATTCGAATAAGGTTTTATCATCGGTAACCAATTTACCCCATTCCTCATCGTGATATTTCACATATAAATCGTCCGTACCAGCCCATCCACAGCGTCTATTTACAAGATCTTCCATCTTTCATAATTTATAATCTTCAAAGATATTTATTTAAGATGAATATACAAGAAAGGTTGTCTAAAAACTTATAGGCAAATACATTGAACGTCACATACAAAAAAATCCCGAAACTTTTGAATTTCGGGATTTTTCTTTAATCTATTATTTGCTTTCGCGGTGCGTACGGGACTCGAACCCGTGACCCCATGCGTGACAGGCATGTATTCT
>OBAM01002034.1_pt1 | contig 11541 bp, 9 predicted proteins | sample 1517751 | NCBI WGS metagenome assembly OBAM01 (sample SAMN04571703, study PRJEB22368) | human gut metagenome | biome: human gut; material: stool | host: Homo sapiens | place: Luxembourg | collected 2012-10-18
GAAAATCTTCTTACATTAATAAAAACAGTATCAGATTCTGAACTGACAGATTTTGCTTACGAAGAAAACGGAACCAGCATTCATCTGAAGAAGAAAAAAGAAACGGTAGTGGTTGCAGGAAATCAGCTGGATGTGCCGATCGCGGGTCTTGCAGCAGCACAGGCAGCAGCCAGTTCGGCGACTGTAAATGCTGAAACTGTACAGGCAGCGTCCAGCGAGCCGGAGGGCATGATCGTAAAATCTCCTCTGGTGGGAACTTTTTATGCAGCACCGTCTGAGGATGCAGATCCGTTTGTTTCTGTTGGTGATCAGGTGAAAAAAGGCCAGACACTTGCCATCGTGGAAGCGATGAAACTGATGAACGAGATCGAAAGCGATTTCGACGGAAAAGTTGCAGAGATTTATGTGCAGAACGGACAGGCAGTGGAGTATGGACAGCCGTTGTTCCGGATTGTGTGAAGTAACTGGAGAGTATAGATCATGAATAAATTAGGTGTAAAAGAAATTGAACAGATTCTTCCTCACAGACATCCATTTCTTCTGGTGGATTATATCGAGGATTATGAACCGGGCAAATTTGCCGTTGGTTATAAATGTGTGACATTCCGTGAGGACTTTTTCAGGGGACATTTCCCGCAGGAACCGGTCATGCCGGGTGTCCTGATGGTGGAAGCTCTTGCGCAGACAGGAGCTGTAGCGATCCTGAGCCTTGAAGAAAACAAAGGCAAGATCGCATATTTTGGCGGGATCAAAAACTGCAGATTCCGTGGAAAAGTTGTCCCGGGAGACAAGCTTCGACTGGAAACGACAATTATCAAATGCAAAGGACCGGTAGGTGTCGGTCATGCAGTTGCAAGTGTTGATGGCAAAGTGGTAGTTGATGCAGAACTGACTTTTATGATTGGATAGGTGACACACTATGATTAAAAAAGTGCTGATCGCGAATCGAGGGGAGATCGCGGTGCGGATCATCCGCGCATGCAGAGAAATGGGAATAGAGACAGTGGCTGTTTATTCAGAAGCGGACAGAGATGCGCTTCATACACAGCTTGCGGATGAGGCAGTCTGTATCGGACCGGCACCATCATCCCAGAGCTACCTCAGCATGGAAAATATCATCAGTGCGACGATCGTTACAGGAGCCGATGCGATCCATCCGGGATTTGGTTTCCTTTCCGAAAACAGTCGTTTTGCGGAGCTTTGTGAGCAGTGTAATATTACTTTTATCGGACCGCCATCTAGTGTGATCGCAAGTCTTGGAAACAAACAGGCGGCAAAAAACACGATGGCAAATGCAGGTGTTCCGATCATTCCCGGCGGTAAAAATCCAATCTACACAGTAGAAGAGGGAATGAAAGAAGCAGAAACGATCGGGTATCCGGTCATCATTAAGGCTGCTCTCGGAGGCGGCGGCAAAGGAATGCGAGTTGCCGACACACCGGCAGATTTTGAAGAAAGTTTCCGTACTGCACAGAAAGAAACGCAGATGGCTTTTGGCGATTCCACGATGTATGTGGAACATTTTGTGCGTCATCCAAGACATATCGAGTTTCAGATCATGGCAGATAAGTTTGGAAATGTGATCCATCTGGGAGAGCGTGACTGCTCCATCCAGCGAAATCATCAGAAGATGATCGAGGAGTCTCCGTGCGAGGTGGTTTCCGATGATCTTCGTGCCAGAATGGGTGAGGCAGCGGTAAAAGCGGCAAAAGCAGCCGGGTATGAAAATGCCGGAACGATTGAATTCCTTCTTGATAAAGATGGCAGATTTTATTTCATGGAAATGAATACCCGAATCCAGGTGGAACATCCGGTCACAGAGTGGGTGACTGGCGTGGATCTTGTCAAAGAGCAGATCCGTATCGCTTCCGGACTTCCGCTTTCCTGCAAGCAGGAAGATATTCATCTTACCGGTCATGCGATCGAATGCAGGATCAATGCCGAAAACCCGTCCAAAGGTTTTCGACCGTCACCGGGAACGATCACAGACATGTATTTTCCGGGTGGAAAAGGAATCCGTATTGACTCTGCAGTGTACAGTGGATATACGATCCCGCCGTACTATGATTCCATGATCGCGAAGGTGATCGTGTGGGCAAAGAACCGTACCGAAGCGATCCGTAAGATGCAGAGTGCACTTGGTGAAGTGATCATTGAGGGGATCGACACCAACGTGGACTACCAGTATGAAATCCTGGATCACCCGGATTTTCAGTCCGGGAATACGGATGTAGAGTTTATCGAACGGATGGAAAGCAAAGCGAAGAAACTGGATGCGGAGAAGAGAGTGGGTTAAGATAACAGACAGGTGTCCGAAAATTCGGATTAACAGATATAACAGGAGTGAATGACCATGAAGTTGGATAACATGTTCAAAAAGACAAGAATTGTTTCCAGAATACAGAGCCATAATGCAGCCCGTGCTTCCAGACCAGAAGTGCCGGAAGGACTTCTTCGCAAATGCAACAAGTGCGGAGCGGCGATCATTGCAGAAGATGTAAAACAGGGAAATTATATCTGTCCGAAGTGTGGAGGATATTTTCGTATCCATGCATACCGAAGGATTCAGATGGTCATTGATGAGGGAACTTTTGAAGAGTGGGATCATGATCTGGCTGGTGGAAATCCTGTAAACTACAAAGGTTATCCGGAAAAAGTGCAGGCACTTCAAGAGAAAACAGGACTTAAGGAAGCGGTTGTCACAGGCAGGGGCAAAATAAACGGCAGAGAGGCCGTGATCGCAGTCTGCGACGGAAGATTTCTGATGGCGAGCATGGGCTGGGCTGTCGGTGAAAAAATCACCAGAGCAGTAGAGCGTGCAACGGAAGAAAAACTTCCGGTCATCATTTTTGCCTGTTCCGGCGGAGCCAGAATGCAGGAAGGCATTACATCTCTGATGCAGATGGCAAAGACATCGGCGGCACTGGAACGCCACAGTAAAGCAGGATTACTTTATGTGAGTGTTTTGACGGAACCTACGACTGGAGGTGTGACGGCAAGTTTTGCAATGCTGGGAGATATCATTCTGGCAGAACCGGGAGCACTGATCGGATTCGCAGGACCGCGTGTCATTGAGCAGACGATCCGCCAGAAACTGCCGAAGGGATTTCAGAGAGCAGAATTTCTTGTAGAGCACGGTTTTGTGGATGACATTGTAAGACGTGAGGATCTGAAAGAAACACTTGGAAAGATCCTGGAGATGCATGAGGGGCAGAGCGCAGACAGTACTTCGGAAAATGAAAAAGCTTCTTATATAAATAAGGATGAATTTTCACCGAAATCCGATGTTGCCCACGCAGGCATCAACCCGTACCTCACAGCCTGGGAACGTGTCCAGCTTTCACGAAAGACAGACCGTCCGTCCGGCAGTGATTATATAGAAGCACTTTTTACTGATTTCATGGAATTCCACGGAGACCGAAACTACGGAGATGACAGGGCAGTTATCGGCGGGATCGCAAAATTCCATGGAAGACCAGTCACTGTCATCGTGCAGGAAAAAGGAACCAACACAAAAGAAAATATCGCGCACAACTTTGGCATGCCGATGCCGGAAGGATACCGCAAAGCTCTTCGTCTGATGAAACAGGCAGAGAAATTTCACCGACCGGTCATCTGTTTCGTGGATACCCCGGGAGCATTTTGCGGGATCGAGGCAGAAGAACGGGGACAGGGCGAGGCAATTGCCTGTAATCTCTGGGAACTTGCCGGACTGAAAACGCCGGTTCTGTCCATTGTAACAGGCGAAGGCGGCAGCGGCGGTGCACTTGCACTTGCGGCCGGAGATCAGGTATGGATGCTGGAAAACTCCGTGTATTCCATTCTTTCACCGGAAGGGTTCGCAAGCATTCTCTGGAAAGACAGCACCAAAGCCAAAGAAGCTGCAGCAGTTATGAAACTGACAGCATCTGACCTTTACCAGAAAGGAATCATCGAGCAGGTGATCCCGGAACCGGAGAATCTGACTCCTGAAAGTCTGTGGCAGGTGACTGAGCGGCTGGACGACAGAATCCGTGTTTTCCTTAAGCAATATACAATTCTGTCAGAAGAAGAACTCCTTGAGATGAGATATGCGCGTTTTCGCAAATTCTGATAAATTTCATAAAAAAAGAAACGTAGGACAGAATCCGCAATGTGTGACAAAATCGAACATATTGCGGATTTTGTCTATATAAAAAAAGACCGGATCTGGGATATAATGGATAATGAATTAAAAGATAACCAGGGTAAGGAGGAACTGTTTCATGAAAGAAGTGAAATCACCAAAGAAGCCATTGCTTTATTATTACGGAATCGTGCTTCTGGTCCTTGTCATTTTTAACGTGATCGTGACACCGATGATCACGAAGAGCATGGTCAGGGAAGTAGATTATGGAACTTTTATGTCAAAGATTGAAGACAAAAAGATTGAGGATGTCCAGATTGAGGACAATCAGATCCTTTTTACAGACAAGGATGACTCGAGTATCGTTTACAAAACAGGTGTGATGGACGACCCGACTCTGACAGAGCGTCTTTACGATGCCGGAGCGAAGTTTTCCAAGGAGATCGATCAGCAGATATCACCGCTGGCAAGTTTTCTGCTCACAGGTATTCTTCCGCTGGTGATCTTTATCGCACTTGGCCAGTATATGGGCCGCAAAATGATGAACCAGGCGGGCGGCAAGAATTCTATGGCATTTGGAATGGGAAAAAGCAACGCCAAGGTTTATGTACCATCAACCGAAGGAATTCATTTCAGCGATGTTGCAGGTGAGGAAGAAGCAAAAGAAAATCTTCAGGAAATCGTTGATTATCTTCACAATCCGGAAAAATACACCAAAGTCGGTGCTTCCATGCCGAAAGGAGTCCTGCTCGTAGGCCCTCCAGGTACTGGTAAGACTATGCTGGCAAAAGCGGTAGCCGGAGAGGCTGATGTACCGTTCTTCTCCATGTCCGGTTCTGAATTTGTCGAGATGTTCGTCGGAATGGGCGCATCCAAAGTCCGTGATCTTTTCAGCCAGGCAAAAGAAAAGGCTCCTTGTATCGTATTTATCGACGAGATCGATGCCATCGGCAAGAAACGTGACGGTCAGATGGCAGGCGGCAATGATGAACGTGAGCAGACTCTGAACCAGCTTCTTACAGAGATGGATGGTTTTGGAGGAAACAATGGTGTTATCATTCTGGCAGCGACCAACCGTCCGGAATCTCTTGACCCGGCATTGACCCGTCCGGGACGTTTTGACCGCCGTGTACCTGTGGAACTTCCGGATCTTGAAGGCCGTGAAGCAATCCTTAAAGTACATGCAAAGAAAGTTCAGCTTTCTGATGATGTAGATTTCCATACGATCGCAAGAATGGCATCCGGAGCTTCCGGTGCGGAACTTGCCAATATTGTCAATGAAGCAGCTCTTCGTACAGTCCGCGACAACCGCGAAGTTGTGACAGAAGCAGACCTTGAAGAGAGCATCGAAGTCGTTATCGCAGGATACCAGAAGAAAAATGCCGTACTTTCCGATCAGGAGAAGAAAGTTGTCGCATATCACGAGATCGGACATGCGCTTGTCGCAGCAATGCAGATGCATTCTGCACCTGTCCAGAAGATCACGATCATTCCGAGAACTTCCGGTGCACTTGGTTATACCATGCAGGTAGAACAGGGGGATAAATACCTTCTGACAAAGAAAGAACTGGAAAACAAGATCGCGACTTTTACCGGTGGACGTGCCGCAGAGGAAGTTGTATTCGGCGAAGTGACCACAGGTGCTTCTAATGATATCGAGCAGGCGACCAAGATCGCACGTTCTATGATCACCCGTTATGGTATGAGCGATGATTTTGACATGGTGGCAATGGAAACGGTGACAAATCAGTACCTTGGCGGTGATGCATCTCTGGCATGCTCCGCAGATACGCAGAAAGAGATCGACCGTCAGGTAGTTGAACTCGTCAAGAGAGAACATGAAAAAGCGAAAAAGATCCTTCTGGACAACCGCCAGAAACTTGATGAACTTTCTAATTATCTCTATGAAAAAGAGACGATCACGGGAGATGAGTTCATGGCGATCCTGAACGGAAGCGAAACAAAGGAGGCGAACGATCATGAGAAGACAGTCTGACATTGGATGGACAGAGCTGATCTTGGGAATCGTTCTGATCATTCTTGGGATTTTTATCATTAAACAGCCGGTAGGCATTATTACCTGGATCGTAGTACTGTGTGGACTGATCGCAGTTTTCAGTGGAATCGCTGATATCGTTCTGTATGTTAAAATGGAACGTTTCACCGGTTTCGGACCGATCATTTCCCTTGTGACTGGAATTCTGGGTATCATGGCAGGTTTTATGCTGATGGTACATCCGAGTGCAGGAACCTGGGCGATCGCAATGCTCCTTCCGATCTGGATCATTGCACACTGTATTTCCAGACTTTCGCATCTGCAGTATATGAAGATGCATTTTGGAAGTACTTACTACACACTTTCCCTGATCCTGAATATTCTTGGGCTGATCGTCGGAATTATGCTGGTGTTCCGGCCGATGGTCACGATTCTTTCCATGGGAGTGCTGGTTGGCTCTTATCTGATCCTTGAGGGGATTGAGTGTGTAGTGACAGCATTCAGTGGAAAAAGATATTATCGTTGATCACAAAATCTTCACAACTACTTTAAAGTAAAATTAAAGTTCCACCTGTATAGTGTACTTATCGAAACGTACACAGAAAGGTGGAACTTTTTTATGAAGAAAAAATATGTAGCAGTAATGTTAGGATTAGTATTAAGTATGTCAACAGCAAGCGTTTACGCAGCAGGAAGCTCCGCAGCGACAGCAGCAGAATCTACCGACAGTTCTTCGGACAGCAGCGACAGTCAGCAGGGCGAAAAACCAGACGGAGAGCCGCCGGCAAAACCGGATGGAGACAACAGTGAGTCGCCAACAGGTGAGAAACCGGACGGAGAACCACCGCAGGGTGATGGACAGGGAGGACCTGGAGGTGCACCTGGCGGACAGTCACAGGGCGTTGAAAGCTACGATGCAGTAAATGATTACACAGAAGATACAACCGTAGACGGCGAAACACTTTCCTCCACAGGAACAGATGAAAACGTGGCACACATTTCCGAAGGTGCGAAGGTTTCTATCAAGAATTCAACGATCACAAGAGAATCCTCAGACAGCCAGGGCGGTGATAATTCCAGTTTCTATGGAGTTGGTGCAGCAATCCTTGCAACAGACGGTGAAGCTTATGTAAGCAATTCCACGATCGACACAGATGCTAAAGGAGCAGCAGGACTGTTTGCTTATGGCGATGGAACTGTTTACGCGGCAAATGATACGATCACAACCACACAGGATACTTCCGGTGGCATCCACGCAGCAGGCGGCGGTACACTGTATGCCTGGGATATGACAGTGGAGACAAATGGAGAATCCTCCGCGGCGATCAGAAGTGACCGTGGTGGCGGAACAATGGTAGTTGACGGTGGAACTTATACTTCAAACGGCATTGGCTCCCCGGCAATCTACAGCACAACAGATATTTCCGTAAACAATGCAACACTTACCGCAAACGGATCTGAGGCGATCTGCATCGAAGGTCTGAATTCTATTCATCTGTTTGATTCAGATCTGACAGGAAATATGAGCGATAACGAACAGAACGACTGCACCTGGAACGTAATCCTTTATCAGAGTATGTCCGGTGACTCCGAGGTTGGAAACAGTACTTTCGAGATGAACGGTGGATCTCTGACAGCAAAGAATGGTGGAATGTTCTATACAACCAATACAGAGTCTACGATCACACTTTCTGATGTAGATATCACTTACGCAGATGACAATGACTTCTTCCTGAAATGTACAGGAAACAGCAACCAGAGAGGCTGGGGCGAAAGTGGAAATAATGGTGCGGACTGCCTGTTCACTGCAACAAAACAGGAAATGCAGGGCGACGTGGTATGGGACAGCATCAGTCAGCTTGATTTCTATATGACAGACGGAAGTACCCTTACCGGTGCAGTTACAGATGACGAGAGCAACGCAGGAGAAGGCGGAGACGGTTACTGCAATCTTTATATCGGTGAAGACTGCACCTGGACTGTAACTGGTGACAGCACTCTGACAAGCCTTTCCAACAGCGGAACTATCGTAGATGCTGATGGAAACACAGTAACTGTAAAAGGAACTGACGGAACAGTTTACGTAGAGGGCGAAAGCAGCTATACTGTAACTGTAGATTCTTATTCAGACAATGCAGATCTGTCCGGCGCTTCTTCCACAACCCAGTGGTTCGACTATGAAGTGGAAATGCCGGAAGAACTTGCTTAAGCGAAAAGATATTCCAGAACAACGAGACTGCTTGTTTAGGAATGAAGATAAAAATTATAAATAGTGACAATAAAGGAGGAGCGTATGAGACTTTTACTTGCAGAAGATGAGAGAGAACTTTCCGATGCGCTGGTGGCGATCCTGAAACATAATAATTATTCCGTAGATGCGGTTTACAATGGAGAGGACGCATTGAATTATCTGGAGGCTGATAATTACGACGGTGCGATCCTGGATATCATGATGCCGAAGATGGACGGTATCACGGTACTCAAAAATATCCGTGCACAGGGCAACGATGTGCCGGTGCTGATCCTTACTGCCAAGTCCGAGGTGGACGACCGTGTTCTCGGACTGGACAGCGGAGCAGATGATTATCTCAGCAAGCCATTTGCAGCGAAAGAACTTCTTGCAAGAATACGCTCCGTGACAAGACGGCGGACAGAAGCCGTCAGCTCAACATTAAAAGTCGGAAATCTTTCCCTTGACTGCACCACCTTTGAACTAAAATCCCCCACAGATGCGTGCAGACTGCCAAACAAGGAGTTTCAGGTCATGGAACTCCTTGCGGCAAACCCGAGTCAGGTGATCTCAACAGACCGTTTTATGGAAAAAATCTGGGGTTATGACAGTGAGGCAGATGTCGGAGTTGTCTGGGTTTATATTTCCTATTTAAGAAAAAGACTCACGGCCCTTGATGCTAAGGTGAAGATCAAAGCAGCACGAGGACAGGGCTATTATCTGGAGATACAGTCATGATACGGGATTTAAGAAAAAAATTTATTCTAGTGGCAATGCTCTCGACCATGCTGGTGCTCACCGCCATCATGGGCGTTGTCAATTTCAGCAATTACAGAGAAATGCTGGACCGTGCAGATGAAATGACAGCACTTCTCGAACAGAACGACGGGAAATTCCCGGAGGAGCCGTCATGGCATGAGCAGGACGACACAGAAACTCCACCGGCGAAACCAGAGAATGATGAAAAAGACAAGAGTCGTTTTTCTGTGGAGACGCCATTTGAGACTCGCTATTTTACTGTGACTGTGGATGAGAACGGAGAAGTCACAGACTGTGATCTGGACAGGATCGCAGCGGTTGATGAGGAGACTGCCGAGGAATACACACAGACAGCTCAGCAAAAAAACAAAACCACAGGATTCCAGGGAATCTACCGCTACAGAGTGACGGAGACAGAAGACGGAGCAAAATATGTCTTTCTGGACTGCCGCCGGGAGATATCGAATTTCAGGACAGTACTGGTGACAACGATATCTGTATCGCTTCTCGGTCTGGCAGCAGTCTTTGTGCTGGTAGTGATCTTTTCCAGGATGGTATTCCGACCGGTGGAAGAGAGTATCCAGAAACAGAAACGCTTTATCACAGACGCGAGCCACGAGCTCAAGACACCACTGACGATCATCGATGCAAACATAGAGGTCATGGAAATGGAAAGCGGAGAATCCCAGTGGACAAAGAGCACCCGGAAACAGATCCAGCGGCTTTCCGGACTGGTCCAGCAGCTCGTGACATTGAGCAGGCTCGACGAGGAAAAAGGACTGGAAGAAAAATGCGAATTCAATCTTTCAGAAGCTGTGTCAGAATGTGTACAGCCTTACGAATCACTGGCACAGACCCGTGAAAAGAATCTGACATTAAATATAGAAGAAGATATTACTTACACAGGAGATGAACGCTCGATCCGTCGGCTCGCTGGAATCTTGATGGACAATGCGGTGAAATATTCTTCTGAGAACGGAAATATCACATTAACTCTTAAGAAAAAAGGTAAGAAGATTTTTCTGGAAGTATACAACGACGCGGATGATCTTCCACAGGGAAAACTGGATGTGCTCTTTGAGAGATTTTACAGACTGGACAGTTCCAGGAACTCCGGTACAGGCGGTTCTGGTATCGGGCTTTCTATGGCGAAGGCGATCGTGCAGGCACATAAAGGAAAGATCACGGCAGAGAATAAAAATGGCAGAGGATTAACGATTACCGTTATCTTATAAAAAAGGATCAGAGACGAAAAAATACCCGATGGACAAACTGCCCGCCGGGTATTTTTTCATTTTATTAAAAGAAAGTTTGGATTACAGTATATCATCTCTGCGGATATATCCAGGATGTCCTTCCTCAGCAATGATCTCATTGCCGTGGATAACCCTGGCCCATTTATCCATAACCTGATTCTCAATGTGTGCATTCTCACCAACAACAGTATGAGCAAGTACAACACTGTTCTTAACTACAGCACCAGGTTTAATCTGGCAGCCACGTCCGATTACGGAGTTCTCTACAGTTCCTTCGATGATGCAGCCGTTGGAAATAACGGAATTCTTAACATCTGCTCCCTCAAGATACTGAGTCGGGCAGGAATCGTTGGTTCTGGTGTAAATCGGCCATTCCGGATTGAACAGTCCCTCAGCAGTCTTGATATCGATCAGAGAGAGGTTTGCATTGTAATAGCTGTTGAAATCTGTGATAGATGCAAAGTATCCTCTGTGAGCGATACCACGGATATCCAGATCTCCAAGAGAAGCTGCTACGATCTGCGGCAGAGTGTACATGGAAGAAATCTTCTTAGCTTTTTTGATGAGGTCAATGAAAAGCTCTTTGTTCATGATGTAGGTATCCATGAAGATATTGCGTTTCTGAGCACTTCCGCGGTTCTTTTCGATGGATTCGACACCTTTCTGCTTGTTCAGGTTTAGGATATCGCAGTTCAGGAAAGATTCTCTTGCGTTATCAACGGAATGATACAGAAGAGAAATGTCTGCACCGGAATCAATATGTGCCTGAAGAAGTTCACTGTAGTTTGCAGCGTATACCATGTAAGAAGGAGCGATGATCACATATGGTTCATGCATACGCTCGATGAATTCAAGGTTTTCAGCGAAAGCTGCGATATCTGTATTGTATACATCGTTCTCTGAGCTGTTCTGGGAGAACATAAGCTGGAGTTTACCACGCTTGGAGTTGATGTTGTAATGACGGCCGGTTCCGAGGTGCTCTACCAGAGAACGCGGTTTGTTCTTTACATATACCTGAATGCGGTCGATGCCGCTGTTGCTCATATTTGAAATAGGAAAGTCGATGACACGATATCTTCCAAGGAAGGAGAAAGCACCGATCGGACGATACTGCTGAAGTCCTCCTACATTAATATGGGATCCGGAAGATGTGACAATTCCAAATGCTCTTGCCATATTATTCTACCCCCTTTAC
>OBAM01002040.1_pt1 | contig 11503 bp, 9 predicted proteins | sample 1517751 | NCBI WGS metagenome assembly OBAM01 (sample SAMN04571703, study PRJEB22368) | human gut metagenome | biome: human gut; material: stool | host: Homo sapiens | place: Luxembourg | collected 2012-10-18
ATCTAAAAAATCTACATTTTGATCAGGAATGATTTTATATAATAAAAATAAAATAACAAAAATAATGATAAATAAGAATAAAACTCTTGTTATAAAATTATGTTGATCAATAAAGATAATCTTAAAAAACGGAAAAATAATCAATAAAGAAATCACTGCAAGTATTAAAATAAAGATAAGAATGGTTTTTAAAAAAGTAATTCCTTGATCAATGAAAAATGGATATTCTTTATCATTAGGAAACATATTTTTAGAAATACGATGTAACTGATAAAAACCTCTACTTACAACAAAGATAGACGCTATTAAAGTGGTTATAGTTGTTATTGATAAAGAACGTGGTTCTATCAGTTGAATAACCATTTTTGTCACATCCGGTCTTAAATAATATGATAAAATTTCTTGTGCTGTTTTAATATCTAAAGGAAAAAACGGTGTAAAAAAAGCCAATAATGTACATATTGGGATAATTGAAAGTATCATATAATAAGCAAAAGACAAAGCAGATGCAGGTGGTACTTTATAGCGGTAATCTAAATAATATCCATATATAAAATTAAAAATACTTCTTAATTTTTCCATAGCCGTCCCTCCTTATTAGATAGTATACCATATTCTTTATGAAAAAAAGCTCCTAAGAGCTTTTATCGATTATATTTTAATACAAAATAATTTTTCTTTCCTCGACGAATAACTGTTTTGCTTTGTCCAAAAGCATCTTCTTTTTTAACAGTAAATTCTAAATCTTTAATACGTTCACCATTGATTAAAACAGATCCCCCATTAACAAATTCTCTCGCTTCTCTTTTACTTTTAGCAGCTCCAACTAAAATTAAAGCGTCTAAAATATTCATTTCATTTTCTTCAGTTTCAACTGTTGGTACACCTTCAAAAGCAACATCAACTTGTTCTAAAGTTAAATTTTGAATTTGACCAGAGAATAATGTTTGTGAAACTTGAACTGCTTCTTCATAAGCTCCTTCACCATGTAAGAATGTAATAACTTCTCTAGCTAAAGCTTTATGTGCTTCTCTTAAATGAGGTTGTGTTTTATTTTTTTCTTCTAATTCCATAATTTCTTCTGGTGTTAAGAAAGTTAAGAATTTTAAGTAATCAATAACTTTATCATCTTCTGAATTAATAAAAAATTGATACATTTCATAAGGAGAAGTTTTTTCTCGATCTAACCAAATCGCTTTACCATTTGTTTTACCAAATTTTGTTCCATCACTTTTAGTTAAAAGTGGCATTGTAAAACCATAGGCTTCTTTTCCAGTTTTCTTTCTAATTAATTCAATACCAGCAGTAATATTTCCCCATTGGTCTTGCCCAGCAACTTGTAATTGACAATTTTTATTTTCATGTAACCAGTAGAAATCCATTGCTTGCATGATCATATAAGAAAATTCAGTATAAGTAATACCTAAATCTAATCTTCTTTTTACAATGTCTTTATTCAACATATAATTGACATTGAAATATTTACCATAATCTCTTAAAAAGTCAATAAAGTTTAAATCTTTTGACCAATCATAGTTATTAACCACTTCAAAACCAAAAATCTTTTGAGCTTGTGCTTTTAAACAGTCAAAGTTATGTTGAACTTGTTCCTTTGTAATCATTGGTCTTTCTGTATCAGGTTTAGGATCACCAATTAATCCTGTTGCTCCTCCAACTAATAAAATTGGATTATGCCCGGCATCTTTTAATCTTTTACTAATTAAAAATGATGAAAAGTGCCCAATGTGCAAACTATCTCCTGTTGGATCAGTTCCAATATAGAAAGTTAATCCTCCATTATTTAATTTTTCTTCAATTTCTGGAGAACTGACATCTTTAATTAATCCTCTCCAAACTAATTCATCATAAATCTTCATAATTTCCTCCTTGAAATAAAAAACTCATTCCCATAGGAACGAGTTGATCGCGGTACCATCCTAAATTCATGTCAAAGACATACACTCAAGTAGATAACGGCTTGCACCGTCTAAGCTTTGCACTTAGAAGCTCCAGAGTGTATTCATATTACCTCTTGGCTTGTTTCCACCAACCACAAGCTCTCTATAACAATTAAGTAATATTACTTGTCTCCTTCATTGCTGTAAATACATCATATTAAATTTCATATTCAAAGTCAAGTGAATATAAAAATAAACCACTTTCGTGGTTTATTGAATAGTTGATTTACGATAAATATTTGTATAGCCTACGCACACTTCTTTTGTTTCTAATTCTTCTTGATTTAAAATTTTAGTAAGTAAACGTACAGCCAACGCACCCATATCATAAATTGGAAGATGAATCGTTGATAGTGATGGTCTACAAATAAGTGAGTAGCTTGTATCCATCATAGCCATAACTTCCATATCATCTGGAATGCTTATGTTATTATCGATTGCTGCATTAACAACTGCAACCCCTTCTTTATCATAACTTGCAAAAACTAAATCATGTTTATGATTTCTAAAATGTTCAACAAATTGTGTATAGCTTTCTTCATAGTGAGTAGAAGTATTAATAACCTGTGTTGACTCATCAAATGGTAATTGATGATCTTGATAAGCTTTTTTCATTCCTTCAATCAAATCAACTGTACGAATAAGATTTTGTTGAGGACTTACAAAAATAATATCATTTTTACCTTTTTCTAAATAATTATTAACAATATCATATGTAATCTTTTGTGCATCAACATAAACAGAACCTATCGATTCATCACTTACTTGCATTCCAATAACAACTGCCGGAATACTATGTTTTTTAACAAGTTCAATTTGTTGATCAATATTATCGTTATTAAATAATATAACTCCATCGGCTCTTGTGCGAATGACTTTTTCCATAACGTCGTCCATTGGACCATTTCCAATATCATCTGTTGTATAAATCGTAATATTGTAATCCAATGTTCTACCAGCATCACCAATACCACCAATCATATCTTTTACATGAGCAAATAATGATTGTGGGAAGATAATTGCAATAGTTGTAGTTTTGTTTGTCGCAAGACCTCGAGCAATTTGATTAGGTTTGAAGTTTAGTTCATCAATAACCTTCATTACCTTTTCTTTAGTTTTTTCACGAACAACTGATGATCCATTAATAACACGAGATACAGTTGCAAGAGAAACACCTGCTTCTCTTGCAACATCATAAATCGTTGCTTTTTTCATTAGTCTTTTAAATCATCGATAATGACATTTAAATCATCTTCAATGTCATTAATTTCATCTTCTAAATCAGAAAAATCATCAAATTCTTGTTCGCTCATTTTTTCTTTAACTTCATTAATTTTATCATTCACTTGGACAATAACATTATCAACTTGATCTTTTAATTTAGAATATTGGTCGCTATCTTGTAATTTTGTTACAACATCATTAAATTTATCTTTTAATTCATTTAATTTTGCTAAAGAACTATCTTTAAAGTCATCAACATCAAATTCATCAACTGTTTTTTTAATACTATCAATTGTTTCACTAATTAATTTTTGATAGTCTTCAACTGTCATTTCTTTAGCACTATCAAGAGTTTCTTTTCCTTTACCTTTTAATTCTTCTCTTAACTCGCTTCCTTTTTTTGGTGCCAATAACATCCCAGCAAGAGCACCAATTCCTAAAGTTGTTAAAAATCTTCCTAATTTCATATTATCTCACCTTTCTATTTTTTCTTAATAAAGCTCATCATCATTTTCAATGGATTAAACTTTGGTCTTTGAGGATCAAAGAACTTTGCAACTGTTTCTACAGGCGCATTTAATAAGTCTAATTTGTAATTGACATCATCTAAGACTTTATCAACTCTTTTCAATGTATCTTGTGCCATTTCAACAGTATCCCCTGTTTGTTTAATTGCTGTTGATGTACGAATAAACAACACCCCTAAAGCAACTAAACAAAATGCACCTGCTAAAATTAAAACACAGTAACAAATGTCCATTGTTGTCATAAACATCCCTCTACTTTCATTAATAATTGTACCATAATTTACTCTTTTTATATAGATTTTTTGGCTTCAATCAACATTTCTTCAAATTTATAAATATCTTTACTACTCATAAATAAGAATACACAGTTATCATATTGCATTAATTCTTTAACACCTGCTTCATCTTCAGTAATGACTTTAGCACGTGCACTATTTTTTGAAATATCATAGATATCAATATCAATACCGTCTTCATGTTTTGCATTTTCTGGGAATGGACAGAAATATGGGTAATCCGCTTTATCCATTTCTTGAGCAAATTCTTTAGCAAAACGCGCTCCCCTTGAAAAACGATCTGGTTGGAAAATGGCAACGATTTTCTTACCAGGATATCTCACTCTTGTTGCTTCAATAACATATCTGATAGCAGTTGGATGATGTGCATAATCGTCAACAAAAACATTGTTTCCTTGAGTTTTTACAGTATAACGACGTTTTGTTCCTTTGAATGTTTGAAGTTTACTTAAAATATAGTCATAAGACATATCTTCTAAATAACCAAGAGTAATAATAGCTAATGAATTATATAACATATGCATTCCAAATAATGGTATGTTAAAATGTCCAAATAATTCTTGATGAATATAAACATCAAATGATAATCCTTGTGGTGTTTCTAAAACATTAACAGCGCGAACATCATTATTTTCACCTAAACCAAATCTTAAAACATGTTTTTCAAAATGAATTTTCTTAATGTTAGGGTCATCTCCCCAAACAATAACTGTTTTCTTAACTTGTTTAGCAAATTGTTCAAAAGATTGAATATATCTTTCAAGATTTCCAAAATAATCAACATGGTCTAATTCAATGTTATTAATAATGGCATAATCTGGATGATAATGTAAGAAATGATCTTGGAATTCACACGTTTCTGAAATAAAATATTTACTTCCTACTTGTCCATGTCCAGTTCCATCACCAATTAAAACAGATGTTTTATCAAAATCTTCAAATAAATGGTAAGCCATACCTGTTGTTGTTGTTTTTCCATGTGTTCCTGCAACAGCAATAGAAACATAATGTTCCATAAAATCAGCTAAGAAATCATAATATCTTGTACACTTTACATTTGGATTTTCTAAAGCTGCTTTGACTTCTTCATTGGATTCATCAAAAGCATTACCAATAATTACGTGATAACCATCCTTTATATTATCTTTATTGAATGAATAAATTGGAATATTTCTTTTTCTCAATTCATCTTCAATAAATATATATTTATCAATATCACTTCCAGCAACTTCGTTCCCTAATTCATATAAAATTGTTGCTAGTGGAGCCATTCCTGACCCTTTAATTCCTATAAAATAATACATACTTGTCACCTCGCTAACTATTCTATCACAAATTGATTTCTTTTTCTTTGTTAAGTGTATATTTTTTAAAAAAAACGAGCAAAGCCCGTTTTGAAACATTCTATGTAAGTTTAAACCCCTAAACTAATACGAATACATTTATTAATACGTTCCATTTCTAATGGCGTTAATTCCCCTATTTTTCTAATCAACCGTGATTTATCAATGGTCCTCATTTGTTCAAGCAAGGCAATTGAATTTTCTTTTAAATCATCTCTTGATTTAATAAATGTATGGGTAGGAATATTTTTCTTTTTAGATGATGTCAAAGGTGAAATAATAATAGTTGTACTAAATCGATTCCCACTATCATTTTGAATAACAACAACAGGTCGAATTCCAGATTGTTCACTTCCTACACCTACACTCAAATCAGCATAAAACAAATCTCCTCTTTTTACTTCCATATAATTCATCCTTTCTTTTGATATTATTATATAATTTCTTGTTGACAAAATTTGTCTATTTAAAGAGGCTTTAAAAATATTTTTTCACTTTAAAAGTTTACTCATTTTTTTCTTTTTTAAATAATATAAATATCTTTTGTAAATGAATTTAAAACCTGACATCCATCTTTTGTCACCATAACTAGATCTTCTACACGTACTCCGAAATTTCCTTCTAAATAAATACCTGGTTCAATTGAAAAAATCATTCCTTCTTCAACTTCCATTTCATTTACCGAAGAGACATCTCCATATTCATGAACATCTCGACCAATAAAATGTCCTAAACGATGTGTAAAATATTTTCCATAGCCTTCATCACTGATGACTTTTCTTGCACACTTATCAATATCTGATAATTTAACTCCTGGTTTGATCATTGCTTCTGCAGCTTCATTTGCTTTTTTTACAATTTCATAAGCTTTAATTTCTTCTTCCAAAATACCTTCATAAAAGAATGTACGTGTCATATCAGAACAATACCCTTTATAAACACATCCCATGTCAATCAGTACACAATCACCTTTTCTAAGTAGTGTATCATCATTTTCATGATGTGGATCAGCAGCGTTTTTACCAAATGCAACAATCGCCCCATAACAAGTAGAATGATGATTGAAAAATAATTCATCTAATTTTTTAGCAAGTTGTTTTTCTGTCACGCCTTCTTGAATGAATGGAATGATTTCTTCCATAACAGCATCATTGATTTTACTTGATTCAATCATTAAAACTTGTTCTTGTAAATCTTTTTTCATGCGTACGAGATCAACACATGGTGAAGCATTGATATACTTTGCATCTGGGAGTTTTTTCATAAGATCTAACAAGAAATGTGAGGCCCAATTTTTATCAATTCCAATTCTTCCTGGAAAATGCATTTCATCAACAATTGTTTGAATAGCATCTTGTCCATCTTTATGCCAAACAATGTTAACATCTAAATCATGATCCAAATAAAATAAATCATTCATGAATAAGGTATGATTTCCATGTTTTGAAATCATGAAAACAAACATTCTTTCATGCGGATCATTATAGTATCCTGTACAATAAGCAATTGATTGAGGATCACTTATTAAAAAGTAATCCAATCTTGCTTCTTCCATTAAATCAAGTATTTCTTGTATACGATCGTTATTCATCTTTTAAAACTCCAATACCTAATTCTTTTAATTGATCTTCTTCTACACTATTTGGTGCTTTAGACATTGGACATGTTGCACTGGCATTTTTAGGGAAAGCAATAACGTCTCTAATAGAATCACTTTCAGTAAGTAACATGGCAAGACGATCTAATCCTAAAGCAAATCCTCCATGTGGTGGTGTCCCATATTTTAATGCATCAACAAACCAACCAAATTTATTTCTTACTTGTTCATCTGTTAAACTTAAAGCTTTGAAAGCTCTTTGTTGTAAATCTTGTTCGTAAATACGTTGAGAACCTCCACCAAGTTCAAAACCATTTAAAACAATATCATAGGCATCAGCAAGACAATTTGCTGGATCTTTATCTATTTTATCTAAATCTGATTCTTTAGGTCTTGTAAATGGATGATGCATTGCATAATATCTTTGAGTTTCATCATCATATTCAAACATTGGGAAATCAACAACCCATAATAATCCTAATTCTTTTGGATCATATAAATTTAATTCTTTTCCTAAATGATTACGTAAAGCAGCTAAAGCATCACAAACAACCATATATTTTGTATCCGATACAAATAATAATAAGTCGTTATCTTCACCATTCATTGCTTCAATTAATCTTTGCATTTGTTCTTCGCTAAAGAATTTAGCAATTGGCCCTTCACCAACACCATTATTTACTTTTAACCAAGCAAGACCTTTTGCTTTATATGTTTTTGCAAGTTCTGTTAATTGATCAATTTTCTTTCTTGAATAATCACTTGCATGATTTTTAACATTAATTCCTTTAACATATCCATTATTTTCTAAAGCTGATTTAAATACCATAAAATCAACATCTTTAACAACTTCATTTAAGTTAACAAGTTTCATATCAAAACGGATATCTGGTTTATCAATACCATATGTTTCCATCGCTTCATGCCAAGTCATACGTGGAAGTGGTAACTTAACATCAACACCTTTTACATCTTTGACGACTTTAGCTACCATATTTTCACCAACTTCGATGATTTCATCTGTAGTCATAAATGACATTTCAACATCAACTTGAGTAAATTCTGGTTGACGATCCGCTCTTAAATCTTCATCTCTGAAACAACGAGCAATTTGGTAATATTTTTCAAAACCAGCAACCATTAATAATTGTTTAAATAATTGAGGTGATTGTGGTAAAGCATAGAAATCACCATGATGTACACGTGAAGGTACTAAGAAATCTCTTGCTCCTTCAGGAGTTGATCTATTTAAATAAGGTGTTTCAATATCCACAAAATCATGACTATCTAAGTATTCTCTAATACTTCTTGTAATTTTATGTCTTGTTAGAATTTTATTTTGCATAACAGATCTTCTTAAATCAAGATAACGATATTGCATTCTTGTTTCTTCTAAAGCATCTGTATCATCTGCAACAATAATTGGTGTCGTATTGGCTGTATTGATGATTTTGATTTCTGATGCATCAACTTCAATATCTCCTGTAGGCATATTTGGATTTTTGCTAGAACGTTCTACAACAGTTCCTTTAACATATAAAATATATTCATTTTTAATATCTTTTGAAATGTTTTCCATTTCTTCATTGATAATAATTTGTGTAATTCCATAACGGTCTCTTAAATCAATAAATACAAGAGCTCCTAAATTTCTCTTTTTAGCAACCCATCCTTTTAGTTCAACTGTTTGTCCAACATTTTCTAAACGAAGTTCACCGTTATTATGTGTTCTATTCATGTTCATGTCCTCCACTTAAATGATTTTCAATATGTGCCAAAATATTTTCTAATGGTACTACAACTTGTTCTTTATCATGATTACATTTAATATTAACCACTTCATTTTTTACTTCTTCTTCCCCTAAAATAATAGAGAAATGTGCATTAAAACGATCTGCTGATTTAAATTGTCCTTTTAAGCCACGAGATACATGATCCATTTCACATGTAAAGCCATTTGCTCTTAACATCGCAATAATTTGCATAGCAAGATCTTTTGCTTCTTCGCCTAAAGGCATAATATAACAATCTAAACCATCTTCGTCTTCATCTTCTTCATCATCTAAAGCAAGAAGGAGTCTTTCCATACCAAAAGCAAAGCCAACACCAGGTGTAGCCGGTCCACCAATTTCCATTGTAGCGTCCGCCACCACCAACAGTAGCTCCAGCACCTAATTTTGGATCATCAGAAATGATTTCAAAAACAGTATGAGAATAATAATCTAATCCTCTTACTAAATTTGTATCAATAACATAATCAATTTCTAAATCATCTAATAAAGAACATACTTTATCAAAATGATTTTTAGCACTTTCGCTTAAATAATCAATTGTTTTCGGTGCTGTTTTCATAGCTGGATGTTTCGCATCCACTTTGCAATCTAAAATACGTAAAGGATTCTTTTCAAAACGTGCTTTACAATCTTCGCATAAGTCATCTAAATGGCCTCTAAAATGATCTTTTAAAGCTTCACGATAAGCATCTCTTGATTCATTATCACCTAAAGAGTTGATATGAAGTGTGACATTTTGAAGTCCTAATGCTTCAACAACAGTCACTGCCATAAGCATACATTCAACATCTACATAAGGTGATTCAACACCTAACATTTCTACCCCAAATTGGTGGAATTGTCTTTGTCGACCATTTTGAGGTCTTTCATATCTAAACATTGGTCCCATATAATAAACTTTTTGTAGTTTTTCTGGTAAACCATACATTTTATTTTCTACATAAGCTCTTGCAATACCAGCAGTTCCTTCTGGTCTAAGTGAAATATATCTTCCTTTTTTATCTTGAAAAGTATACATTTCTTTAGAAACAACATCACTTGTATCCCCAACAGCTCTGTTAAATAATTCAGCATGTTCGAAAATTGGTGTTCTCATTTCTTTGACATTATAATTAGCGGCAATCGTTCTTAGCAATTGTTCTAATTTAATCCATTTTTCACTTTGTCCTGGTAAAATATCTACCGTACCTCTTGGTGCACTATATCCCATTATTTTTCCTCCTTAAAATATAAAAACGCCCTCATAAGGACGTTTCAACGCGGTACCACCTTAATTCGTATTTTCATACGCACTTTCATCTTAACGCGATTAACGATTACTCTTTTCAAGTAATTCCTCACAAGTGTCCCATAGCTTCCATACAAAGATTTTCACCAACCATCTTCTCTCTAACTATTTCCACTATTTAATCTTGCTCAATGGATTACAAAGATTATATAAAATAATGACTAAAAAATCAATTCCTATTTCTAGCATCTATAGTATACCACGTTTTTTAATCATTTATGTCTCAAATTTGTCTCATTTTTGTTCCATTTTTGAAAGACGATACTCTTCTACAATAAATTGTGACAGATCTTCTTTTAAACTATGGTTATCATAATAAACAAGACGTATTTTCTTCTTTCTAGCAATATCATTCAATTTTAAAAGATAACTTTCAACAGGTTTTATTTTTTCATTTTGACTATAAACAACAAGAAGCTGATAGAAATCTTCTACCAGCTTTTTGCCAACTTGATCATTATATAAAATATTTATTGCACGACGATCAATCATTATAAATCAATATCACATAAGTTAGAAGCATATCCAATATAACTTGCAGGTGTCATATCTAATAAAGTTTGACGATCTTCATCTGATAAAACATCTAATCCTTTCGCAAATTCCATAATTGCTTCTTGTGAAATATTTTTACCTCTTGTAAGTTCTTTTAATTGATCATAGGCATCAGAAATACCATATTTTCTAAGCATTGTTTGAATTGGTTCAGCAAGAACTTCCCATTTTTCATTTAAGTCAGCTGCAAGTTTATCTTTATTAACAACACATTTAGCTAAACCATTTGTTGTTTCACTAATTGCTTGTAAAGAATAACCAAAAGCTAAACCAATATTTCTTTGACTTGAACTATCTGATAAATCTCTTTGCATACGTGATCTAGGTAATTTGTTTGATAAACCAACACAAATATTATTAGACATATCAACATTTGCTTCTGAGTTTTCAAAACGAATTGGATTGACTTTATGAGGCATTGTACTACTTCCTACTTCTCCTTTTACAGGAATTTGTTTGAAGTATTCCATTGAAATGTATAACCACATATCAACATCAAAATCCACTAACACATTATTGAAATGACGAATACCATCTAAAATATGACATGTATAATCATGGCTTTCAATTTGTGTTGTTAAAGGATTGTAAGTTAACCCTAAATATTCTTCTACAAATTTTTTATTAAGAGTTTGCCAATCTAATTGAGGAAATGCTGTTAAAATAGCACTATAGTTTCCTGTTGCCCCATTAAATTTAGCTTTAATTTTAATATTTTCAATATTTTCAATGCTTGAAGTAAAACGATAAGCATAAACTTTAAATTCCTTACCAATTGTTGTTGGTGTGGCAGGTTGACCATGAGTATGAGCTAACATCGCATCATTTTTATGTTCAACAGCCCATTTATTAATAACAGCAGTAAATTCTTTTGCTTTCTTTAACCAAACATCATTTAAACCATGTTTGATCATACAAGCAT
>OBAM01002063.1_pt1 | contig 11395 bp, 9 predicted proteins | sample 1517751 | NCBI WGS metagenome assembly OBAM01 (sample SAMN04571703, study PRJEB22368) | human gut metagenome | biome: human gut; material: stool | host: Homo sapiens | place: Luxembourg | collected 2012-10-18
GAGCCGCAAAACGAGCGACGCGCAAAACGCGGAGTGGGTCTTCATGAAACGCATCCGAGACGTGGCGTAACACTTTGTTATTTAGGTCGTCTAGGCCGCCATAGGGATCGATAAGCGTGCCATCAGCGCTTTCAGCCATGGCGTTTATGGTGAGATCGCGGCGCAGCAAATCCTGCTCTAGCGTCACATCGGGAGCGAAGTAGGTGACAAAACCAGTGTAGCCACGGCCTGACTTACGCTCAGTACGCGCCAGCGCATATTCTTCGTGAGACTTTGGGTGTAGAAAAACGGGAAAATCTTTCCCAACTTGCTCAAACCCCTGCGCAATAAGTTCTTCTGGGGTTGCACCTTCAATCACCCAGTCGCGATCATAAACCGGTAAATTTAATCGTTTATCGCGTACGGCTCCGCCGACCAAGAAAATCTTCAAACTTACTTCCTCAGAGATACCCCACATATTTGCTGCAACGTTATCGTCACTCAAGATATGAAAGGAATAAAACAATTGTTTGGAACAGATGATTTGTTAACTATAGGTTACGACAAACCTTACGAGTGCAGAAACAAAAAACGCCGCAAGCGGCGTTTTTTTCATGAGTGATTAGTTCATCCAGCGATCTTTTTTCCGGCGCGGGATTAGGCGCGGTAAAAGCAGGCCTAGCAGCAGGCCACCACCTGCGACGCCGCCGCCGTAGAGGAACCACTCCATGAAGATGGCGCGTTTTTTATCATCCAATTGGGTATCGATGACGCTCATCTTTTTTTGGGCGCTAGCCAGTTGTTCTTTCAGATTTTGATTCTCTGATTTTAGGCCGTTGATGGTGTTGTCACTGTTAGCGACTTTTTGCTGCATTTCGGCGGTACGCTGGTTCCAACTGTTATCGATATTGGTTAGCTTGTCCGTTAGGGTTTTGACCTGCTGTTCCAACTCTGGAACACGGCTACGTAAACTGGGTTCGGTACTCAGCTGTTCCATCGGTAGCCACACGGTACGGCCTTTAGCGTCGCGCACCTGACCATATTTGTTATCTGCATTAACGCTCAGCAGCTCAACTTCTTCACCCGCATTCAGTGTTCCGACAATACGATACTGGTTACCTGGGCCACTGTGGACATAAGTATTCAGTTCGTCGGAAATGTAGCGCTTCTCTTCAGCATGAGCGTTCAGCGTAAAGCAGGCGGCGAGTAGTGTTAAACAAACTAAGCGAAATTTATGCATCTGATTTTCATTTTTAAGTGGATGAAGAGACAAAATACTACGGGGAACAGTGTGGCGACGCAATGAAAAATCCGAAATGGGAACTTTCTGACTTCTAACGCTGGCAGCGACAACGTTCCACGCCAGTCGCTAAAAATAAACAGGCCTAATAATTGCTTATCAGACCTGTGGTTTTATCTATTTATTTGGCTTTCAGTGGTGGATTAACTAAAAGTGCAGATTAGCCAAAAAGCGCCTGCAAAATATAAAACAGAACGATCGACAATCCAGCACCGGCTGGCAGCGTAATGATCCACGATGCGACGATGTTGCGTACAACGTTGAGATTTAACGCCGCTATACCGCGAGCAAAACCTACGCCTAACACGGCACCCACCAGCGTTTGCGTGGTTGAGATTGGCAGCCCAGTCCCTGATGCGATAACCACGGTAGACGCGGTGGCAAACTGCGCGGCGAACCCACGGCTTGGCGTGAGGTCGGTGATGCCGCTGCCTACGGTTTCCATAACACGACGTCCCATCAACGCTAAACCAATCACGATGCCAATTCCACCCAGTGGTAATATCCACCAAACAATAGGTGAGGTAGACGCTAGTGCGATGGGATCATGCACAATCGCAACGATGGCGGAAAGTGGTCCAATTGCATTGGCGACGTCATTGGAGCCATGGGCGAAAGCCATCGCGCAGGCGGTAATGACCATTAATAGGCTAAATACTTTTTCTACGCCGCGGAAATGGTCTTCTTCATCGGCATTATCGACGAAGGATTTCCGCGCGAGGTAGAAATAGCCGCCAACCATCACCAGAACGGAGAGGGCGATAGAGATAAGCCACGTTTCGCCGTTGGTCAGGTGTAATCCAACGTGTTTTAACCCTTTTTTGATGGTCACCAGTAAAATGACCAGCGACGTCAAAAACATATAAATAGGGCCATAGCGGCGGGCGTTGGCAAACGGTTTATCGGTATTAAAGATCAGGCGCTGAGCGCTGAGGAAAATACCGTAGGCCACTACGCCCGAAATGAGAGGCGTAATGATCCAACTGCCGACAATGCCTTTCACGCCGCCCCATTCGACAGCATCAGGCCCGACGGATACGCAGGCAAAACCAATAATTGCACCAATGATGGAGTGGGTCGTTGATACCGGCCAGCCCATCATCGAGGCTAAGATGAGCCAGATACCAGCGGCTAGCAACGATGACATCATGCCGAATATCAGCACGTCCGGCTGAGCGCTAAACGCGCTAGTATCAATAATGCCATTACGAATGGTTTGCGTGACTTCACCACCGGCCAAATAGGCACCGGCGAATTCAAATATCATGGCGATAATAATCGCCTGACGGACGGTGATAGCGCGGGCGCCAACGGAGGTGCCCATTGCGTTTGCAACGTCATTAGCCCCGATACCAATCGCCATCAGCAAGCCAAAAAATGCAGCGATGAGGATCAGCAAAGTGCCGTGGTCAGCAATAATTGCCATTTATGTGAGTCCAAAATATAAAAGATTAAAGTTAACAATAAGAAACCAAGGGTTAGCCGCGAGCCAGCATCATCTCAAGGCGAGAACCGACGCGCAGAGATTCGTCGGCAAGACTGCCAATCCACTCCATGACCTGATACAGGCACATCACGTCGATAGGGTTATGCTGTGGTTCGAGGACGAGCAATGCTTGACGCAGTAGGATCTGCTGATGATCGGTGTCATCTTCAATGTGATCTAACTCCATCACCATTTGCTCTACTAAGGATGCTTCGCGTCCACGGAAGCCAGTTTCTAAAAGTTCGTCCAGTTCGTGGATCACTTTATTTGCCTGCGTGGTAGCATCTAGGCAACGCTGTAGGTAGACCATGAAATCTGCCTGCATTTGCTGTGGTACCTGCAAATTGCGACCAATGACACGACCCGCAATATCCTTGGCGCGATTGGCCAAACGATCCTGCTGGGTGACTAAATCAAGCATGTCGGAGCGGTCAACCGGCAGAAATAGGCCGCGCGGTAACTTGAGGCGAATTTCCCGTTTAAGCACGTCAGCCTGCTTTTCCAGAGTAGAAATCAGCTCACGAATATGTTGGGCTTCATCCCACTGCTGTTGAGCGGTGGCTTGAAAGAAAGGTACCAGCAGCGAGCAGCATTCATGCACGCGGCTAGCATGTTCCTGAAGCGGTTTCAGGGGAGACTTGGCAAACAATCCTAAAATAGTATTTACTGGCATCACTCATGCACCTTTTGATGGTTTTCTGCGCAAAAGTTGTCAGAAGGGTGCGCATGTTAACTGATGTGTTTTGTGTTGCACACAATTTTTGTATTTCAAACTGAACTTATTGATATAGTTCGGTAAAACCTTAATGTGAATGAAACTATGACCGAAGCTATGACCGTAGAAATCGAACTAAAATTCATCGCTACGCCAGAAGTCGCGGAACAACTATCTGCGCGTTTGGCCCCGTGGCCAAATGTACATACGGCGGCTCAAAAACTGACCAATATCTATTATGAGACGTCTGAAAACACGTTACGTGGCTATGACATGGGATTACGCGTTCGTGGCTATGGCGATCGCTATGAGATGACGCTCAAAACGGCGGGGAAAACTATTGGTGGCCTGCACCAGCGACCTGAGTTTAACGTTGAACTGAAAGGCGCCGATTTAGATATTCGTCTGCTTCCACCAGAAGTTTGGCCGAAGGGTTGCGATGTTGATGCATTGCAAGCTGCGCTATCTCCCGTATTTAGCACGCATTTTGCGCGTGAAAAGTGGGTGGTTACTTACCGTTCCAGCGAGATAGAGGTTGCGTTGGATCGAGGCGAGGTCAAAGCCGGATTGAGCTGGAGCTGAAATCGGGTAGCCGCGAAGATTTGCTGGCCTTTGCGCAGGAGATTACCGCCGAAGGGGGACTTCGCTTAGGCAGTTTAAGTAAAGCCGCGCGGGGTTATCATTTGGCAAAAGGCAATCCGCAGCGTGAAATTGTTCCGCTTGGAATACTGAAAGTGGCGCCTAAAGCCAGCGTCGAACAGGGCATGACCGACGCCTTTACCTTCGCACTACGTCACTGGCAAGCCAACGAGGAAGTTTGGTTACAGGGTGACCGTAAAGCGCAGAAAACCGTACTTGAAGCGGTTGAACTGCTGCGACAGATTTTTGTGCTGTTCGGTGGATTAGTACCGCGTAAGGCAAGCACTGAGCTGCGTGCGGGGCTGACCGCGCTGGAAGAACAATTGGCGACGCCGCGTTTAGATGCACAAAAGGTCTGTTTTAGCCCGTTGTATCTGAATACCCAGTTAGCACTTACTTGCTGGATAGCGACCGCAGGCTGGCGTTCTTTTGTGAATGAGAAAACTCAAACTAAATTGAATGCATCCTTCAAGCGCTTTGCTGACATCATGTTAGGTCGGGCCGGTGCTGAGCTGAAGGAAGCCTTTGACCATGTGCATCATGGCGGCGAATATCAGGATAAATATACGCGTTTGGTTCGCCAACTGCTGTCGTTTCATGTGCTGTCAGGTGCGTATCCCGATGAGGATGTTGCGCAATATTTATCTGGTTGGCAGACGCTGCAACAAGCCATCATCCAGAAACAGGAAGCATATATTGAATCTACCCGTAAGCATGCCATGGATCAGCCCGTATTTTGGTTGAATGGTACTCATTGATTCGTCGCTCCTTCTTTGGCATTGAGTCATACGCCTCCTCTCCAGTGAGCGCTGGAGAGAGCAAAGAAGGAGAGTTCTGCACCGTTTTCCGCCTGAATACAGGCGAATGTTCAAGGGAGTGTCTATGTCTGCGTTTGCTTCCCGCCCGCTTCCCTCTTTGTTGCAGGCTCAGGCCACGCAAATCTCGGAGCGTTTGGCCGTTTCCTCTCCTGAGGAGCTTTGTGCTCTCGCGCTAAGCGACTTCATGAGTGAAAATTTCATTACGCATCCCGAATGGTGGCAGCAACTGCATGACACCCCGCCAACATCTAACGAGTGGCAAAATTATGCTAATTGGTTAGACGAACAATTAGTAAACGCTCTCGATGAAGCCAGTCTAATGCGCGGACTACGGCTGTTTCGCCGACATATGCTGGCGCGTATTTCATGGATGCAATCGCTTAATCTGTGTGAAACGAGCGATACGTTGCGCCAACTAAGCGAACTGGCTGAAACACTGATTATTACTGCTCGCGATCGCCTCTATCAAACATGCTGTGCCGAATGGGGAACACCGTGTAATTCTCAGGGCGAGCCACAGCCGCTGTTGATTTTAGGTATGGGAAAATTGGGTGGTGGAGAACTAAATTTCTCCTCGGATATCGATCTGATTTTTGCTTATCCAGAAAGCGGCGTAACTCAGGGAGGACGGCGTGAGTTAGATAACGCGCAGTTCTTTACCCGTTTAGGACAGCGTTTGATCAAAGCGCTCGATCAGCCCACGGTAGACGGATTTGTCTACCGCGTTGATATGCGGTTGCGTCCGTTTGGCGACAGCGGTCCTTTGGTGCTGAGTTTTGCTGCGCTGGAGGATTATTATCAGGAGCAAGGGCGCGACTGGGAACGTTATGCCATGGTGAAAGCACGGTTGATGGGCGGCAGCGAAGATGCCTACAGCCAAGAGCTACGCCGTACTTTGCGCCCGTTTGTCTTTCGCCGCTATATTGATTTCAGCGTGATTCAGTCGCTGAGAAACATGAAAAGCATGATTGCCCGTGAAGTACGGCGCAGAGGTTTGAAAGATAACATTAAGCTTGGGGCGGGGGGCATTCGTGAGATTGAATTTATTACCCAAGTTTTCCAATTAATCCGCGGTGGTCGTGAACCCAGTTTGCAACAACGGGCGTTGCAGCCTTCTTTACGTGCTATTGGCCAGCTAGGTCTGCTCCAGCCGGAACAGGTTGAATCTTTGCTCAGCAGTTACCTGTTTTTGCGTCGTCTGGAAAATCTTCTGCAGGCCATCAATGATGAACAAACCCAAACGTTACCGACAGATGAGCTGAATCGGGCACGTTTAGCGTGGGGAATGGGGTTTGGTGATTGGCCGGAACTCATGGCACAGCGAGATCAGCATATGCGCAGTGTTCGTTTAATTTTTAACGAGCTTATTGGCGATGACGAGGGGAATGAAGGCGGTGAGACGGCACCTAGCGAGCAGTTTGCTGCGCTGTGGCAGGATTCGCTTGATGAAAGCGATCTTGACCCTTTTACTCCGCAGCTAGAGGGCGAATCGCGTCAGTTACTGCTCAGATGCATCAATGATTTTCGTAATGATGTGGATAAACGCACCATCGGTCCGCGTGGTCGAGAAGTGCTGGGCCAGTTAATGCCAGAGTTGTTAGGTGAAGTTTGTGCCCGAGAAGATGCCGTACGTGTACTGCAACGTCTAACACCTTTGTTATTAAATATCGTAACGCGCACCACTTATCTGGAACTGTTGGTCGAGTATCGCGCTGCGCTGAGCCAGCTTATCCGCCTGTGTGCGGCATCGCCGATGGTGGCGACGCAGTTGGCTCGTTATCCGCTGTTGCTGGATGAGTTACTTGATCCCAACACGCTGTATCAACCCGTGCCGCAGGATGCTTACCAAGATGAATTGCGCCAATATTTGATGCGTGTTCCCGCCGATGATGAAGAGCAAAATCTTGAGGCGTTGCGCCAGTTTAAGCATGCACATCAACTAAGAATTGCTGCTAGTGATATATCTGGTGCGCTGCCGGTGATGAAAGTTAGCGATCATCTCACCTATTTGGCCGAAGCGATGATTGATGCCGTAGTACAACAGGCATGGACTCATATGGTTGCGCGCTATGGTCAACCGACTCACTTGCAAGGACGAGAAGGGCGTGGGTTTGCGGTGCTTGGCTACGGTAAGCTCGGTGGCTGGGAGTTGGGATACAGTTCTGATCTGGATCTGGTTTTCCTGTTGGATTGCCCTTCTGATGTGATGACCAGCGGAGAACGTAGCATTGATGGGCGTCAGTTCTATCTGCGTTTGGCGCAGCGCATCATGCATCTGTTCAGTACCCGAACGTCCTCTGGCATTTTATACGAAGTGGATGCTCGCCTGCGCCCATCGGGGGCGTCGGGAATGTTGGTTAGTACCGTGGAGTCTTTCGCAGAATATCAGCGTAACGAGGCCTGGACATGGGAACATCAAGCTTTGGTGCGCGCCCGCCCAGTCTACGGCGATACACAAATCCATCAGCAGTTTGACGCCATTCGACATGAGATCCTATGCCGCCCTCGAGTCGGCGATACGCTGAAGATCGAGGTGCGTGAGATGCGCGAAAAAATGCGCCAACATTTAGGGGGCAAGCATCGCGAGATGTTTGATATTAAAGCAGATGAAGGCGGTATCACTGACATTGAGTTCATTGCACAATATCTCGTGTTGAACTACGCGGCCCAAGAACCTCGGCTTACTCGCTGGTCTGATAACGTACGTATTTTCGAGTTGATGGCAAACTACAACATCATGCCTGATGATGAGGCCGCGGCGCTGACCAAAGCATATGTCACGATGCGTGATGCGATCCATCATTTGGCTCTGCAAGAGCAGTCAGGAACGGTTGGGTTGGATATGTTTGTTGCCGAGCGTGAGCAGGTTCGTCAAAGCTGGGCCAAGTGGCTGGGTGAGAAAATATAATCTTTGAGAAGTTGTGCGCAAATTTTATTCATTTGTCTTTTTGTTGTTCTATAATGCGCATAATTTATGCGCATGAGATTTTAGTATGAAACGTAAAACACTGCTAACGGGCAGCAAAAAGGCGGTTAATGTGAGCATCGATCAAGGACTGATACAGCAGGCAAAGGCACTCAATATCAATTTATCTGCAGTGATGGAGGATGCACTGCAACGGGCAGTGATTGCCAAAGGGCAACAGCAGTGGCTGGCAAATAATCGTCAAAGCATTGCTGCGTACAATCAGGATGTGGAAGAGCATGGCGTATTCAGTGATGGCCTGAGGTCTTTCTGATGAGCCAGTTTTGCGTATATGCAAACCGGGATCGCGCGTCGGCAAAGCGCTTTCCCTATCTTCTGGATGTTCAGCACGATTTTTTGTCATCTCTGTCTACTCGAATGGTCATCCCGCTGGGATTGAGAAATCCATCATCGCCGTTGGCTGAGCAAGAACGTTTGATCTTGAGCTTTAAGATTGAAGGACAAGAGGTGCTGTTGATGACGCCGCAGATGTCGGGGGTTGCCCTGTCCCAACTGGGTGAGCAAGTCGATGACTTGAATTATTGCCGAGATGACATTGTTGGGGCGATGGATTTCTTAGTTTTTGGGTATTAGTGGCTTCGTCCTTGAAACCGTTGCCGTGTATCTATTTAGCTATTCATTATCTGGCTGCTAATAGCGCGAAGGCATTCCTTTCGGGCGAGTCTTGAAGCGGCGGTGCATCCACATATATTGATTCGGCGCGCGTAAAATTTCTTGCTCAACGACTTTATTCATCGCTGCTGCCGCTACGGTTTCGTTTTCTAGCGGGAAATCTTCCAAACGTGGCTGAATAATCATGGTGTAGCCACTGCCATCTTCGGCTCGAATGGCATTGAACGGAATAATCGCAGGTTTTCCCATACGTGCCAGAATGTATGTGCCGGTGGTGGTCGCAGCCTGTTCTACGGCAAATAGTGGCACGAATACGCTGCTGCGGGGGCCGTAATCGTGGTCTGGCGCATACCAGACAATTTCGCCCTCTTTCAACGCTCGGATCATGCCTTTAACGTCTTTTCGATCCAGCATATATTTGTTAGATCGTAGACGTCCCCAAGTTTGCATCCAGTCGACAACTTTGTTGTCGTTCGGGCGATAAACACCCACGCCGGGATTGTGAACGCCAAAAATGCGAGCGCCCAATTCCAGCGTGAGAAAATGCAAACCAATCAGCAAAACACCTTTTCCTTCCTGTTGTGCTTTGGTGATGTTTTCTAGCCCTTCGGCTTTACACCAGCGGTTAATTCGCCACGTTGGCCAAAACCAAGCCATGCCGGTTTCAATAAGCCCCATACCTACGGACTCAAAATTTTTGGCAACTCTTTCTTTGCGCTCAGACTCTGACATTTCAGGGAAGCAGAGCTCCAAATTACGCAAAGAAATTTTTACCCGGCGTTTCATAAACTTCATCGCAGTTCTGCCTAACCACGTTCCTAATTTAAACAGCCACGGATAGGGCAAGAGGACTAAAATGTATAGCACTCCGAGCCCTAGCCAAGTTAACCAGTAACGTGGGTGCAGTAGTTCGCGCTCGAATTTCGGGTAAACGTGATTGTCAGCCATAACGGAGAAACCAGAACCTCGGTCAATGAATTGAGAGCCTATTGTAATAGAAATAACGGCGCTTGTGATAATATCGCCGCCATCTTAGTCTGTTTTGGAGTCTGGGGATGAAAGTAACCCTACCTGATTTCCGTCATGCCAACGTACTGGTTGTGGGTGACGTAATGTTAGATCGCTATTGGTATGGACCCACCAGCCGTATTTCACCGGAAGCGCCAGTGCCTGTCGTAAAAGTGGATACCGTTGAGGAGCGTCCTGGCGGTGCGGCTAACGTGGCCATGAACATTGCATCCCTTGGTGCAAACGCCCGTTTGGTGGGTTTGACCGGCATCGATGATGCGGCCAGAGCGCTGAGCGCGAAGCTGGGTGAAGTGAATGTTAAATGCGATTTTGTCTCTGTGCCGACGCATCCGACAATTACAAAACTGCGTGTTTTATCGCGTAACCAGCAACTGATTCGTCTCGATTTTGAAGAGGGCTTTAGCAGTATTGATCCTCAACCGATCTTCGACAGAATTCAGCACGTATTGCCAAAATTAGGTGCGCTAATTTTATCCGATTACGCGAAAGGCGCTCTGAACTCCGTCCAGCAGATGATTCAATTAGCGCGTGCGGCGAATGTACCTGTGCTGATTGATCCGAAAGGTACCGATTTTGAGCGCTACCGCGGTGCCACGTTGTTAACGCCAAATCTGTCTGAATTTGAAGCCGTTGTTGGCCGCTGCAAAACCGATGAGGAGTTGGTCGAGCGTGGGTTACAACTGATGCGTGAATTTGAGCTGACGGCGTTGTTGGTGACGCGTTCTGAGCAAGGAATGACGCTACTGCAGCACGACCAGCCACCTTTGCACATGCCGACGCAGGCGCAGGAAGTTTATGACGTAACCGGTGCGGGTGATACGGTTATTGGTGTGTTGGCAACGTGTATTGCCGCAGGCACTTCATTGGAAGAAGCCTGTTTCTTGGCGAATGCTGGCGCCGGTGTCGTGGTTGGCAAGCTGGGGACGTCAACGGTTTCTCCGATTGAATTGGAAAATGCCATTCGTGGACGCAGCGAGACGGGCTTTGGCGTAATGAGTCAAGACGAGCTAAAAGTGGCCGTCGCTAATGCTCGCCAGCGTGGTGAAAAGGTCGTTATGACCAACGGCGTTTTTGACATTCTCCACGCGGGACATGTCTCTTATTTAGCTAATGCGCGTAAGCTTGGCGATCGCCTGATTGTCGCGGTTAACAGCGATGCATCAACCAAACGACTAAAAGGCGAAGAGCGTCCGGTGAATGCGCTGGCGCAGCGTATGATTGTGCTGGCGGCGTTGGAAGCGGTGGATTGGGTTATCTCGTTTGAAGAAGATACTCCGCAGCGCATTATCTCTGAAATCTTGCCAGACCTGCTGGTCAAAGGTGGCGATTACAAGCCGGAAGATATTGCTGGGGGCAAAGAGGTTATTGCTGCAGGTGGTGAAGTGCGTGTGCTGAACTTTGAAGATGGCTGCTCAACCACCAATATTATAAAAACCATTCGTCAGGGGCACGAGTAAAGGCCTGACGCACGACAATCGGAACACACTGTGAGTGGATTAAAGCAAGAGCTGGGATTGGCTCAGGGCGTGGGGCTACTGTCGACGTCATTGTTAGGAACGGGAGTATTTGCCGTTCCTGCGTTGGCGGCATTAGTGGCGGGCGATGATAGTTTATGGGCTTGGCCCATTCTGATTGTGCTCGTTTTTCCGATTGCTATTGGTTTTGCCGCGCTAGGGCGTCATTTTCCTAGCGCTGGCGGCGCTGCCCATTTCGTCGGTATGGCATTTGGGCCGCATATGGCCCGAGTCACGGGCTGGCTATTTCTTTCGGTTATCCCCGTTGGTTTGCCTGCGGCATTACAAATTGCAGCAGGCTTTTGGCAGGCCATGTT
>OBAM01002077.1_pt1 | contig 11336 bp, 10 predicted proteins | sample 1517751 | NCBI WGS metagenome assembly OBAM01 (sample SAMN04571703, study PRJEB22368) | human gut metagenome | biome: human gut; material: stool | host: Homo sapiens | place: Luxembourg | collected 2012-10-18
GCTATCAGTTCAGCCCGTATGCCCTTATCTGGAGCCGAGATTGCTATTATGCCGTAGGCTGGTCGGAAAAGCACGGAAAGATTGCACAATTTCGGGTGGATCGCATGACGGCAGTCGAACCGCTGGAACATACGGCAGTCCAGACACCGGACTTTGATCCGGCGGAGTATGTCCGCAAGGTGTTTGGGATGTACCCGGACAACCTCTGTACCGTAGAGCTGCTGTGCGATAATGAGGTCATGCGCAGCGTGATCGACCGCTTCGGTGAAAATGTGCAGACGGAAACTGTAGATGAACAGCATTTCCGTGCCACAGTCGAGGTCGCGCCAAGCCCTCCGTTCTTCAGTTGGGTCTTTACCTTTAGCGGTAAGATTCGCATCGTCAGCCCAGCAGCAGTGCTGGAGGAAATGCGGGATATGGCAGCGTGGCTGAAATAATTTCAGGATGGTGTTCCCTGCGGGGAACACCATCTTTTTCACGGCTTGCCAATCGAACGAATGTTTGCTATACTGGGGCTACAGTGTTTCCAGAGAAGAGAACACGGATAGGAGGTGAGTTACTTGGAACAGACATTCGGCAGCTTCGTTCGAGAGAAACGGCAATCTATCGGATTGTCCCTGCGCACACTGGCGGCAAAGCTGGACTTGTCGCCAGTCTATCTGAGCAACATTGAGAACGACCGCAGACCGGCGCCGACGCGCGCATATTTGGAACGGTTGGAGCAGGAACTGCATCTGAGCAAGGTGGAAACCGAGCAGATGCTGGATCTTGCCGCCAAGTCCCAGAATAACCGGGTATCCGCAGACCTGCCGGACTACATCATGAATCGGGAGATCGTCCGGGCCGCGCTCCGCACGGCAAAGGAGGCAGACGCCACAGACCAGGAGTGGCAGGAATTTATCGACCGGATTACCCAGCGCGCAAAGAAATCCAAAGAGGGCGGTGAAATAGACGCATGAAAAAAGCATATTACCGCGAACAGGCGCTGGAGCGGATCGCCCGCGATGTGATCACCGCCTATGACCCCAGACTTTATTACGGTTCCCCCGCAGCCATTCCCATTGAGGACATCATCGAGGCACAGGGGCTGGTGCTGGAGTATCAATATCTGCGGAATAATGGGCGGGTTTTGGGCGAGACAATCTTTGACGACGGTCTCACAGCGATCTATGACCGGGAAAACCACCGCTATGACCTTCTTCCCGTCAAGGGCGGCACCATCCTCATCGACTGCTCTCTCTGCGAAGAGGAAGCATCTACCGGGCGGCTGCGCTTTACCTGCGCCCATGAGCTGGGGCACTGGCTGCTCCACAAGAAACAGTTCAGCGGGACCGGCGAAAACGCGGCGCTCCGTTCCGGCGATGAGAGCGACAACACATTGGAAGTGCAGGCGAACCTGCTGGGCTCTATCCTTCTGCTGCCGCTGCCGCAGGTCAAGCGCTGTTTCTATCAGCTGCGCTCCGGACGGACGAACCAACAGCTGGTGACGGATATGGCAGGTATCTTTCAGGTATCCAAACAGGCCATGCGCATTCGGTTGGAGAACCATAACCTGCTGTAAAAAATTTTCATGTGCTGTTCTCAAAAAAGAGAACAGAGAAAGCGAGGCGCTATGTCAAAAACCAATTCCCTGCGCTGTCCGCTGTGCGGCAAGGGCCGTATCGCGGATATCCCCAGTGGTGCGGAGCAGTCTCAGTACAGGCTGTTTGCTCTGCACAGAGCGGAACACCCTGACCTGATCGCCAAATGCCCCAAGTGCGGCGAACAGATCGGCATCACGGTGCTGACACCGGATGCTCACCCCCTGATCCACACGCCCATCCCCTTTATGGGATATGTTCAGGCATAAATTAAAAATCCAATTGATATGACTTCGTCAAGCGCACCAGCCACCCATCATCGAATATGGGAACATTGAGTTAGGAGCCTTACAAGTAGCTTTTCAGCTATGCGTAAGGCTCTTTTTTTGTGCCTTTCTTCGGCTGAAAAGCGGAAAGGCACACAATGCGCAGACGCTGGCAGCCCTATATCGCTAAATATCCGTGACCCAATCTCAGACATTTCAAAAAAATCTGAGATTGGAGTCATGAATCATGAAAAAATGGCAGGAAGAACGCAACTATCGGCGCGTTCGAAGCGAAGGTGGCGAAGTCATCGCCAATATCATCACTGTAGACGGCATGGACGTAGAGGTGCCGGAGGATGTCTACCTCGCCTATGCGCAGGCAGACCGCAGGGAGCGCTACATCATGGAGGAACAGTCCTCCGGAAAACTGCTCTCTCTGGAGCAGATGGAGGAAGATGCGCTTTTGCCGGACTATGTCGGAGCAGAAACGTCCCCCAGCGCCGAAACGGAGGCACTGGAGCGTGAGGAACTTCGGAATCTGGCAGAACAGAAGCAGATCCTTTTGCTGGCGCTGCTGTCACTAAAGGATACCGACCGGGAACTCATCAACGCCCTGTTCTTCGACGGCGCGTCTACACGGGAATACGCCCAAAGAATGGGCGTCAGCCAGCGGGCGGTCATCAAGCGGAGAGACCGCATCCTGCGGGATCTCAAAAAGTTTTTTGAAAATTCCTCGAAATAAGGGTATTCACCGAACGCAATTTTCGGGAGGACAGTGAGGGGCTCCGAATCGCCCCTCGCTGTTCCTTGAAAATTGCATACCAGCAATACGGATAACCACCCGGACAGAAGAGCAATCCGCGCAGTGTGCGCCACGACCCGCGGGAAGCCTTGCAGCTTCCCGCGGCGAGCGATTTTACCTGCGCAGGGACGGCGTTGGCAGCGCCGCCCGCAGAGACGCTGTCCGGGCAGATAATGAGACACAATGCACTGGCCAGCATGAAGAGGCTGGGCTGCTCCGGGATTGAAAACAGTAGAGATCCCGGAAATACGCCCGTGAAGGTCTTGCCGGACCTTGTCCGTATTGTTCCCTTTTCCCACCGGGGCGCGCGCTGCAAATACGGTGGAAACGAAAACAAAGCATGACAGGAAAAGAGGTAATTATCGGATGAATACCAACGATAACAGGCTGAAAGCCCATAAACTGATCGACCATATTTTTCAGGACCTTCTTCCCGCCCACGGTATGGCGCAGCGTCCGGAGCAGATCCAATTGAGTCACCGGATGCTGGAAGCCATGCAGGACGGGAAGATCGCCCTGTGCGATGCCGGGACGGGCATCGGCAAGACCTACGCCTATCTGGCGGCTGCCACGGCAGCGTCTGCTTTCCCGACAGGGCAGATCGCCCGCCCCATCATCATTTCCACTTCCAGTATCGCGCTGCAAAACGCGGTGCTGATGGAGTATCTGCCGCTGCTGTCCTGCGTCCTAATGGCGGACGGGATTCTTACCAAGCCACTGAAAGCGGTCATCCGCAAAGGGAAAAGCCATTATGTCTGCGACGAGCGGCTGGACAGGCGGCTGCGTCAGGTATATCCTGCAAAGAAAAATCCGGAAGCGCTGACGGCGCTCCGGACTCTTCGGGAAACGCTGGACATGGACAGAGTTTCTCATCTCAGCGGCTATGACCGGGAGCGTGTCTGCGTACCGCAGGTCTGCGACTGCAAGCAGAGGGACTGCCGATATCAGCGGTTCCTCAAGACCTGCGACAAAGATCAATTTTTGTTTCAAATCTGCAATCATAATTTGCTGGTGGCAGACGCCATCCACCGCAGCGAGGGAAAACGCCCCATCTTCCCGGAGCACAGCATCATCATCGTGGATGAAGCCCATAAGCTCCCGGAAACCGCACAACAGATGCTGGGTGTGACGTTGGCGGCCGAAGAGATACGAAACCTTATCCTTCAGCTAAAAGAGGAACGGTACTTACTGGCGGCAGAAATGCTGGAGGACAGCACAGGTCCTTTGCTGCGCAAGCTGGCACAGCCCAGAGAGGAAGCGGAGCCGGTGGAAGCCTGTTTGCGATTGCTGACCGCGCCATCCTGCACGCTGCCCATCATCCAGCGGCAGATCGGCAGCCTGCTCTCCCCGCTGGGAAGCCGCCAGCTGAATACGGTGCTGGACGCGGTCAAGCTGTTCACCAGTTCCCAGACAGATATGATTTTTTACACTGCCGAAGATGTCAGCACAGGCGGCGCCATGCTGTGCGCCGCAGCCGGCGATATCACGCAGCGAATAAAAAAGATCCTGTGGCAGCCGGATCAGGCGTTTGTTCTGACCTCCGGCACCATGGCGGTGGGCAGCGATTTCCGCCGTTTCAAAACGCAGGCAGGATTAGAGAAAGGACACCGTGTCATGGAATCCGTTTCTCCATCCCCCTTTGACTACCGGAACAACTGCCTGCTCTACCTTCCGCAAATCCCGCCCCGCCAGAGAGTGGAGGATACGGATGTGTACTTTAATGAGCTGACTGCCGAGCTCGTCGGACTCATCAAAGCAGCCACCGGTCACGCGCTGGTGCTCTTTACATCCTACGCAGCCATGTCGGCTGTGAAGGAGCGGCTGTGGGAGGAATCTCTCCCATTCCCACTGCTGACGCTGGGCCGCAACGCGCCCCACATCATCGAACAGTTCCGGCACACGCCGGGAGCGGTGTTGCTGGCCACCGGCGCGGCATGGGAGGGCTTTGATTTCCCCGGCGACTGTGTATCTCTGCTGATCATCCCACGCCTGCCTTTCGCCTATCCGGACGCCCGGAAGGAGCGGGAATTGGAAAAGTATCCTTCCCTTCACGCATTCATCCGTGAGGTAGCTGTACCAGAGATGCAGATCAAGCTGCGCCAGGGATTTGGACGGGCCATCCGCACGGAGAGCGATACCTGCGTCATCGCCATTCTGGATGAACGGGCCTGCCGTGGCCGCAGATACGCCCAGGCTGTGAGTGAGGCATTGCCGGAAATGCGGAGGACCGGCAGCCTGCGGGAAGTGACAAGGTTTCTGCGGGAGAAAAAGCCGGAGAGCTATTTTGAGGTGGGAAGATGATCGACGCAAAGAAGGAATTGCAGTATCGGCTGGCAGTCCGGATGCTGGAGCATCTGGCGGAAATCGGCCTGCTGAGCGCGGAAGAGCTGGTCTATGCCAAAAGGCTGGCCGGAGAAAAATATTCCCCGCAGACTGTTTGGGAATAGTGCTGGATATTCTGCGGATCGTGTGGTAGCTTGTGTGTTGACAAAAAAGATACAGGGAAGTGAAAAACATGGCACAGGTAAAAATCATCGCGCCGCAGACGCGGGAAGCGGAACATCTGCGGGTGGCAGCCTACTGCCGGGTCAGTTCGGACTCCAAGGATCAGCTGCATTCCTACGCCGCCCAGATCCGCAGCTACACGGAGGAGATCGCCCAGCATGACGGCTGGGAGTTGGTAGACGTGTATGCCGACGAAGGGCTGACCGGCACCCGGATGGATCAGCGGGATGACTTCAACCGCATGATGCGGGACTGCCGGAAGGGCAAGATTGACCGTATTCTGGTGAAGTCCGTATCCCGCTTCGCCCGGAATACCAGAGACTGCCTGTCCGCCCTGCGGGAGTTATCCGCCATGGGCGTCAGCGTCCGGTTTGAAAAAGAAAATATCGACACGAAAACGCTCACCACCGAACTGATGGTGAGCGTTTCCGGTTCTCTTGCCCAGCAAGAATCCATCTCCATCTCCGCCAATCAGAAGATGAGCTATCAGCGGCGGATGGAGCGTGGGGAATTTATCACCTGCACCGCCCCTTACGGATACCGAATCGTAAATAAGAAAGATCTTGAGATCGTCCCAGAGGAAGCCGCCACGGTGCGCTGGATCTTCGACGCATACCTCAAGGGGCGCAGCTCCGGATGGATCGCGGAGCAGCTGACGGCGAAAGGCATCCCCTCCCAGTCCGGCGCGGAATGCTGGAGAGAAACGGGGGTTCGATACCTGCTGACCAATGAAAAGTATATCGGAGACGCTCTGAGCCAGAAATCCTACAGCTGCGGTTTCCCCTTCGTGCAGAAACGAAATCACGGGGAACGCCTGCAATACTACACGGAGAACTCCCATCCAGCTATCATCGACCGGGACACCTTTGAGCGGGTGCAGGCACTGCTGCAAAAGAAAGCGCAGAAAGAGAAAAAGCGCAGAGAAAAAAGCCCTCTTGCCTTAAAAATCGTTTGCGGGAACTGCGGGACGGTGTTTCAGCGCCGAAGCAGCCAGAACGGATATGTGACCTGGGTCTGCCGAACCCACGACCGCCACGCCGCGGACTGCCCTGTAGGACGCATCCCGGAAGCGGAGATCCATGCCGCCTTCCTGCGGATGTACCACAGGCTCAAAAGCAACGCGGACATCATTCTGGCCCCGGCCCTCCGGCAGCTGAACACACTGGGCATGATCTTGCGGCAGAATCATCCGCAGGTGCTGGCCATCAACCGGGCCATCGCGGAAGCGACAGAAGAAAGCCATAAGATCAGCACCCTGCGGGCCAATGGCTTGCTGGACGCGGATATCTGCGCCGCCCGCATGAATGCCATCAGCGCCAGACTGGCGCAGCTTCGCGGAGAACGGCGCAGGCTGACAGAGAACGAAGCGATAGACGAAACGATGGACGCGCTCCGCAAGGTGGAGCAGACGCTTCTCAACGGACCGGAACGGCTGGACGGCTTCGATGAAGAGCTGTTCGAACATCTGGTGGAGAAGATCATTGCAGAGTCTCAAAACCGTATCCGCTTCCGGCTTTACGGAGGCTTGGAGCTGACAGAACAATGGGAGGTGGCGGCAAGATGATCAACCGCAAGGTGTTATACGGGTATCAGATTCAAAACGGCGCGTTGGAAATCGCGCCGGAGGAGCAGCGGGCCGTCAGTATGGTCTTTACGCTCTATAACGCCGGGGCTTCCTATCAGGCCATCTCGGACGCCTTGAACCGGCAGGACGTTCCGTATTGCCGGGAAGTGCCGCTCTGGAACAAGCATAAGGTAAAGCGCCTTTTGGAAAATCCCCGTTACACCGGTAAGGAGGGATACCCCATACTGGTGGAAGCGGATATTTTCCAAGCGGCGCAGGAAAAGACGGCGGAAAAGAATGCCAGGAAGCAGTCCCACGGAGAGAAGCCTGCCATTGCGCGGTTGACTCCGTACTTCCGCTGCGCTTGCGGCGGGAAGATGACCCGGCTGGGCGGCGGCTGGCAGGACAGCAGCAAGCTGTATCTGAGATGCGAAGGCTGCGGGAATACCGCGGTCATGGACATGGATGCGACGGTAAACGGGATCGTCCGTCAGTTCCGGAACCATGAACAGCCCAGCTGCACCGCCTACACGCCCTCTGCGGAGGTCATGCGGCTGGACAATGCCATCAACCGGGGGCTGGAGCAGCCAGACTCGCCGGAAGCGGTGATGGCGCTGATCCTGCAGGGTGCGGCAGCGCGGTATGCCTGCTGTCCAGAGCCGTCTGCCGAATCTGAGCCGTCAGATAGTCTGACAGAGGCGGATTGGAGACGCTTCCAACGAGCGGTTTCCCATATCACCATCTCACAGGATACCGAAGTAACTCTTATATTTACGGATAAAAAAGCGACAGGAAAGGATGAATGATCCATGGAAGCGACAGCAGCCACCTTAGAGCGGCGGGTGCGGGTGATCCCCGCAACCAGAAAACCGGAAGAACTGCACAGAGACCATGACGGAAAAATGCGCGTAGCGGCCTACTGTCGCGTCTCGACGGACAGTGAAGAGCAGCTCAACAGCTATGAGGCGCAAAAGACCTACTACACCCAGAAGATCCAGGACAGCCCGGATTGGGAGATGGCAGGGATCTATGCCGATGAGGGCATCTCCGGCACCAGCCTGAAAAAACGGACGCAGTTCAACAAGATGATCACCGCCTGCAAGCGGGGACACATCGACCTCATCATCACCAAGTCCCTCTCCCGCTTTGCCAGAAACACGGTGGATTGCCTGGATACGGTGCGGCTCCTGAAAGCAAACGGCATTGGGGTGTACTTCGAGAAGGAAAACATCAACACCCTCACGGAATCCAGCGAATTTCTCATCACCCTGTTCAGCGGCTTCGCACAGGCGGAATCCGAGTCTCTCAGCAAGAATGTCGCATGGGGAAAGCAGAAGAGCGCGGAGGCGGGAAAGGTCACCTTCCAGTACAAAAAGATGCTGGGATACCGGAAGGGGGCGGACGGACAGCCGGAGATCGTACCGGAGGAAGCGGAGATCATCCGCCGCATTTACCACAGGTATCTGGACGGCTGCACCCTGGGACAGATCAAGCGGGAGCTGGACGAGGACGGTGTTCCCACCGCACAGGGTGTAGAGCGCTGGTCTCCCTCCATCATCCACAATATCCTGACCAATGAAAAGTACATTGGAGACGCCCTGCTGCAGAAAACCTATGTGACGGACTGCATCAACAAAAAGGTCAAAAAGAACCGTGGTGAACGCACGATGTACTATGTGGAGAACAGCCATCCGGCCATTGTCTCAAGGGATCTGTTCAATCAGGTGCAGCAGGAGATGACGCGCCGGTCCAGCAAACGGAAGGTGCTGCAAAAGAGCGGAAAAACGGAACTTGGGAAATACTCCGGCAAATACGCTCTGACAGAATTGTTGGTGTGCGGCGAGTGTGGCTCCCCCTACAAGCGGGTCACATGGGCCAGAAATGGGAAAAAGCGCATCGTGTGGCGCTGTGTCTCCCGGCTGGAGTTCGGTACAAAATACTGCCAGCACTCTCCGACACTGGATGAAGGCAAGCTGCACAGCGCCATCCTCGCGGCCATGAACGAGTACGCCGCCATCCGGCAGGAGGTCTGCCCCGATGTGCTGGCCATGGCGGAGGAAGCCAGGCAGGCGTTATCTCAGGCCGGTGCACGGCTGCTGCAGCTGAAGAAGCGTATGGATGCGGTGAGCCGGGAGCAAAGCGATGTGCTGGATCGGCTGCTCGTCAACATGGCCGATACCGAGCTGAATGCCAGGATGAAAGCGCTGACGGATGAGAAGGAATCCCTTAAGGCGCAGATCGCAGACGCGCAGCAGGCAGAGGTCGATCTGGAGGAACAGGCTGCCAGACGCCGGCAGATGTGGGACAGTATCATGGAATGCGCCGCGGGCTATACGGAATTTGACAATGAGCTCGTCCGGCAGGTCATCCAAAAGATCACGGTGGAGGACGCGGAAACCATCCGCATCCAGTTCCGAGACTCGGATGTGGTGCTGGAACAGGAAGTAGAATGAATAGAAAAGGGAGAAAGGAAATGGCCATTTTTATAACCGGTGATACGCACGGTGATTTCAGCAGGCTCCTACCTGCAGCATTCCATGAGCAACGTGACCTGACCAAAGAGGATTACCTCATCATCTGTGGAGACTTCGGCGGTGTCTGGGATGGCGGCGATGTGGAGCAGCAGTGGCTGGACTGGCTGGAGACCAGGTCCTTTACCACGCTGTTCGTCAGCGGAAACCATGAAAACTATGATCTGCTCCGCAACTATCCAATCAGCCAATGGCACGGCGGCTTGGTACAGGCCATACGCCCCAGCGTCCTGCATCTGATGCGGGGCCAGCTTTATAACATCTGCGGAAAGCGGATATTTACCATGGGCGGCGCCAGCAGCCACGATATCCGGGACGGCATTCTGGAACCGGATAATCCGGACTATGAGCGAAAGCTGCGGCAGCTCAACGCCGCAGGCGCTCTCTACCGAGTCAATCACCGCTCCTGGTGGAAAGAGGAACTGCCCGGCGAGGACGAATACCGGACCGCAAGAGAAGCACTGGACAAAACAGGTTGGGACGTGGACTACATCATCACCCACTGCTGCCCCAGTAGCATTCAGGACACATTCAGCGGCGGGTTGTTCCAACGGGATGCCCTGACAGACTTTCTCGATGAGGTTCGAGAGCGATGCCGATTCCAATACTGGTTTTTCGGACACTACCACGAAAACATGGTGGTAGAGAAAGAGTTCGTAATGCTCTATAATCAGATTATCCGACTGAAATGATGAGTGGAGGCGCACTGGCGATTGGCTAATGTGTCTCCACTTTCTATTTAAGTAAGTTTTTCACAAGCTCAGGCATAAATCTTTGTCCGGGTTCACGAATAGCTTTCCCGACTACGTTATGCCATTGTGTTGACGCAGGCTACGCCCAAGACAAAAAACAGGAGGAAACAAACATGACGATTGATAGCGCAAAGGATCTTCAAATGAAAGGCTCGTAAAATTGGTCTATTGGAATTGACGTTTTATGTATTTTCACGTATACTTAATTTACAGATTCACGCGCACATTTACAGATCATTCATCCGTCATCACAAGATGCTGGGGGTTCGAATTGCAAAACGGAAAATCGAGCCTCAAAAGCCCGCAAACCCTTGCGACACAAGACTTTGCTCCTGCATCTTTTCTGTCAACACCCGACAAAAAGCATCGAAAACCTCGGTTTTCGGTGCTTTTTTGTTGCAAAAACGCTGAAAATGGTGTGGGTCAAAATGTGGGTCAACCGCCTGACCCACACCGTGACCCACATCGGCAATCAGCGGCTTTGCCGCCTACTGCCAGCTCATGCCCCATGGGTACAACGAAATGCGCGGAAAGAACCAAAGAGCACCGGAGAGGAAATTGCTTCCTTTCCGGTGCTCTGCTTGCCTGCGGGACTTATCGAATCTGCGCCATGAAACTGCCCATGGTCTGTGCGGCCTTTTGCTGCATCTGCCGCGTGGCGTGGGTGTAGGTGCGGAGTGTGAATCCAGCGTCGTAGTGGCCGAGCATACTGCTGACGGTTTTCACATCCACACCGTTTTGGAGTGCCAAGGTCGCGAACGTATGTCTCAGGTCGTGGAACCTGATATGCTCCAGTCCTGCATCCTTGAGGATCCGCTTGTGGAGTGTTACCACCGAGTCGGGGTGGTACATTTCTCCTGTTCTGCCGGATGGGAACATCCACGGATTGTCGGGGTGTTTGGCGTGTTCCTGCTTCAGCAGCTCCACGGCATCCTGCGGGATAGACACCTCGCGGATGGAGTTGCCGGTTTTGGGGCGGCTTAGAATGAGCTGGTGCTCTGTGTCCCAGCTGGCCTGCTTACTGACGGAGATGGTGCAGTTGGCTTCGTCGAGGTCGCTCCATTGGAGCGCGACCAGCTCGCCCTTTCTCAGTCCGCTGACCAGTTCCAGATAGAACATCGGCAGGGCATTACGCCGCTCGGCGGCGTTCAGATACGCGCTGATGTGGTCTGGGTGAAGAATCTTCATCTCTTGTTTTTCAATTTTGGGGATGATGCAATTTTCCGTGGGATTGGTGAGAATGAGTTTTTCTTTCACCGCCCGGTCAAGGGCATTGTGCAGCATCATATGGATGCCGCGCACAGTGGAATTGCTCAGTCCGGGTTTTTCCTTTTTC
>OBAM01002081.1_pt1 | contig 11326 bp, 7 predicted proteins | sample 1517751 | NCBI WGS metagenome assembly OBAM01 (sample SAMN04571703, study PRJEB22368) | human gut metagenome | biome: human gut; material: stool | host: Homo sapiens | place: Luxembourg | collected 2012-10-18
GTAAGCCCCTACCCGTCCCTGAATATCGTGTGCTCCGGGGATATTATCGGCCATCTGGGTAACGAACATCGAATCGAGGCGTTCCCGGAGCAAATCTTCTCCGGCTTCATTGATATACCCCTGCACATCATGAGGAACATACCAGGTGTACTGTAAGGTGAAACCTTCGGTAATATCCCCCCAGCCATTGACAGATCCCGGACCTTGATAAGCGATCGGAGCGAAAGGAGTGCGCCAGTTGCCTTTACTATCCCGGCCACGCATATATTTCGTCCCGGGATCGATCAGGTTTTTATAAGATAAAGCCCGCTTCATGAAAAATTCATAATCTTCGGTTTTTCCAAGCTTTTGAGCCACCTGAGCAATACAATAATCGTCATAGGCATATTCGAGGCTCTTGGATACCGATTCTTTCTCCTTATCGAAAGGGACCCAACCTAACTCGGTATATTCCGGCAGACAATCATAGTTGGGATTAGTCGCCGTAGTCTTCATCGCCTCGTAAGCCCGTTCATAATCGAATCCCTTCACATCTTTCATGATGGCATCGGCAATCACCGATACAGCATGATATCCGATCATACACCAGGTTTCGTTGCCATAAAACGACCAGACCGGCAACATATGTTCGACACTCTTGTCATAATGGGCCAGCATCGAGTTGACGATATCGGCATTGATATCCCGTTGCACCAGATTGAATAAGGGATGTAATGCCCGGTAAGTATCCCACAAAGAAAAGACGGTATAATTGGTAAAACCCTCTGCTTGACCGATATTTTTATCCAACTCTCTAAACTTCCCGTCTGCATCCTGAAAGATAAAGGGATGCAGGAAAGCATGATAGACCGACGTATAAAAAGTCTCCCTCTGTTCGGGCGTAGCCTCGATCTTAAATTTCGACAACTGCCCTTCCCACAGTTTTTCGCCTTCAGCTTTCAGGCTTGCAAAAGTTTTTCCTTCCAATTCCTGCATATTCAGTTTCGCCCCATCACTGCTCACTGCCGAGACAGCGGTCTTCACCGTAACCACTTCTCCCTGACGGGTCGGGAAACGCATCCAGAAACGCAGGTCTTTTCCCCAGGCTTCGAGACTACTCCGGAAACGGTTAGTATTGTATTTCACCGGAATAGTATCCTGCATAATTCCAAAATCCCGGAAAGGTTTAGAAAATACAGCCGTAAAATAAACATGCCGTTCCGGTCCCCACCCTTTTACCAATTTATAACCGACAAGGGTCGAATCGTTCTCCACCCGAAGATTGCTCCAGGGACAACTCTGCCACAAGGTATGGTTCATGTCCAGCAGGATAAAAGAACTGTCCGACTCGGGATAGGTAAACTGCAGGATTCCGCTTCTAATCCCTGAAGTCATTTCTGCTTTTACCCCATAATCCAGCAGGTCTACGCCATAATAGTCGGGACTGGCCCATTCCTGTTCATGGCTATAGCGGGAACGATAACCGGTATCCGGATTTTCATGCGTCCCCGGAGTGAAATGAATCTTTCCGGTCCCGGGCATGAACAAAAAATCGCCCAAATCGGGGATACCGGTTCCGCTTAGGTGAGTCAGGCTAAAACCCAACAGCGTTTTATGATCGTATTTATATCCGGCTGCCGCATCGTAATAATCGGCATCCGTATCCGGGCTGATCTGAATACCTCCGAAAGGAATTTGTGCCCCGGGATAGGTATTTCCATACCCCGAAGTACCCACCAGCGGCCGTACATAAGAAATCAAAGGCTGTTGCTGTGCACTCACCGTCGCAAAAGCCAACAATCCGCCGACGGTAACCATAAATTGCAATACTTTTTTCATATAAAACATTTTATCCGTTTCTATTTCGTCATCGAATAGGGCTTTTGTTCTTCGGTGAACACTCTTTTCTTATTCGGCGTACTGCTCATTTCAAAAAAGAGCTCTCCACCGTTACAAATATCCTGATGAGTCAGATAAGCTTTATCGTATTCCCGTCCATTCAGTTTCACCGATTTGACATAACGGTTTTTAGCACTGACTTTCGGAGCTTTGATCACCAGATCTTTCCCATTTTCCAAATGTACGGTCATTTCCTTCAGATAAGGAGCTCCCAGTACATACTGGTCGGATCCGGGACATACGGGATAGAATCCCATAGCCGTAAAAATATACCAGGCGGACATCTGCCCGCAATCATCGTTACCACACAACCCGTCGATATTATTGCGATACATCCGATCCATAATTTCCCGCAGGCGGTATTGGGTTTTCCAAGGTTGAGAAGTCCACATATACAGATAAGGAATATGCTGGCTGGGTTCGTTACCATGCACATAATTACCCATCAAACCTTCTTTGGTAATATCCTCGGTATTTTCGTAGTATTTTGCCGGCAATTCCATGGTAAACAAAGAATCCAACCGCTCGATAAAGCGTTTGTCTCCTCCCATAAAAGCCTTCAGGCCATTCACATCCTGAGGTACATAAAAAGAGTAATTCCAGGAATTACCTTCGATAAACCCTTGGCCATGAGTATCCAGCACATCGAATTTTTCCTTCATCTGTCCGGCAGCATTCTTCGGCCGGATAAAACCCAAACGCTCGTCCACCAGATGTTTATAGGCTCCGGCCCGCTTCAGGTAAGTATCGGCTACTTCCCGGTCGCCCATTTTCTTCGCCATATGATAGATCGCCCAATCGTCATAACCATACTCCAGGGTGACCGATGCCGAACTACCGCTCTTTTCCATCGGCACATACCCCAATTCCATATACTCTTTCAATCCTTCGAGATATGGAACGGTAGAAGTACTCACGACAGCTTCCAGGGCCAGTTTTTCATCCATCGGAATACCTTTCACGTAAGCATCGGCTATGACCGAAGCCCCATGATATCCGATCATACACCAGTTTTCATTGGCCATATGCGACCAGATAGGAAGCAAACCATGTACACTCTGCCGATAATGAGCCAGAAACGATGCCACGATATCTTTACTACGTGACGGATAGAACAAATTGAACAAAGGGTGCAGAGCTCGGTAGGTATCCCAAACAGAAAATACCGTATAATTCGTGAACTGATCCGCCTGATGGATCTCCTGATCCAATCCCCGGTAAGAACCGTCATGATCCATATACACCGATGGATTGATCATGGTGTGATACATGGAAGAATAAATATTACAAACCTGATCATAATCCCCCTTTACATCGATCACACTCAACGCATCTTCCCATTTCTGTCCGGCCTGCGCACACAACTGCCCGAAATTTTTACCCGCAGTCTCGATCCGCAGATTATTCAATGCACCGCTGGCACTCACCGGCGAAAGCGCAACTTTCACCTCCAAAGGCGTTCCGTCCGACAAGTCGAAATCAAAATAAGCCACGACATTCCGTCCTCCGATTTCGGGAAAATTGCGGTAGATATCGAATTTCCGCCACATTCCGTTATACAGCATCGGTTTCATCTCTTTATATCCGTAACCCCGGATCGGTTTTGAGAAAGTAATCGCAAAATAGGTGTAGTTCACCCGGGCCCAACCATTTGTAATCCGGTAACCGGTCAGCAAAGTATCGTTTTCTACCCTCAGATTGGCCCAAAGCACTATAAATACCATGTTTCAGATCGAGGAGGATATATCCGTCTCCTTTCGGGAAAGTATATCTATGTATCCCTACCCGTTCGGTGGCTGTCAATTCTGCCTTCACCCCATAATCCTCGAGCATCACGGAATAATAACCCGGCCAGGCTTTTTCTGTGGCATGTGAAAAACGGGAACGATATCCGCTATCGGGGTTTTCAGCCGTTCCCGGGTTAAATTTAATATCTCCGGTTACCGGCATAATCAGGATATCGCCTAAATCCGAATGCCCGGTTCCGTTAAAGTGCGTATGACTAAACCCTACAATAGAACTATCCCGGTGCTGATAGCCGGCACAATACTCGTATACCCGCGGTTGATAGGTTCCGTTTATATTATGCGGAATCGTATCGGTATCCGGACTGAGCTGTACCAACCCATGAGGTACGCAGGCCCCCGGGAAAGTATGCCCCATGCCGTTCGTGCCGATCAACGGATCCACATAATCGATTTTCTTCTGACCGTTTACCGATAATCCGCATATCAATAACGCCATTGTAAGTAAGTTTCTATTCATCTATCAAAAATTATTTCAGTTTTGTTTATTATGATGTTTCAAATATTCCAAAACAAATTTGAAGGTGTTTTTTGCCGGTTCGTCTTTCGCCTGAGCATATAGTTTTTCTCCCAAAGCAATGTATCTCGCCCTATCGGCCGGCGAAGCCTCGGCTACAATCCGGTCGCAAAACTGAATATAAGGAATTTCCTTGGTCTTGAATTTCGGAAATTCAGTTTCACAAACCGAAATCAACTCTTCCACCCCCTTCTTCAAAGCCGTTTTCGCCACCGTTACATAGGCTTGCAATTCCTCGTTCGTGTTCAGCTTCAAAGCTGCAATCTCACGTCCCAAAGCGGTAAGCTGTTTTTCAGTCCATATTTTTTCTTTCTGCGAAAGGACTTTCAAAAGCTTTTCGGTATACCGTTTATCCAATTCCTGTTCCACCTTTTCCTTACCGACCGTTTTATTGAAACGCTTGTGATTTTTCAACAGCCAGGCTTCATTAGCCGAACCTTCCGGAGTCAGTTTCGGATTGCTGAAAACAAACCAATAGGCCTCTTCCACCTTCTCTTTATCACTCAGCGTATTTATCAACTCGGCAGCAACGGCCTCCATCGCCGGATCATAATACCGAATCAGCATTTTCAGGTACTTCACCATAAATACTTGTTCCCGGTTACCGCTTTCATACTTCGCTTTCAAAGAACCATAAGCTTTCTCTTCATCGAAACTCTCTTCTATACGTTCGATGATCTCGTCCACACTATACGAACCGATTACTTTATGAAGCAACCGGCCTTCTGCATCCAACACCAAAAAAGTCGGATAAGCCCGTACCTCAAACCGTTTCCCCAATTCAGGCCCCTCTCCTTTTTCCATATCATACTTTACACAGATAAACTTCGGATTGAAATAATCTCCGGCTTTTTTCTGCGGAAACACATTTTGAGTCATATTCTTACAAGGCCCACACCAGGAAGTATAACAATCCATAAACACGTACTTCTGCTCACTCTTCGCCTTGTCCAACGCTTCCCTAAAACTCAGGTGTTCAAAATTCACCCCATCCTGCGCAAAGCTAACCAAGCTTATCCATAAAAATGCAATAAAAAGGAATATTTTTTTCATACTATTTTTCATCTATACCATTATACTATGTTTCCGGTATCCGACAGTTTATCGATCCACAAACCTCAAATCCCAACCTCCAATACACCATCGGTACCGGAAACGACACGGCAGAATTTTAATTCATGTCCTCAAAAGCCCCCCACCGACGCATTTACAAAACTGCCCTCCAACTCATATTTTTCACTTTGGTCAAACCTTTCCAAACTGCCGTCGGATCTGCTTTCAACTCTACCTTATCCGGATTATTGCCCACATAATATTTCCGTAAAGTTCCTCCTTCGGCAGTATTGTAAGTAGCGATAAACAAGGCATCTTTCATCGGTTCCATCGTCAGATCGAATTTCAACATCGTAATCTGATCCGTTGTTTCCAAAGGGATGGTTTCTACCCGTTCATTCCCCTTGTCGTAATTATAAGCATATAAAACATTGTTCTTTACATAAAACAAAACCGAACGGGTCGAAGAGAAAGCATAGAAATCTGCCGTCAAAATATCCGAAGCGACATTAGAAGTTATCTCATACATACTCTTAGTCTCCATATTGTTCACATAAAACTTGTAGATATACGCATTCGTTCCATCCCCCATAAGTGCGAATGAATTTCCGTCGCATACCCACGCTTTCGCTTCATTCCAGGTATTTTCCCCATATATCAATGTACGCCCTGTACCTTTTTGATCCCAAGGGAATACATCCGTACTTTTCTGTTCCAATGTATCAGAATAAGGATATAAATAACTCTCTGTCTTATAAAAACGATTGGTCTCTCCGGAATACCAAATAAACTTTTTAAAAGATTGAATACTATAAAAAAGATATTCACTGGCAGGAATGTATTTAGTCATATCAGTCTTCAAACAGTTCAAAGGAAAAGAATACATACCATATGCCAGGATAGATAAAGAGGTGTAAAACAACTTACCGTTACTACATACAACAGCTCTTTGACTTTCAACTTTTCCATCTATATCACTCGGCTGCGGAACGATTGTAACCGGAATCATAGGTTCATTGTAAGACTCCAGTAAAAAATTATCGAATACATTGGACTCGGAACCCTGTAAGGTTTCCCGGTCTAAATAATAAGAACCCGATTCAGTAAGTACCCAAATCTGTCTGTAATCTTCACCTTGCTTACCAGTATGCAAGAACGAAACAGGACCATGCAAAGTAGGTAATCCACTGTTTTTCAGAATATCCTTAAGAATCAGTGTATCTATACCCGCCATAGAAATCATCTGTGCATCTGCATTCCCATTTGCATCTTCTCCCATCAGTAAAATTCCCCGGGAATAAGGAGTCCCGACAGTCACCGTAAATTGCTTTTTCCACTGTACCTCTGTTACTCTATCCCGGATTTTCAAATACAAATTATAAGTTCCGGGAGCCAAAGTAACCGGATAACTGAGTACCCGATCCGTAGAAATCGTATCTTTCACATGGCTATCAGACGGAGAAAAAATCACCCACAAATATTCAAAACGATCTGTATCGGTAAGGTCTCCCTGACTCATCTCTACAAAATCTCCGACATCAATTTTTAGCGTATCAATATTCAACAATACATTGTACATGGTATTGATCTCTCCAAAGGTCACCTCGTTGATATCATGATAATCGTAATTACCTTCATCATCATAACAGGAAACTATACTTAAAAGCATAATTCCCAGCAATATATATAAAATTTGTTTCATCATATTCATTTTTATCACGGTCAAACTTACTATTCATTCGTTTCGGGATATGCCCCGTTCGCATAAACACAACCACTGACCCACATTAACCGACCATCGTTTTCCAAAATTGGTTTTTTATCGTAATAAGCTTTATTCAATATCTCCGAGAATTTCCTTGAGATCACCATTTGTTCCACCATAGTTATTTTTTGGGGATTCTGAAAATCAGCATAGGTATAGCCCAATTCCAGACATATCCGGTTCAACTTTTCGGGAGTAAAGGTGCCGAATTCCCAATCCGACCACTGTGAAGGCTTAGGCATAATATCCGTTACTAAGATTTTATGCATTGTAGCGTCGAATTGTTCAAACACAACACTCCCGCTAGTAAAACCTTCCATTTTGTCGAATTCCTTAAAAGTCAAAGAAAAATGATCATTAGCGACCAGTTTCAGTCCTAAGGTTACCGTATCGTTTTTCATTTCAGGCTGACGGTAAAACAATACCGGAATATAAGCATAGGAACGATTCGCTTCTACCGTATATTCATCTACAAGCGCCCTATAATCGATTCCTTCCCGGGCAGTCGTACTATCCGGATTGACTACGACTCTGAAAGGACGCGGATAATCTTTTTCAGGACCGGTAATCATCACTTTGATATTAACGACCATAGTATCTTCCTGAACTTTACCGAATTCAGCCAGCGTGTAAGGCATATAGGGCCAATCCTTTTCCGAGGCATAGGAATGACCACTCTGTACAGCAAAATAAATAGCTTCTTCTCCCTCGTACGACATTAAATCCCGCTCACAAGCGATACATAAGGGAAGCAATATCCAGATATATAATAATTTTCTCATAATTCATTATTTTAGTTCAATCTCATATCGGTTTCACTATCAGGAAGTGGGATCACATAATTACTCATCGACATATCGATCCACTGTTTATCGTTATCTGTCTCGAATCTTCCGTTCGGAAGCTGTTGCTCAGCCCTCCGTTTATAGAAGAAAAACATTTGTCCTTCCCCTAAAAATTCCCGCCGGCATTCTTTTGTAATCTCCTCCATCAAGGTCGGCTCGGTTGCCACCGAGCTAGGACAATTCCGGCTATTCCGTATCCGATCCAAATACCCTTTGGCGGTTACAAAGTCATCGGTATATTCAGCAGCCAACAAATAAATCTCACTCAACCGGATCAAAGGAACCATCTTATTCAATAACTCAGCCCCACTCGTTGTTATATCTTCATATTTCCGATGATAGTCGATCAGTTTTCCGGCATTGCTATAACTTGCCCAAATATTACGACGATAATCGTTTTCAGAAGCGTAAAAAGAATAGTCTTTCCCCAATTCCAAACGTTTACCCGTGAAAGTATATATCTGGTCCAGGGTCGGCAGGAACAACTTATCCTGAATCTCTGTACCCCGGTAGGAATCATATAACGAAAACATCACTTCCGAAGAAAATACCCGGTCAGGTTTAGAAACATCGGTAGCTGCCGCATGGGTTACAAAAGGGAATATCTCCGCCCCTTCCACCTGTACTTCACGCAGAATCTCTTCGGCAGTAACCAACGCATTACTTTCATCGTGTCCCCAGGCATAAGCCCGGACCAACAAAGCTTTTACAGCATAATAATTCAACCGGAACTGACGGTAATTCAATGCATTATCTCCGATACTGTTTCCCTCGTTCCGTACCCCATCCGTCAAAACCGGATCGGACTCTTTCAGTAAATTCAGAGCAGTTTTCAAATCTCCGATCACCGACTCCAAAACAACTTCAGCAGACAGTAAAGGAGAAATCTGAGCATCGGTATTGGTTACGTAGGGGATACATTCGGCCGTTTTAGAAGTTTCATCGTAAACAGGTCCGAACAGACGCAACATATCCAAATGGAGCATCGCCCTTAAAGCCAACGCTTCACCTTTATACAAACCGTAATATACACCGGGTAAAACGTCTTGCCGTTCATCACATTTTTCGATAATGATATTACAATTCAATATCAGCGCATAAGCCTTTTCCCAGATAACCTGAAATACATCTTTGACATTCTGCTCCTCATATTTATAAGCGCCGAGCATGGAATTAAAATCAGACCCATTCCCGTATTTATAATACTGAGCCATCAAATCGATCACCCCGGCACTCAAATTCCGGCCATAAAGTGAACGATCGACCAATCCCACATATACACCGTTAATCGCTTTTTCAAATCCCTGTCTATCTTCGAAAAGCATATCTTCATTCAAACGATCGGAGGGCGTTATATCTATCCAGGAATTACAGGCACTGAAAACCAACAGGCATAAAAGCCAACCATATTTTATTTTCGTTTTCATATCTCAATCAGTTAATATTACATTTTAGAACGTCACACCTAATGAAAAGGACACCGAACGGGCAAAAGGATAACTCAGACCACGTTCATTTTTTACGGTCGAAATCCGGAAAATATCGTTCATATAAGCCCGGACAGACATCGAAGAAGCTCCGATATGTTTTAACCAGGGAGCTGTACTTTCGTATCCCAACGAAATCGATTCTCCCGACAACACATTATTATCTTCGACAAAACGGGAAGATATCGGCGTCACTTCACTGCTGGCGATAGATTTGAATTTAGCCTGATCACCGGGTTGTTTCCAACGATCGTACAATGCCCGCTTATCCAGATTTTCCCATTTCTTTGAAGAAGAAAGATTTTCTACTTTATCATAAAGGGTCTGCATAAAAATCTGTCCACCCAAACGATAGCGTAAATTAATAGAAGCAGAAAAACCTTTGTAATAGAAAGAAGTACCGATCACCCCCTCCACTTTCGGATCACTGTTTCCGACTACGACTTCATCATCGTAATTATGCACAAAAGTCTGTTCTCCGTTCTTATCCAGGAAAATTTCACGCCCGGTTGCCGGATCGATACCACAAGATCTCACTGCCCATAAATCGGAAGGACTTCCACCGTCGTAATAACGGGTCAGATTACGGTTCCGGTTATCTAAATTATATTTCGTCAATACTTCGCTCACCTCTTTATATTCCGATGTCTGATGACGCAAATTCATATTCACGGACCAAAACATATCTTCTCTACGTATGATAGAATAATTCATCGTCAGGGTTATCCCCTCGGTGATTTGTTTTCCGACATTGCGGGGAAGCGTCTTTACACCGGTCGAAGAAGCCGTACCTATCTGTACCAATAACGGATCGGTTCTTTTATTAAAATAATCGAAATTGACCCTCAAACGATTGTCGAGGAAAATAATATCGAAACCGATATTCCGGTCCAAGGTCTTCTGCCATTCCAGATTGCGGTTACCAAGATTCGAAACGATTGCACTCGAACCGAAAATATTCATATTGTCGGTATTATAGGAATAAATCCGGGTAGAGATATAATCATCGAAATTCTGGTTCCCGGGATTACCGATAGAAGCCCGCAATTTCAACAAACTAATACCCTCTATATCACTGAAAAAAGCTTCCCAAACCCACAGACCAGGTATTCGTAAACTGCCTGTCCGAACCGAACACGGAAGAACCGTCCGAACGGTAATTCACATCCAGCAAATAACGGTCGTCATAAGCATATCCGAAATTCAGGTAATAACTGACTGCCCGTTTTTTAGAATCCTGATAAGTAGCGTTACCGTCTTTCTGATAACCTAATGCAAAAGCAGGGTTGGAAAATTCATCATCGATAAAGCCCTGAACTGACTCAGACGCATTCCGCCGACCACATTTACCATATGTTTCTCATTAAATAATTTCCCATATGTCAAACTAAAATCACCATCATAATTCAAGTTTTGAGTATTTCTCTCTTCATAACTTCCTTTATTCGCAATATCTGCCTGACTGTTAAATTCTGTATTGAAAGGAGACCGGAATTTTTTCATCTGTTCGTTCGATTTGGTCAAGCCGAAACGTCCCCGCACCCTTAACTCATCGATCACTCTCCAGTCTACTTCAAAATTATTTGTAAAACCGGTTGTCTTGGTTTCTTCGAAATTGGTCTGGTTCATATCATACAGCGGATTATAATAAGTTGCTGCATAGTTTTGAAACAATATTTTCTTTAACTCACCATTTTCATCGTATTTCCGGAAATAAGGATTTGCCTTGGCAAATTCAGAAAAAGCAACCGGTTCCCGATCGGCTTTCGAATAATTGATATTCAGATTATTCGTAAAAGATAATTTTCCCTTACGGTAGATCAAACGGATATTTCCATTCATCACTTCCCGGTCAGAGCCTTTCATCACCCCTTCGGTCTTGCCATAGCTTAATCCGGCACCATACCGGAAAGTAGCGTCTCCCCCTTCAATCGAAAGCGTATGTTTATGCGTAGTAGCAAAACGCAGAGGCTCGT
>OBAM01002097.1_pt1 | contig 11236 bp, 7 predicted proteins | sample 1517751 | NCBI WGS metagenome assembly OBAM01 (sample SAMN04571703, study PRJEB22368) | human gut metagenome | biome: human gut; material: stool | host: Homo sapiens | place: Luxembourg | collected 2012-10-18
TGTCCCATCGTATTGATCAGCAAATGTTTGATCAGGATACGACTTGGGCTTGCACCTAACACAAACGCTGCCATCGTAAATTCCTGTTCTTTCAAACTCTTGACCTGCTGCCTTACGATACGCGCCATATCGATCCAACAGGTGATCGATATACCAAGCATGATACTAATCACGCTTGCCCCAAAGATCAACATGATCAATACAATGTAAAGCATTGCCGGTACCGAATAAATAATATCTACGATTCGCATCATGACCATGTCGACCTTACCACCAACATATCCTGCGATACCACCATAGATCGTACCGACGATCAGATTGATCACGGCTGCCAAACAACCAACTGCTAAGCTGATCCTTGCACCGAATAAGATTCGTACAAAAATGTCTCTTCCCATTCGATCAGTACCAAACCAATGATCCATGCTGGGACTTGCATTTCTCAGTGACATATTCTGTTCGGCATAAGAATATTTACACATCATCGGTCCGAAAATCGCCATCAATACAACAATGATCAAAATGATCGCCCCAGCTACAGCTCTCTTATTTCCGGTAAAATCATGCCATACCGACTGAAGGAACGTTCTGCTCTCTACAGCAATAAACTCGTCGTTTTTTTCATCATCATCTAATTTACGAAATAATTTTGTTTCCATGGCATCCATACGCGTTCCCTCCTTTACAATGTTTTGCGGACTCTAGGATCAACGACCGCACAGATCAGATCGGATAACAAGTTACATATAATAATGATCGCTCCGATAAAGATCGTAATTCCCATAACCACCGTATAATCATGGTTGGTGATCGCTGATACGAATTCTTTACCAATACCCGGTATTGTGTAGATCTGTTCGATAACGACGCTACCTGTTAATAAAAATGCAATCATCGGTCCCATATAGGTAATGACCGGAAGCATCGCATTTTTAAGAATGTGCCGGAACAATAATGTCCGTTTGCTGATTCCCTTCGCCTTTGCCATCGTTATGTAATCCTGCTTAACAACTTCTTCATAACTATTCTGTGTCTGTCTGGCAACTGCTGAGATCGGATACAATCCCTGGGCGATAGCCGGAAGCACATAATGCATTGGTGTTGTAAGACCAAGCACGGGGAACATCTTCAGTTCTACACCGAATATAATAAGAAGAAGCAATGCTACGATAAAGTTTGGAACACTGACACCAAAGGTCAATGCCGATAGCCAAACACCTTTTACTGCGTTACTCTTCGCTCGTGCCATCAGGATTCCCGAACTGACACCAACCACTAATACTAATACAAAAGTTACAATACCAAGCTGCAACGTTGGCATCATTGTCTGTGCGATGATCTCATTTACGGATTTACCAACCTTCTTATAAGAGGTTCCCATATCGCCATGCAGCAAGTTCTTACAATATATAATGAACTGTTCTACCGGCGGTTTGTCTAATCCATAAGTTGCTTCCATCTTTTTCAATACATCACCAGATATATTTTTGGACTGTAACGGACTTCCCGGCATAACCTTGGTCATTGCGAATGTGATCGCGATCAATACGAATAAGGTTAATATACCGAGCAGCACACGCTTTATTATGTATTTGACCATATACATCCACTCCTTTCTTTTGCAAAAAGAAAACGGCAAAGGGACTTTTTTGTCAGCGCCTTTGCCGTTATGATCTTACTATTAAATTTTTGCTTTGCATCTCTCACACAAGCACATTTTTATCATTTATCCAAAGCGGTGTCAACAAAAACTGACGTTTTTTGTAATTTTTACAAACAAACTTGTTCAGATTCCAAATTTTACGTAATTTTTTCAAATGGATTGACTTTTTTACAAACTTCTCTTATTCTTTCCCATATGATTTGCTATTGACTGAATTAATATGTTAATCAATCCAATATAATATACATTTGGATTTCACGAAAATGTATCCACTGCTCATGCAAATGGATATAAGAAATGGAGGCTTATTATGAAAGTTGTAGTTATCCCGGAGCCGGTGCTTCAGCCGGACATTACAAAAGAAGATATGGACTTAAAGTGGAACCTGTTAAAAGAATTACCGGAAGTCGATGAGCTGGTAATCAAGCATTTTGACGGCTATCCCAGCAATGAAGAACTTCATCCCGTCATCGCAGATGCCGACGCTGCTATCGGCGTGTGGGTCAACGGCAGCAATATAAATGAAGAATTCTTAAGCAAACATCCTAATCTCAAATATGTTGCAACACTTGGTCATGGTTTTGGCGAATTTGATGTTCCTATGACAAAGGAAAAGGGGATGGTGATCACCAACACCATCTATGGTGCACAGACTATTGCGGAATATGCATGGGCACTTCTTATGGAAGTATGTCATCACGTGGATCTTCATTCCAAAGATGTCAAACGTGTTGATTGGGCACATGCCACAAAAGAAGATTATGAAACCTTTGGCCGTGTATTAACACCGCAGATTGAATTGTACGGTAAAACGTGTGGTATCTTTGGTCTGGGAGCGATTGGTTTTGCCTTTGCCAAGATGGCGCAGGGATTTGGCATGCGTGTGATCAGCTACTCCCGTCACAAAAAGACAGATCCGAAATATGACTTTATTGAGCAGGTTGATTTCGATACGCTGTTAGCGGAAAGTGATGTTATTTCCATTCATGCACCACTAACACCTTCCACGGAAGATACGTTTGATGCTGATGCCTTTGCCAAGATGAAGGATGGTACGATCCTGATCAATACAGCACGCGGTGGCTTGATCGTCGAGGAAGCTTTGGTCGATGCTCTGCAATCCGGCAAAGTATACGGCGCCGGTTTGGACGTAATACGGGATGAACCTCCAAAGGGAGACAACCCTCTGCTGCATCAGGACAATGCTGCAATTACAGCTCATATTGCATGGCTTACCCGCGCGTCACGCTTACGTGCTATTGATATTGCCATTGATAATTTTAAGGCATATCTACGGGGAGAACCTGTATCCGTGATCAATAAATAAACACCCTTATCACAAAACATAGAAACAGCTAACAGGGGATGTGGCATAAATGCCACATCCCCTGTTAAATAATCTTATTATTCCGTTTACAAGCTCATGAATTATGCTTCTGCTGTCTCTTCTGCAGCAGCTTCCTCTTCATCCTCTACAGTATCATTCCGACCTGCTACAACACTTACAACCGGTGCATCCAAACTCGTCTGAATATCAACCTTTCCGTCCTTTGCAATCGCAAGATCGCCGACAGTAAGTACATCTCCAATGTGCATACCAGCGCAGTCAATCTCAATCTTCTCAACCAGATTTTCTGGTGTGGCTTTATATGCGATCTCCTCCAGATGCTGCTCCAAAATACCTTCTGGAACTTTCTCCTTATTATGCAAAATTACCTCTGCAACAGAATGTACTTTTTCACCTTTGACCAAAGCCTGAAAATCCATTTCCAAAATCTGATGATCCAGCGCATTAAAATCTAACTCTTTGATCAATACATCATAAGTCGTGCCTTCCAGCTCTAAGTACAACTGACTTCCTTTCATGCACTCTCTCTGAATACGATCAGCTTCGCCCTTTTCAATCTGCAACGGTATTGAGCCTTCAAATTCCTTGCCAAACAGATTGCCTGTCACATAGCCCTCTCTTCTGAGTTTCTTTGCCTTAGTTTCCATGTTTCTTCTTTGTACTTTTAAAGTAGTCATTTGTCTGTTCCTCCATTCATACAAATCGATAACATAGGGAAGTTTGCGGAATGTCGATATTAAATTGGCGTTTCGTTTCTCATGTTATGTTTTTTTAGTTGCAACTATGGTTTAGCACTTTTTTTCGATTTTGTCAAATCTGACCGAGTAAATTCAAGTATAGTAGTCTGCGTTATTAAATAACTGCACCGCGTTTCCATTTGCCGCTCTTTAATCGCCATGCATTGCAGACGCATCTTGCAAACCAGTCGATCGTCATGGCGATCCAAACGCCCCAGACGCCAAGTCCCATTGGCTGCATCAATCCACCGATCACATAGGCCAAACCAATTCTAAATACCCACATAATGATAATGGAGCTGACCATGACAAACTTGACATCACCTGCCGCACGCAAAATTGATGGTAATGTCCACGCTGCCGGCCACATCACCATACAGCAGGCACTATGATACCAGATCAAAATACGAGCCAAGTGATCTGCCTCTGCAGACAGATTGTACCAGCTTGCAATCGTTGGTGTCATAAAGATGATGACGATATTCAATCCCCATAACATCACATATGCCCATTTCATTAACTTCCAAGAATACTCTTTCACCGATTGATAGTCGCCTGCGCCAACACACTGGCCTACAACAGTTGTAAGCGCTAATCCCATTGCCGCAGCCGGAATTGTGGCTAACAGCTCGATCGTACTTCCGGTCGCATTGGCTGCGATCGCCGCCGTCCCGTAACTGGTGATCAAGCTCTGTGTAAACAGTTTGCCGATCTGGAACATACCATTATCAATACCACTCGGAATACCAATCCTTAGTATTTTGCCTATAATCTGACCGTCCCAGCCAAACCGAAAATACTTGTCGATATGAAGATCGTATTTTTCATTGCGCAGAATAAATACAACAACAATACCTGCTACCACGCGCGAGATCAGAGTACCGTATCCAACACCTGCGATCCCCATATTATAACCAAATACGAAGATTGCATTAAATAAAATATTCAAACCATTCATAATCGCAGATACAAACAAGGATATTGATGCCTTTCCCATTGACCGAAGCAAAGAAGATGCACCGTCATATACCGCAATAAAAGGAAAAGAGAAACCCGTAATAAAGAAATAAGTAACGGCCTGATCCATAACGGCCTGCTCAACCTTTCCATAAATTAATGTTAAGATCGCACGGTCAAATACGATACACACTGCCGATATGACAACGGATACGATCAGGCAGATCAGTACAAGCTGATTAGCAACAATCTGACCAGTCTTTTTCTTCTTGGCACCTAACGCCTGTGCCGCTACTACTGCGCCACCGGTTGCTAGTGCATTAAATATGTAGATCAACAAATTGCTGATCGTATTGACAAGGGATACACCGGATACTGCGGTATCCCCGGCACCCGACACCATGATCATGTCAGCCATGCCTACAGTAACTGCTAAAACTTGTTCAATAACTAATGGCAAAACTAATGCAATCAGATATTTTTTGTCAAACTGAACTCGTGCTGTCGTCTCTTGCATATTCATTCCTCCATTCTTAAGAAATGTACTCTCGGAGTCTTCTCAAAACGAGTTATTTCGGCTGCATTTTTATGAAACGATTCCGAAACTACATATATCTTGTGTTCTGATAATTGCTAATTGTAAGTAGGCACTCATAAAAAGTCAAACGTTTTGGAAAAAATGCCAAAAAAATGTAAATATTGAAAAAAAAATGGATTTTTTTTGTAATTTTTACATTGCTTTTCTATCTTAATCGTATTAGAATGCAGGGCATAGCAGTCATAAGCAAATCAAAGCATGACCTCACACAGAACACGTTGACCCAGAATTTATGACTAAAAAGGAGTGTTGATTATGCAGAAATATGTAGAATTACTTAGAGAGCCAATGCAGGTAAAACCGGAAAGTTTACGAGCAGCCCGCCAGAAGAGCAGCTCTACACCACCTCATGTGTACCGTCTCAATTATAACGAAAGTCCTTATGGTTTGGGACCGGCATCACAGGCCGCATTAGAGGAAGCAATAAAAACTCCTTATGTGTATCCGGATTGGTTCTCTGTAGAACTTAAAACGAATCTTGCCGAATTGTATGGCCTTAAATTTGAAAATATCGCCGTTGGTCCCGGATCCAGTGCAATGATCAATATGCTTGGAGAACTTTTCATTAATCCAGGTGATGAATTCGTATTTGGTGATCCAAGTTATGAGGCATTTCGTGATGTTGCCAATGATTATGGTGCCGTTCCGGTCGCTGTTCCTTTGGATGATGATATGAACTATGACTTAGACGCTATGTTGGCAGCTATTACTGACAAAACGAAGATCTTAGTTGTCGTAAATCCTAACAATCCAACCGGAACTTTCATCGACTCTGCTAAGCTGGAAGCATTCATCCGTAAGGTTCCAAAGCATGTCATTACTGTAATTGATGAAGCATATATGGAATTTGTCGATGACCCAAATAGTTACAGTATGATGAAGCTGATCAAAGAAGAAATCGACCAGCCACTCATTATCATGAGAACATTTTCTAAAATCTACGGTATGGCAGGACTTCGCGTCGGCTATGTGATCACAAGTCCGGATATGACGGATCATTTCGGTAAATCCAGCAATGCCTGGAATGTAAGCTTCATCGGTCAGAAAACTGCTGCTGCAGCTACGAAGGACCAGGAGCATATTTCTATGGTACACGACATCAATGCGAAGGAGCGTGAGAAAGTCACTAAGGCTCTCTGTGATCTTGGCTGCCGCGTTTATGATTCACAGGCTAATTTCATACTGTTTAAGGCTCCGATCGATACAATGGAAGTTTATACCAAATTGGAAGAGCAGGATGTGTTGATCGGTGTTCACGTAGGCATGAACCGTGTCAGCCTTGGCAAACCGGAAATGAACGAAAAATTCTTAAAAATCATGAAAGAAATTCTCAAATAAAACTTAAAAACAATTGACATTATAAAAGCAGCTTGCAAGATATGATTTTATACCTTGCAAGCTGCTTTTAATTCTTTCGTAAAAGAAGCTTTGCCGTTCAGCTTATCTTTGATGGTTATATAATCACACCGTTCGGCTAAGTCAATCGTTCAACGTCATTACATTATGCAGTAAATAACAGCGAATGATCAATGCCATCTCTTCTGCCGTAGCAAAATCCGGCAGTCCCAGTAACTGTTCTGCTTTGCGAATGCGATAGCGCACTGTATTACTATGCTGAAACAACTCCTCCGACGTCTTTGCAAAATCACCATTATTTTTGACATAAGAAATAACGGTTTCCAATAAATTGACATCATGAGATGCATCATACTTTTGCAAAATGGATACGCTTTCCTCTACCTCATGGTATAGCATCGGATTATTTACAAGCGACATAACATATTTGTAAATTCCGATCTGGGAATACGCTGTATCCGTCTGCTCGAAAAACTGTCCGACGATATTTGCATTTTTTGATTTAATGATAGCCTCATTCAAGCGATCTAATGGCAAAATTTCATCACAAATACCAATATGATACGACTCAGGTAAAAAACCCGCCTCTACCAATATATCATTAATATGATGCAGCATATTCTGATAATCCTCCGGTATATTATCTTCCTGATAAGAACAGATCAGCATAATGCCATGCCCCATCTTTACAAAAGAATAATCGTGTACTTTTGTGTCACGATACTGACGGTACATTAACTTGTCAAAATATGTATGGATCTTCAAGTTGTTCGACATATCCCTCGATGTAATATTGGCCGTAATAATACTCGGATGAAAGTGCGGATTGATCTCCAATGCAATTTTTTCTACGGTAGACGGTTTATGTTTTTCGTTCACAATAGAATTTAATTTTTCCTCTGCAATAACATACTGCGCACGCGTCTTCATCGACTCATTGATACATATGATCAGATCTTCCATAAATTGCTCATAAAAAGAAAACAACGGTACATGATACAATTTCGCTAACTTGATAATATCTTCCGGCAGTTCCCGATCCGGCGGAATCTTAATTGCAATACCGGATACCTGCTTTTGGATCAAGGTACGGAGTGTCCCATTGACCAATTCCGGATCAGAATCAGCAAAGAAATAGGATAACAGTACAAAATATCCATAACCATATCCTTCATAATCGATCCGGCTGCTCTCATACTCCAAAATAACCGTCGCATTCACTAAATTATTAAGGTATTTTTCCCCACATATTATCTTAAAGTCCTTAAATAGGGACAGTTCCAAAATCTCGCTAATCTGAATCATAACTATCCTCCACGCCTATACAATCTTATACTTCCAATCATTAGGCATATCTGTGCATTGCGAATCATATTCGCATTTTGTCCGCCTTGGTGTCATTTTGAAAATATTATACCTTGGGTTAATATGCTTTGCAATGCCGAAATACTAACATAGAGATGATCGCCGTCAATCCTTCTGCAATCCAAAACGCATGCCATACTCCCGTCGCTCCTATTGCGTAACTCAACAACATCGCTGCCGGAATAATGATCACAATATAACGGCACAACGAGATTACTAACGATTGCATTCCTTTCCCTAATCCTTCTAATGCCCCGGAGGCTGTCACAGAGATCGCAGATGTTAGAAATCCTGCACTGATCAATCGAAGTGCTGTTTCTCCAACACGGATCGTCTCCAGAGTATGCGTAAACAGTCCCATTAAAGTTGCCGGGATCGTCATGCAGATCACCGTTCCACCTAACATGATCAAACCATTCATTACAAGAACAAGTTCAAAGATCTTTTTCACACGCTTGTGTTCTCCCGCACCGTAATTATAACCGATCAGCGGACGCATCCCTTGGATAATGCCATTCGCCGGCAGATATAAAAATGTCTGCAGCTTATAATAGATCCCAAGTACTAAAATATAGGCTTCGGAATACACTGCCAAAATTGCATTCAGTGCAGAGATCAACACGGAAGACAACGCCATATTTAAAGTCGCAGGAATGCCGATCGCGTACAACTTTCCGACCATATGTTTATCCGGCCGTAAATAACTTCTTCTCACATGTACCGACAATGGCCGTATTTTACAGATTACGAAATAAACGCACAGCGTTAATACCTGTCCGATCCCCGTAGCAAGCGCAGCACCTCTGATCCCCATTTTCGGAAAAAATCCCAGTCCAAAAATCAGGACAGGATCTAATGCAATATTGGTGCAGCAGCCGATCAGCAAACTGATCATTGTCACTTTCATACGCCCCACTGCCTGAAAGATCTTCTCAAATGCCATGCTGAGCGAGACGACCAAAGCAAAAGAAAATGCAATATCGGAATACTGTATTCCTAAAGCTGCAACCGCTTCTGATCCGGTAAATAAACGCAGAAAAAACGGCATGATCTCAATACTAACTATGGTCAAAAGCACACCGTGCACTGCCGACAAAAGCAGTCCCTGCGTCGTTGCCATATCTGCTTTTTCATAATCCTTTGCACCCAAATAAAAACTGATAACCGCATTCATTCCAACGCCAAAACCAATACCGGCAGCATTGATAAAATTCTGTACCGGAAATACGAGTGATAGTGCCGTCATCGCGTCTTCACTGATCTTAGCGACAAAATAACTATCCACAATATTATATAAAGAATTGACAAGCATCGATATCACCATGGGAAATGCCATCGATACCAACAATGAAAATACCGGTTTTTCTTTCATAAATGTTTCATTCATAACAAAATGAGTCCTTTCTGTTATAAAGAGTAACGCTCACAGCGCCTGACTCATTATAACAGAAGGACTCCTAAAAATCATCTGTTTCTAAGGTATCTTCTCAAATTTTACCGTATCATGATACGAAATTCACAACATTATTTCGTCTTTGCTGAAATAACACCGGACCACTTGCCAATATTTTTTCCATTTTTACTGACAGCACAAATCTTAAGATAGTATTTCTTAGATTTTTTCAATTTCTTAATGGTCTTTTTGGCGCTTGTCACCTTGATAACCTTCGTTCCCTTTACGGCTTTGAGTTTTCCGTTCTTTATCTTGGACAGTTTCTTTTTGCTTGTACTGTACGCAATACGATAGGTCACATTTTTCTGACTCTTCCAGCGAAGTGATAATGCCTTTTTCAGCTTCTTCACTTTGATCTTTGTAACCTTCTTCGGAGCTTTAGCAGTCTGTTTTGTGCCCGGATTTTTCCCGGCATTATTTATGCTGCCACCGTTATTACCGGTATTATTGTTTCCAGTATTTCCAGTGTTATTTCCGGTATTGTTTCCTGTATTACTGCCACTATTATTTCCACCGTTGTTATCATCTTCTTTCGGCGGATTCAAAATTGCTTCATCCTCATCGACCGGATCAGCTGCAGGCTCTCCGTCTGTCACCACCGGATCAACTTTTTCATAAGAAACCTGATCCATATCAAATGTCTGATCCCTGTACTCCTTACCAGCAGTCATGCTGTCATCCGTATTGCTGACCGGTACCAATGTGTAACGATAGTCATACACTTTGTTGTTTTTCACCAAGTATGGATCTAACGTATCAAATCCACAAGACGCATTACCTGTTCCGCTGACTGCAGCATCGACAGTGACAAATGTTTTGGTAAGTGGCTTTAACTCGTTGACATGTTTTGCTTTGTCGAGCTGCTCTGTCATGAAATGTAAAGCAGATGCATTGATATCCTCATTGCCACAGATCAACATTCCGGTTCCATTTGTTTCATTGTCAAGACGGATCCATTTCACACCTGTCAGATTCCCACAATCTTGAGGTTTTGCAAATGGATAGAACATCTTATTAACTGTAGAAGTATATGCTCCTACCCTCGTATAAGTCTGTCTGTCACAGTAACTTTCATCATCACCATTTCCATACCAAGAGACATTTTCTGTCCCTTTCGCAAGCGACAATCGTGTTCCAACTTTAATAAACTTCTTGACTTTTGTTTTCGTAAAGTCGAGTTTCATACGTACCGTTACCGCCCCAGTATCTTCGATCAAATAACTCATTTCTATCGTTCCCGGAGTCTTTGTTTTGCTGTCCAACAGATAGGAAGAATTCCATTTCGTGGTGAGCATATAATTACCATCTGCACTCTTTCCCACCGTTGGTTCGCCATCTAATGTCAGATAACTCATTATATCCTTGAAATGAGAAGAATCATTGTCAAGCTTTGCTCTGGAAATATTAGGCTTCGGACCTTCCTTCATGAGCAATTGGTCTTTGTAATAATAGGACTCCAGTAATCCCGTATCCAAATTCAATTTGAACCGGAAGTCTTTGCCGGATACTATAAAATAATGGCTCTGCTTCTTGATCTGCACATTCTTTCCATTCAAAGTATGTGCCACTTTTGTACTTTTAGCATCAATGGTGAATTGCGCATATGCAACTTCGTAACCTGCCTTCGCCCAGTCTGAATCTTCTTTTGTCTTTACATGAATATTAAGATAATAATCTGCACCAGACTTAAGCTGTTCCGGCATCACATAAGGAACCGTGATTTTTTTCTCCTCTTTCGGAAGAACTTCATCATTCAGTG
>OBAM01002112.1_pt1 | contig 11178 bp, 9 predicted proteins | sample 1517751 | NCBI WGS metagenome assembly OBAM01 (sample SAMN04571703, study PRJEB22368) | human gut metagenome | biome: human gut; material: stool | host: Homo sapiens | place: Luxembourg | collected 2012-10-18
CCTCTCTGGCCGTATTAACGTTGAATGTAAGTGACGAATTTTTCGCAAGATATACCTCATTCTTAGGTCCGTTTTCATAAAGAGCTCTCTGGTTGTCTTCATTAACCTGTCCATTAACAGATATAATTCCCTGTGCAGTGCCTTCTGCGGTCAAATCTTTATATACCTGTTCTCCAATAGCATATACTTTTCTTCCATCCTTGCCATATTTACTTGCATCAACAACTGTTCCAAACTGTAAATCTCTTACTTCCAGGAATGACGGATTATCTTCATCATCGTTCTTATAAACGCTGCTGTCGCTCAGTGTATTGTACACTTTAAATCCATCCAGTTTGACTTCCTTCGCATTCATAGAATGAGTAATTGTTACTGTATAAGTACCATGAGTCAAATCCGTTACTGAAAATACAGGAACATTATAGCCACTGGTTACATCCTGAATTTGGTTGCCAAACATCTTCGTATCGACAATCGCTAGCTGCTGCGTAGCATTTGTTGAACTATCAGCAATTTTGATCGTCAAAGATCCCGTATCCGTTGTTGTATTTGCATAAATATCTACACCTGTTCCGGTGAACGTAAAGGTTGCCTTGTCACCTTTTGCCTTGCTGCTTGCTTCAGTATTATTGGATGCTGTAGTAGCAGATGCATATGCTCCATCATAGCCATAATTATTGGTATCTTCACCTAAGATTGCAGTATTCTGAGATGAAATTCCTTTGGAAGCACCAGAAAATCCTCCATTCGTTTCCGCAAATCCTTCTTCATAATACACAGTCGATGCAGGAATTAAAAACAAATCATATTCACTGATATCATTTTCATATGTTACTGTTACTGTAAGATCCGCACCTTGTACAGTTGCATCATTAATCTGAACAATTATCTCTTTTTCATTTGATCCACTTGTAACTGTACAATTTTCCTCATCTTTCCAACTTATTTTCTTTACTTCTTCAGCATTATCTACTAAATTGCTTGCTTCAACTTTGATTCCCAAACCAAAATCATATACAAGTGTTTTAGCATTTTTACCTGTATATACTAAATACAAAGTTTTGTTATCACTAGATACTTCCGCTCTTTCAAAAGAATAATTTCCGCTTTTATATTTTGATGGCATATTTGGTAAATTAACAGTATCTTTCAAATCTGTAGTAAGTACTTGAACATTACCTACCGCATTTTCTATTTCTGTTTTTATTAATTTTCCATCGCTAACATAACCTGTGAAATCATTTTCTTCTTTTGTGTTTATGTTCAGATTATAAAATTCTGTACCATCTGTTAACTTGTAAACAACCTTAAGCGTATTTGTCTTAACTTTCTCACGAACATAAATTCGAATCAGAATAGCACTTTCACTATCTCCCCATACACATGATTCTGGATGTTCAGCTCCATTTATATAAGCCTCTTCACTATCTCCAGCCTTCCAAACTATAGTTTCAGTTTTATTAGTAGAAAGATTATAAGATACCGATTTCCTAGAGTTACTTGCAGTTCTTTCTCCATAAGTTGCCGTGACTTTATACACTTCATAATCATCTGTATTTACAAATTTTAAATAGCCAATATTACGATTTGCATCACCATTATAAAATGTTGTAGTATTTATTAAGTTTCCTTCACTTGGCTCCATTCCAGTATCATATACAGCCGCAAAACTCAATGCCCATGAATTTTCCCAGTCAAACCAGGACTCATTATTGTCTTTTGTAAATCCCCAGTCTTTTACCAATGTAGAAATTGCCTGAGTAACTTCCGTTTTTTGTAAATAATATGCAACTATTTGTACATTATCTGAAATATCTTCCCACGTCTTTCTATCTCCTGAATAGCTCCATTTCTGATCAAAATATCGTATATACTGAACATCATCAGCATTATCATTTTCTAATGTTCTATCATTTCCTTTACTATTATCCTGTTTTGTTCCTGTTAAAACTCTCGTCTTCCAATAAATAACAGGATTATCTCCATGTTTTCCACTAGGACTAATAAGCGATTTTATTTCAATTCCATTTTCCTCATATACTTTTTCAGCAAGAAGCTCTGAATAATTATATGTGTAACTCTTATTTTCTGCATTGGTACTATTCTTGCTTAAAATTTCTACTCCAGCTTTTGCATCTGGTATTACCTGTGCATTTGTAATCCAATATTCAATTTCCAGTGGAGTAACTTTACTTAAATCCTCTGCTGTAACATTATATTCATAGGTGTAAACAGCATACGTAACATTATCTGCAGTCGTCACTGTTGCAACAACAGTCGCTGTTCCTTCTGTTGTTCCGGCAGTTACTGTTCCATCTTCACTTACATTGACTGCATTACCAGATGTAACTGCATAACCTACAGAGCCACCTTCCGGTACATCAATGCTAAGTTGCTCGCTCTGATTAAAATATAAATTTTTATTTTCTTTTACTTCTTTCGGACTGACAATAATCGTATACTCTATATCTCCAACCTTATAACAAGTTGTTCCAGGCATCAAACCTTCAAATGTGATTGTCGTGGATGCCGGGGTTGGTCGTGGATTGTTTATATACGGTTACAGATGTTGTACTAGACCGACTACTTTTTATCGGTGTTACATCTTCAGATGAATCCGTTGCAGAATATCCACAATAATAATAGTTCCATCCTCTGCTCTCTTTATATGCATACACTGGATAATAATTATTTCCAGATTGATAGAAATAATCAGTCTTTGTCCAAGAAGTATTACTTCCAGCTAAAGTACCAATCGCAACACTTGTAGAACTATAATCTGTTTTACCTTCTATTTCATCCGTTCCAGCTACCGTAACTTTTGCTATGCCAGAATCATACTCTGTATTATCAACATTACCTGCATTATTAACTCCCGCCTGTATTCTGGTGGTTTTCTTGCCAACTTCGAGCTTTATTTCATTATTCTCTGTATCTTCACTATTGCCACCATCATTAACAGTAAACTCCTGTGTATGCTGAATTCCAGTCGCAGTCTCTGCTGTGACTGTTGCTTTTCCAGTTCCAACTACCATTGCCGTTACACTGTTTCCAATAACAGAATCTGTCAGTGCATGGGTGCTTACTGCAGTTTCACCTGCATTTTCTGTCAACATGATGACATTCTTATTACTTGTTGTCCAACACACTTCTGTATCATCAGACAAAGCCAGCACCGCTGTACTGCCGGCATTCTCCAGAGTTCCATTTACTGTAATCGCTGGAACTGTTTCATCTGCTACCTGAACATTTTCATGTGCTTTTCTTACATCTGTATTCGGAAGTGTAGAGCCAAAATTCGAAATAACGCCCGCTACTTCACTTGCTACAGCAGCATCTGTTTCTGCCCGTGGATAGTCACTCCATATACAGAACATTGCACCTGCCGGATTATCTACTGTACCGCCCTGGAAAGATTTTACATTAAATTCTGATGCCTTTGATTCTGTAACTTTATTTCCTCCAACAATCCAATACCAATCACCGTGTGTATTCACCATATTAAAGCCTTGCTCACTCAGCCATGAAGCCGATGCAACATCATATCCAGGCCATCCTGCAGACCAGTAACATACAACAATATTTTTATTAATTTTTCCATATTCGGTCTTCTGATTATAATAAATTCCATCATTAAATGCCATCGGTGTCATACCGGCATTTTTAATCATTTTTGCAACTGTATTTAAATAAGTAATATATGCCTTATATCCTTCTCCACTTCCAGATTGTAAATCAGAAAAATGTGGTCCATTCAAATCATTTCCATATTCATCAGCACCCATATTGAACATTGTACATCCTTTTTCTGCAAACCAGTTAATGTACTTCTGCAGAAGTGCCTGTGTAAATGCTGTTGCAGTTGCATTTGTAACATCAATGGTACGTTTTGAAGTACTATATGCACAATTTGCACCTGTCAATGTTGTTGCAGCATTCAGAATAGCGTCCATATGTCCAGGACTATTAATCAACGGAATAATCTCAACACCTTCGCTTGCTGCATGCGTCATGATTTCTTCCATATCACGTTCCGTCAGTTCGTCTATATCAAAATTACTATAAGCTTCATTGCCCTTATGAATTGCTTTTGTAACAGCATAACTGGAATATTTCGTACCATTTACTTCCAGTGACATATCTTTCAGCAGAAAACGGAGTCCATCATTTCCAACTCCAAGCATAACGTAATGCATTCCTGCTGCAGAAGCACTGTCGATAATGCTCTCCAAACTATCTACACTATAATATTTTCGTCCACAGTCTACCATTACAATAGAATAATTATATCCATCTAATGTATCACCAACATCTACTGCACTCTCATCATCAGAGAAAACTTCCTCGGCATCATCTGAAGTAAATTCATCTTCCTCGGATTCTGCTATCTGTTCTTCCTCATCTTCCTCCACAGTCACATCAGCATCGTCTGTTGATGTATCTTCGTCAACTTCTATATCTGCATCTGTTTCAGTATCTTCTGAAGCCTCTGCTGTCACAGTTGCATCATCGTCAAAGTCAACATCCGCGCCATACGCAGTAAGAGGAATCATCGTTGATAACATACATATTGTCATGATCACGGACAATATCTGTTTTACTTTGCTTTTCATAGTCGTCCTCCTTAAATCACTTAAATAAAATCTATATAAAAACTGCAATCTCTCACGATTTCCTGCAGTTATTATCCATCTCTGGATATAAGTTCTTTATCTGCCAATTTCTTCATCGCATCTATCATCTTACATAGATATTTCGGAACTTCTGAAGTCATTCCTGTTTCTGCATATGCCATAGCTGCACAGGAATGACACATACTCTGATTCGGACATTTCTCACATACGCTGGAAGTATGTAATTTTGAACTTACTTCTAGCAGATTTTTCCATGCTTCTGTAAAGTCAAGTTCCTGCATATCTACTTTAGGTTCCGGCATCATTCCACATGGTGTCATATATCCATCCCAGGTTATCCAGAAAGTAGAAGTTCCTGCCCTGCAACGTATCCTTCCATCTTTCATGTCCACACAGTTCTCATCCAACCCCAAAGGAATAATCATTTTCTTTTGAATATTCTCCAGGAATTCCACATATGCATCCTCACCTTTCTGGTATCGATAACGCTGCATATGATACCAGGCTGCATCCTCCGGCAAGAATCTGTCATTTTTTCCAGTCATGTCTGCATTACGTCTCACAGGTGGATACATATAAGTAGATACTGTCAGCTGAACTTTTTTTTCTTTTGCAAACTCTACCATTTCCTGAAGGTCCGAAGCATTATATGGTGTCAAAGAGCAGTTAAGCTTCACATTCAGTCCAGCTTCTTTCATCTTAATGATTGCATTTTTTACTCTGCTGCAAACATTTCTGGCATGACACAGAGCTTCATATGTCTCATCCGTTGCACCGTATAATGTAATATTTACTCGGTATGGTGGCCTCGTTTTCCATTTTTCTAGCACTTCTTCATTGATCAAAGAACCATTTGTATTCACCGACAATAGCAGTCCCATTTCGTACAATGCATCATACAGTTTCCAGAAATCAGGCCACAAAAGTGGCTCGCCGCCTGTAAGAAGCAAATACAACATACCTTCATCTCTGGCTTCTTTTCCAATTTGAATCCACTGTTCCAGAGTAACCATTTTCCGATCATGCATTGCAACTTCTTTTTGCGTTTTACGTACATAACACATCCGACAGGAAAAATTGCATACTGGTGAAAGTTCAAATGTTCCGTTTAACGGAATCTTCTCCATATCCGCTTTTTGATATAACTTTTCTGTCAGTGGTGCTACTACATGTCTCTCAGGAAAATTCATCATATAACTTCCTTTTGTAATTCTTTTTTTACGATTTCTACCGAATCATGGTCAGCTCTGTTTATCAGTCTGTACACTGGAATTTCCTGTACAAGTATCATAATCAGATTCAACAGCTTTTCCACATATTCTTTATTCCATGTATAAACAGTGCTGTTTGCATAAATTCTTTTTACAGCTTCTGTAATACTTACTCTCTGCAACGATGTCTGAGTCCCCTGTTCCAGCAAAATAATGGTCTTAATCGGTATACATTCATTAATATAACATTCCGATGATCCTGCATATGGAGAACCACATCCCAGCCATCCCTTATCACTTTTATACAAGATTGGCCGATCTCCATTAATCTGACGTGCCTGCTCCCATTTCATCCAGAGCTCTGCCTGTGTCGTTTTTCCAGCCCCCGAAACTCCCGAAAAAAGAATTCCGCCATATGCCGTCTCAATCAGAGATGCATGCAAGATCATTCGTTTTTTCCAGAGTAATATCTGTTCCCATCCAGAATGAAAAAAGCTGTTATTCATATCATCAAAATACTCTTCATTTCCTTTCAAATAGAATATTTTGACATGTTCTTCAAATGGCAACATTCTGGAATAAGCATACACAAATCCGGCTTTTTTCGCGTCTTTAAAGATTCGAATGATATCTCCATTTTCTTTCTGAATAACATCATACTCTATGCCTGTATAGAGAAATTCACCATATAAATCCGGCAGCTTTGCACAACTTACATATTCAATCACGTAATCCGAAATTTGATAATTTCTTAAAAATGGCTGAAAATTTTTTGTTATTTTTACTTTATTTTCGGATAGAATCAGACCATTAAGCCCGGCAAAAGAAAACCCAGTAGTTTTCATCAGGATACAAACATAGACGGAACAGAAGAACCATTTGTATAACAATATATACTTGTTTTAAAATCACAAGGCCCTACCTGAAGGAATCCACCTTTACAATCAGCTCCATCATCTGGAAAATTATCCTTCTCAATTTTGCAGGAATTTGGGTCTCCTGAAGCTAATTTATAATCACAAACCGCCACATTCTGGCTAAGTTCAAATCGCTCCATATACACCTGCGGTTTCTCATACACTTTTTTCATTTTATTTTCTGTCTCCTTTCTTCTGTCTCATTTCATTTGATATTTTCCACCTGACGCACGCCACATACTTTGTCATTTTTTAGCTCATCCAGAAACTGCTGAATATACAAAATCTCATCATGTCGATTTTCACCGATTGCCTGTTCTTTTTCCAAATCTGACAGATTTTTGAGCAGGATATCTTTGACATTTTGAACTGCCTGTCCATATCCAATAAACCCTTTGTACAGGCGTCGGCATGCTTCATTTTCGGACATATAAAACGCCTCTGCATACAGTTTGTGAAGCATGAATGTCTTTCGATTTCCATTCTTCCACAATGCAATATATCTGGTTCCTTTTCTTGTTTTTGATGACACAACGACATGTGTCGTTACCTTACGTCCGTCGATTCCTTTACCTTCTACACGGCGTACCACTGCATTCTCATTAATTTCATACAGTCCCTCATAGTCTTTAATGTCTCTCCACATAGTTTTTCACCTCTAATATCCGGAGGTGTTGCATCTAACACTCCTGTTTTTTACTATTCACGCTTTCTTTAGTATGTGATACTAACCACTTCTGCATCCCCAAGAATGCTCTCAGATGTATCTACGGTTGTTGTTTCTCCTGCTTCCAGTCCGGCAACCTCTGTCTCACTGCTGATACCGCCAAAATACATATCGTCCATCACGCAATGATACTTTATTTTCAGATTTGTTAGTGCATCACCGGAAATATTTTCCAGCTGGACGCCATTATCATCTGATGTGATTTTTACATCCGTTTCTTTTAGTCCTGCATCAGAAGAATATGTTGTCGTTGCATCGATCAATGCAACTCCGGTTTTTCCATCATACGCTGTGTTTGCTGTATCAAATGCCATCACAGACTTACCAGCCGGAATGTCTTCTACTTCAAAAGAAAATGCAGTTCCATCTGTCAATTCAACAGAAATTTCTGCTTTTTCCAGATACTGATCAGAGTTATTTTTCAGCTGTAACGATGCAACATCTTCGCATTCTTCATTCTGTGCATCCATATTAATACCGGAATACTGAAATAATGAATCTATCTGAATCTTGTCATCATCCAGGAGATATGGAAATTCCAATCCTGTATCCGTTTCCTCTGAAGGTTCTGTTTCTTCCTCATTTGTTTCTGCAGTCTGTACATCATCAACAGTCTCATTTTCCTCAGTCTGCTCCGTGGAAGGTTCCTGCTCATGTCCACCTTGATTTATCGCAATCACAATTCCCAGAAGAACCACGATCACAACAATCAATAGGATCCACAGCCTGTTTTTTTTCCTGCCATGTCCACTTTGCCTGTTGCTCACTCTCATCCCTCCCTGCATGAATTTATATCTATACAGCTATAAATTTTACTCTTTCAGATCTTGCCCTCCCACCAACTAAAGTATGAGTTTTTTTGTCTGTTATTTTAAAATTCCCATTTCCTTTCCCTTGATAGTTGCCTGCATCCGGTTCTTCACTCCAAGTTTCCTGTAAAGGCTGTAAATATGACTTTTTACAGTAGAAAGTTTGAGGTTCAGCTCTTCGCAGATTTCCACATTTGACCTGCCTTTTCCAATTAATGTGAGAATAACTGTTTCCATCATTGTCAGATGTTCTTCCGGTGTTTTCTGAACACTTTCCGGTGCCGAAGAACACTGTTTTTTTGCCATTCGGAGAATCAGTTCCAGATAATCCTCCTTCGGCATTCGACGCACATTTCCATAGTTATATTTCTTTTTACGGTGCCATCCTTCCGGTGAATTTTGCTTCATCCACTCCACATAAGCACTCAGAACTTCTTTTCCACCTTTTCCATATTCTGTATAAAAAAGGACATACCTTGCATTCTCACTATAAAGAAATGACTCGATCACATAACGAAGCGCCTGTCCGTGACTGCCTTTTTCCCAGGTACATACTGCCTGTTCAAAAAGGACTTCTGCGAGAAATCGATTTCTGTGATACAACTTCAAAAAAGGAAGCAGTTTTTCAAAAATTTTCTCCGCTTTTTCATACTGGCGCATCTTCAGATAGGCTTTTCCATACTGTAAGAATCTACCGTAATTTTGCTCATTTACATCTAATGCAAGTTCTTCTTCACTATCTCGAAGCACCTGAGACACCTCACATTTTTCAAATATTTCACACTTTTCCTGGACAATTTCAATGTAATATTCCTTCCGTGCCCTCCGATACCATTCCATTGCCTGTTCATCCAGACTTTCCTTCCAGATACGCATTTTTTTGTTTTCTTCTTTGCGTGGACAGGAAAAAAGTTCTGACAGATCTCGCAGACCACAGAGATAGGAATCTGAACCACCGAGTACGTTATATAAAGATATACTGACATCTGTCTTCTCATTTTTTTCAAGAAGTTTCATCCATAGATCAAGCGGAAAATTCGGTCTTGCATACAATAAATTCAGATAAATTTCTTTTACTTTGAGGTCATTCGTCTGATCCAGTTGTTTTTCAAGTCTCCGTATTTCCCGATCCATTCCGTCTATATCCTGTCGAAAACAACACTGCATTCCTCGCAGGAAACAAAGTTCCGGAAGGTTTTCTTTCCATTCTCCAAAATCTTCAACTCCCATATTTATATAAGGTAGTTTTGCATAATTACGGATTGCAAACTCCTGAAAAAACTTTTGATCTCCTGACTGTTTTATGCAGAAAAAGGCTTCTTTTATAAAATCTTCTGTTTCATACCACTGTCCAACCATGATCCAGAAATGTTTCTCCGGAATTTGTCTACGGACCGTTTTTTCGAACAATCTTGCCGTATTATATCTTCCTTTTTCAATTTCAGTCAGGAAGCCTTTTCTGATAAGATTTTCAATAATTTCCGTGCTGCCCGGTATATTCCATATATCTCCACACATCTTCTTACTGATCCATGGACACCAGGTACCAATCTCCAGAAAATCCTTTTCCAGTTTCGATAACGTTTCCAGAATATCTGATTCAATGTATTCTGCTATCTCATAGCATTCCCGTACTTCTGCAACTGATATTTTCTCTCCAGTTTCTTCTCTCCGCTCAAGTATCCGCATCATCAGACTGACACACCCCGGCCAGCCTCCTGTCTCCTGATATATTTCTTTTGCTCTCACCGAAATCTGCTTTTCTGCCCTCATTTGTTCTATTTCATTTATAGAAAAAAGAAGATCTTTCTGCGTAACCATATACATTTTTTCTTTCCATAATAATTCCAGAAACTTTCTGTGCGGTTTTTCTCTGCTGACAAAAATACACCTGTTTTTATCCTGAAGCCTCTGTACAAAGTCAACCAGGGTTGTTGCTTTTATCTCAGATAAAGGCTGATTCATATCTTCACAGATCACCCAGATTGTTTCCTGTTCCATACGTTTTCGTATCTGAGACAGTTTCCTGATAAAAGTTCCATCGTCACGTTCTTTGTCCATAAAAAAGAGGGCAAAATTGATATCTTTTTGTTTCTCCAGAAACATTTTGACTGCAACTGTCTTTCCGGATGCCGCTGCTCCTTCTATAAAAATAGAAGGGAACATTTTTATCCCCTTCTCCAATTCATATGTTTTATCTATACAATTATCTTTCGTAAAAAAAAATGCTTTATCTGCTCTCTGTACTGTCATCTTCTGTAAGGATTCCTCCATCGATCAGTTTATCCAGAAAATCCTGAATATCCTCTTGGGCAACTTCTTTATCTACATCATATTCTTCCATGATACCCTTCAAAAGGTCATCAAAAGTCACCTCATTCTGGAGCATTTTCCAGAGTTCCATGCAATCTCATTCACTGTGATCAGTCCATTAAACTCCAATGCTGTTTTTCCTGTGGGAATAATAATATACTCACCGGCAATTTCCCGTAACACAAAATTTCTGTCGATTTTCATAATATTTTTCTTCTCCCTGTAATCACTGCCAGAACCATATTCATCCATTTTATGGCACACAAAAGAAACACAGATCATGCCTTTTTATTTGCAAATGTTCTGTATTTGCGTTCATATACTCCAGCTTTTCCTTCTGCATCATGCCATTATATAAAGAGAATGACTGTTCTGCTTTTTGTAAAAAAGCCTGGCACTACATAATAATAATTAAGTAGTGTCGTTAATGTTATAAAAAAACAAATTTTCTTCATTCTTTTTGTATTCTAACATACAGCTATACAATGTTCAAGTTTTTTTAAACTCTCTTCTGTTAATATAATCCCCAAAATCAGTTTTTTATGGTAAATCGACAACAAAATGAAT